>Ga0208105_1000073_pt1 | contig 46907 bp, 38 predicted proteins | sample CryBogCBE16Jul07_FD_184574 | JGI IMG/M metagenome (GOLD analysis project Ga0208105, IMG submission 184574) | Freshwater microbial communities from Crystal Bog, Wisconsin, USA - CBE16Jul07 (SPAdes) | ecosystem: Environmental > Aquatic > Freshwater > Lake | place: Crystal Bog, Wisconsin, USA... | reverse complement strand
GTGAGAGCGTCTACCGAGCGCCGGTGAGCGAGCACGAGGTGTTGATCGCCTCGCTCTTCGCCGAGCTGACAGGTGCCAAGCGCGTAGGTCTGGACGATAAGTTCTTTAATCTAGGTGGCGACAGTATCAGTGCGATCCGCCTGGTCTCGCTCGCTCGGGTGCGTGGCGCGCATCTGACAGTCCGTACAATTTTTGAATACTCCAGCGTTCAGGAACTTGCGGCGCAGGTTCGTAGCCGCGATGTACAAGTGACGCTTACAAAGCCTGCCGCAGGCTGGGTGTCACTCACGCCCTTACAAACAAGGTTCCTCCAGTTATCAGGCTCGGTCAAGCAATTTAATCAGGCAACATTGCTGGTCGTGCCCGAAGAGCTCTCGTTTGCTCAGGTCAGCGGTATGCTGGCCAGACTGATCGAGCACCACGATGCCTTGCGCTTAAAACTTGTAGATGCCGAAGCAGGGCGCAAACTCTGGTTGCAAGATCAGGCGCCTGCGTTAGAAATCGAAATGGTTGATCTGAGTACTCAGGACGCTGACGCGCAAGCGCAGTCGCTCAGCAGCTTAAGCAGGAGTATCTCGAGACGTCTCGATCCTTATGCGGGACAAATGCTGGCTGCAACGTGGGTGACGCTGAGTCGCGAGACTGGTGCGCGTGCGCGACTATTGCTTGCGATCCATCATCTGGCGGTCGATGGCGTGTCCTGGCGGATCTTGTTTGAGGACCTTGAGCATCTGCGTCTCAACGATAGTCTGCCCAGCCGTACAAACTCTGTGAGGGACTGGTCACAAGCACTCATTGAGCAAAGCACTACACGTGAAAGCGAATTCCAGGCCTGGCGCGATACCTTGAGGGGAGTGCAAGCTCTGGGCATGGACGCGATTATTGATGATGCCTCAAACACAAGTGGTTCGGCCGAGCAATATGTTTACATTGTTAACCCTGAGGTTTCTTCAGGTCTGAATGACGTTACCCGCACATACCATACTGGGATGGATGAAGTCCTGTTGACCGCTTTAGGGTTGGCTCTGACTGACTGGCAGCAAGAGCGTTTCGCAATGAGTCCTGGTCCACTTTTGATTGACCTTGAAAGTCACGGACGTCAGAGCGACTCAACGGAGCTGGACATTACCCATACGGTGGGTTGGTTTACAAGCGTTTATCCGGTTCGAATTGATGCCTCTGGGTATGATTTGAGCGAAGCTTTCCTGGGCGCTAGCTGCGCAGGTTTGATGCTGCGTGCCACAAAAGAAAGCATTGCCTCTATGCCTGATAAGGGGTTGGGTTTCGGTATCTTGCGTGAGCTCAATGCTAAGACACAAGCGGTCTTGGGTGCACAGCCAACGGCTCAAGTTTTATTCAACTATCTTGGTCGTTTTGAGCAAAGCCAGTCAAAGCCAGGCTGGTATCCGAGTCAAATGATGAGCGCTGAAGACGACTCGGATCGTCAACGTATGCATGCGCTTGAGGTGAATGCAGCGTTCAATGACAGTGGAGCATTACAGGTTGTCTGGTCGCATAACCCTAAGATGCATTTGCGACAGGGGATTGAACAGTTATCCCGGCGTTTTGAGCAGGCGCTGCGCGCCTTGGTTAAACATGCAACGCATGCGCCACTTGCCCAGCGCCGTACACCATCAGATTTCGCTTTGGCGCGTGCGCGAGGGCTTGACCAGGCCATGCTGGATCGCTGGCCCGAGGCAATAGAGGTCTGGCCATTGACTGCCTTACAACAAGGTCTGGGTTTTGAGAGTGTTGCACTCGCAGATTCAGCCCGCGATCCCTATCGTGTTCAGCTGATTTTGACTTTGAAAGGGTCGCTCGCTGTTGATCGTTTGGAACGCGCGTTTAGTGCCTTGGTATCACGTCATGCGGTGTTAAATCTTATATTGCCTGCCGAGTTGCTGGAGAAAGGTTTGGGTATTCAGTCAGCCCTGGCTGTTGACTGGAAAGTGATTTCGGCAACTGCAGAGGAACTCGACGGACTGATTCAAAAGGATGCGCAGACCCCGTTTGATCTTGAGCACGGACCACTCATTCGCGCTCGCCTGATTCAAACCTCTCCTCAGATGCATCATTTGGTGATGACCAATCATCATGCCTTGCTAGATGGCTGGTCAATGCCTATAGTGATGAGTGATCTTGCTGCGCTCTACCGAGACGAGGCACTGGCACCAACGCTTGCCTGGGCAGAGCATTTGAAATGGCTCGCCTCACAAGATACAGACGCTGCGCGAGACTATTGGCTGAAACATCTGAAAGATCAGTCACCGTCGAAAATCTGGTCTCGCAATAAAGCGATTAGTCAGGCTCACGACCAGCAAAACGATACTGGCGAATATCTGGAGCGCTTGCCTGAGGAGCTGTCTAATCAGCTGGCCAATTTTGCGCGTAACCATAACCTGACAATCGCCAGTGTCCTGCAAGCACTTTATCTCTTATTGCTTGGCCGTTTGAGTAATCAAGCTGAGGTCACAATCGGAGTCACAAGGAGCGGTCGAAGCGCACAGAGGGTGGGTCTTGACCGAGCAGTGGGTCTTTTTATCAGTACGATGCCTCTCAGAGCCCATATCGATCTATCTGAACCACTTATTCAATGGATGCGCAATCTGCAAAGTGAATTCGCTCAGCAAGACGAGCATTTGCATTATGGACTGCAACGGATTCAGCAATCGCTAGGACAGCAGCAGCTGTTTGACTCCCTCTTTGTCTTTGAAAATTATCCGGTCGACTCAAACGTTAAGGAGTTCGCACCAGGCATTGAAATCGCAGGCCTCAAAGGTCAGGACGCAACGCACTATGGACTTGCGCTGTCGGCGATGCAATCGCCTCATGGTTTGCTGTTGCGAGCGAATTACGATCCAACGTTGCTTGAGACTAAACAAATCCGCAGCATTTTCGGTTATCTGACTCAGATGGTGCAGATGCTTGCTTACGAAAAAGTCGCTGAGCTTTGCCTGGGTGATGTGCGCTGGGTCAGCGAGCTTGAGACGAAGCAGGTGATTGATTTGTTTAATCGTAATGCTGTGTCAGCTGAAGCGTTCCCTGAGGTTGCGGCGCAGTCAGCATCACAAACGCTTGCTGGACTTTTTTCCCAGCAAGTCGCGCGTACGCCGCTTGCAACGGCCTTGATCTGTGAAACATCGCAACTTAGCTATGCCGAACTGGATTTACGTGCGAATCAATTGGCGCGTCATCTCATCAGTCTGGGCATTGGCTCAGAAAATATCGTTGCGATAGGACTTGAGCGCTCCGTGCAGATGGTGATCGCTTTACTCGCGGTGTTAAAGACAGGCGCGGCTTATTTACCACTTGATCCTGCCTATCCAGGTTCGCGTCTATCCTTTATACTTACGGACAGTCGTGCGAGCTTACTCATCACGCGTCAAGGTCTGTTAGAGGAAACTCTGGAGTCTTTGCGTGTCCAGGGTCTGGAAGTCCCTCAGCTTGATTTGAGTGACCAGACCTTGGCCGTGACGATCAATAGTTTTGCAGCCTCTTCACTCAACCAAACCGAGCGTATCCGAGCGCTTTTGCCTGACAATCTTGCTTATCTGATCTACACATCGGGCTCGACAGGGACACCTAAAGCGGTTGCTGTGACGCATCGTAATGCTGCGCGTTTCCTCGAGGCATATTCTGTTGTGAATCCTGACAGGGTTCAGCTCAAAGGTGCCTTGTCAGCACCGCAAGGTTTTGACGTATCAGTATGGGATTTATTTAAGCGCCTGACAACAGGGGCGAGTCTGGTCGTTGATTTGCCCGCGATGTCTGACCTGGATCTCTTTGCCCAGAAAATTGTTGAGTACAAAGTCGATTCGATCTATTTGCCAGCTGCGGTAATACCTTTGCTCGCCAAAATTTGGCAAGATAGTCCTGACAAACCAAAATTGAGAGAGATACTGACAGGCGTCGAGGCTGTTGAGCACAAGCACTTATCCGATCTCGCAGCCTGCACACAGGAACCTGTCATTGTGAATGGCTATGGGCCAAGCGAATGTACTGTATGCGCTTCCTGGATGGTCGTTGATAACTCGAACGACTCGCATCATTCAGTATCGATAGGCAGGCCTATTGAAAACACGCAAATATACATTCTTGATCAAGCGCTGAATCCCGTGCCTGTGGGCGTGACGGGAGAGTTGTATATTGCCGGTGACGGGCTGTCGCGGGGATATTTAGGTCGACCGGGCCTGAGCGCAGAGCGCTTTATTGCATGTCCGTTTGGAGGGGCGGGGCGTCGCATGTACCGCAGCGGTGACCTCGCTCGTTGGTCGGAGCAGGGCACACTTGAGTATTTGGGCCGCTCAGATACCCAGGTCAAAATCAGAGGCTTTCGGATTGAGCTCGGTGAGATTGAGCAAACCATCACGACTTTACCTCATATCGCACAGTGCACCGTGCAGGTCAGAACTGATGAGCACGCAACGCAGCTTGTCGCTTACGTTGTTGGCGATACGGGATCGGCAGCAGTCGACGTCAATGGTTTAAGGGCCTCACTGACAGCTAGCTTGCCCGATTACATGGTTCCCTCTGCCTTTGTCGTGCTCGATCGTTTGCCGTTATCGCTTAACGGCAAACTCGATATCCGAGCCTTACCTGCTCCGGAAATATCGACAGGCCAGATTTATCGGGCTCCTGTAACAGAGCAGGAAAAATTGATTGCTGAGCTTTTTGTTGAATTGACCGGCGCGACGCGTGTTGGCTTGGACGATAGTTTCTTTGCGTTAGGTGGTCATTCACTACTAGCAATGCGGCTGGTTTCACGTATCCGCGAGACCTGCGGAGCAAATGTTTCACTGCGTGCCATTTTTGAATCTCCAACTCCTGCGGGCTTAGCGCTTGAAATCCAGGTTATTCAAGTAAAACGTAGCTACCGCCCCTTATTGGCACTGAATAAGTCGGGAACGCGTCCACCCTTGTTCTGCCTGCCCCCTGCGGGTGGTATTGCGACGGTGTATAAAAATCTCTCCGATGCCTTAGGATCCGAGCAGCCCGTCTGGGGCTTACAGGCCAGAGGTGTCGATGACGATGAGAATATTTACGATAAAACAATCGTCCAAGCCGCATATACCTATGTGAAAGCAATCAAACAGGTGCAGCCGTGCGGCCCTTATTATTTACTTGGCATGTCCCTGGGGGGAAGCCTTGCGCAAGAGGTCGCGGTTCAACTGGAAAAAAATGGCGACTTAGTTGCACAGGTTTTTTTACTCGATACCGTGGTGCAATACGAGGAACTAGATATTGATTCAAAGTCAGAGAATGAAAATATCTCTGAACTTTTGAGAACACTCGTTCAAACCGATCAAACGACTGAGCAAGACTTACCCACGAGTTTTGATGAGCTCCTGGCGCTCTTTCAAAAAAATTGGGAAGAAGTGGGAATGGTGCCAGTCGGTACGCCGAAAGACTATTTTGTGAGCGCTTTGAGAAACGGTGTGTTGTCATGGAATATGACTAAAAACTATCGACCTGAGCGCTGCGAGGCTCCGATTGTGTTGTTCAAAGCGGTGAGCGAAGCAGCACAACAGGTTCAGTTAGAGGCGTTGAGTGATTGGCAGCCATATACTTCGGCACCACTTGCTGTGTTCAACGTTCCAGTTAAACACGCTGAGATGCTCTGGAATCCGTTGTCCTACAGTTTTGTAGCGAAAATTGTGACTCAGCTTATTACAGACAAAATATCCGCCGGCATGGATAATCCTCCCTGAGGGAAAGCTTACCCTGACTCAATGTTCAGCCCGGATATCAACGTATGAAAGGGGATTTTGAATGACTCCAGCTGTGACACGTGTTTATTTCATTGGAGTGGGGGCCATGGGTGCGCCGATGGCCGCTTGTCTGGTAAGAGCCGGGTTTGATGTCACAGTGTTTGATACCTCTGAAAAGCGCAAAAATGATTTTGTTGCTTTACATGGCGGGCGAGCGGCCAAAGCGCTAAGTGATGATGCTCAGGCGTTTGATGTGGTTGTCATGATTCTGCCCAACAGTGCAGTCGTCCAAGAGGTTTTATTCGGTGCTGAGGGTATCGGGCATCTATTAAAGCCAGGCTGCGTTTTACTGGATATGACTTCTGGTGTGCCAGCAAAATCGATTGAATTCAACAAGTCGCTTTCTGCAAGACAGGTTGTCTTTATTGACGCTCCCGTATCTGGCGCCGTCCCTAGAGCGATAAGTGGTGATTTAACGATTATGGTGGGTGCTCAGGATGATGAAATCGCTGGTGTTATGCCGCTACTTAAGGCGATGGGGACAGTGACTCGCTGCGGTCCCATAGGGGCTGGCGATGCGATGAAGGCGTTGAATAATCTGGTGTCCTGTGGAGGTTACCTGATTGGCATCGAAGCCCTGCTAATCGGTTCGCGGTTTGGTTTGGAACCTGAAAAAATGCTTGAAGTGCTCAATAGCTCAACGGGCATGAACAACAGCACACAGAAAAAATTCGGACAATATGTCTTGTCTCGCAAATTTGATTCTGGTTTTCCTATTCATATGATGCTTAAGGATTTGAATAACGCGACCGACTTAGGGCATCAGCTAGGTGTTACAACGCCCTTTTCGCAGCTTTGTCGCGATCTTTGGGACTGCGCTTCTAAGCTCCTGGGGCCTGAGGTAGATCATACGGCGGTGGCATGGATGAGCGAGGCGATGGCGGGTAGTCGCATTAACGAAAAAAACTGAATGAAAAGCGTATAACTGAGTAAAATTCACGCCAGTCATACGATTTAAATCAAAAATAAAATTACCGGGACAAAATGAATACCTCACTTAACAACCCCCTTAAGACCACACTTAAATCAGTCTTTCATATAGCCCTTAAAACGGGCCTGGCTCTCTCACTCCTCACAGCATTCGCCGTCCGAGCAGAGGTGAGCGAAGTCAAAGTTCCTCTGGGCGCGGGGGGCTTTGGCTTTCTGCCTTTGCATATCATGCAAGCTAATAATCTGATTGAAAAGCAGGCAGAGAAGGCTGGCATCAAAGTCAAAGTCAACTGGTCCAATATCGGTGGACCTGCAGGCATGATTGATGCGTTGCTGTCTGGTTCCGCGGATTTTATCTCTGCCGGACCTCCGTCATTCTTAATTCTCTGGGACAAAACTAAAGGCAACGCCAACGTGAAAGGCGTCGCTTCGATGAGTTCTATCCCGATGCGCTTAAATACACGTGCAGAGCATCTCAAAACGATTGATGACCTGAAAGCGGGTGACAAGATCGCAGTGACTTCTGTCAAGTCGTCGATCCCGTCGATTGTGATGCAGATGTATGCGGTTCAAAAATATGGTCGTGACCAGGCTTTCAGGTTTGACCCTTTTACGGTCACCATGAATCATGCCGATGCCGCGGCCGCCTTGTTGTCGGGCAAGACGATCACCGGGCACTATGCTTCTGCTCCATTTGATCAGCGCGAGTTGAAATCTCCGGGCGTGCGCACCATTATGAATACCGATGAGGTCATGGGTGGCTCAACTACGTTCACGATGATCTCAACGACTCAAAAATTCCACGATCAAAATCCGAAAGTTTATGCTGCCTTTGTTGCAGCGCTTAAAGAAGCGCAGGATATGATCGCTAACGATAAAGCTGGCGCTGTGAAAGTCTTGCTGGAGTCGATGGGCGGTGCGAGTGCAGGTTCCGCAGAGGATATGCTGGCGATCCTGAATGATCCGACAACCAAGTACACGCTCAAACCCGAAAACGTCATGAAATACGCAACCTTCATGAACAGTATTGGTTCGATGAAAAACAAACCCGCCACAATTGATGAGTTGTTTTTCAAGGGCTCCGATATTTCGGGTGGTAACTGATTTGCCTAAGAAGACCTGGTTGTAATGCGATCAGGTCTGCATGCCCCATTTGCGAATCGTCATGCGTTCAATCACTTTAAAAATAAAGTTTTCAACAATCAGGCCGATAAAAATAACCATGAATAAACCAGCAAAGACGCTGGGAATTTCAAGCTGATTTTTGTTCTGGTAAATAAACCAGCCTAAGCCACCAGAACCCGAGCTCACACCAAATACAAGTTCGGCCGCGATCAGTGTGCGCCAGGCGAAGGCCCAGCCGATTTTTAAACCAGCCAGGATGCTTGGAAACGCGGCAGGGATGAGAATGCTCCATACATAGGAAAAACCGGTCAAGCCATAGTTGCGGCCCACCATGCGCATGGTCATGGAGACCGACATGAAACCTGAGTGAGTATTCAGCGCAACAGCCCAGAGTACCGAGTGGATCAGTACGAACACCAGACTGCCCTCGCCAAGTCCAAACCAGATCAAGGCCAAGGGTAGCAGCGCAATAGCAGGCAAGGGATTGAACATCGAGGTGAGGGTCTCGAGGATATCGTTGCCGATACGCGTTGTAATGGCGAATACGGTGAGCAGCGTTGCCAATATGATTCCACAGGCATAGCCAACAAGCAGAACGCTTATAGAGGTCCAAGCTTTTTCGAGCAGGCCGCCCGAGACGATGCCTGAGTATAACGCGCTCATCGTGTCGGAAAACGTAGGGAACAGCAAACCATTATCCAGCGTGACTGCATACAGTTGCCATATGCACGCCAGCGCGATTAATAAAAAGATGCGTCTGAGAGCCGTGTTGTTGCTCAGTCGCTCCCACAGGGATAAGCGCTTTTCTACGATGCCAACGGCGGCATAAGGTTCAGGATCGAGATATATTTCCGTGCGCGCTGGTAAGTCATGCAGCGACTTATCCATGAAACACCTCGGCTTGTTTTTGGTGTTCTTCGATGAAAAGCATATTGTTTATTTTTTCTTCCAGTTCTGTCTGCGCCTGCGTATTCTGTAAATGACGCGGCAAACTGTTGAGCTCAGCCTTTACTTGTCCCGGGTGTGGCGTGAGCAATAATATTCTGCTGCCGATCTTGATCGCCTCGGGTATTGAATGGGTCACAAATAAAACAGTAAAGTGCGTGTCATCCCAGAGTTGTAGCAATTCATCTTGCATTTTTCGACGTGTCAGTGCATCGAGCGCTGCGAAGGGTTCGTCCATCAACAGAATCGCGGGCTCCATCGCCATCCCGCGAGCGATTGAGACACGCTGTTTCATCCCGCCAGACAGTGTGTGAGGATAGTTATCAGCGAATTTGGATAAGTTGACTTTATCAATGTAGTGCAGTGCCTGTGCGCGGGCCTTGACTGCGGTCATCTTGCCACTCGCTATCAAGGGGAACATGACGTTTTCTACTACTGTTTTCCAGGGGAGCAACTGATCAAACTCCTGAAACACCATCATCCGGTCCGGACCAGGTTTGCTCACAAGCGACTCGTTTAATTTGATGCTTCCTTCTACGGGGGACATGTAGCCGCCGACAGCCTTCAAAAGTGAAGATTTGCCACACCCTGATGGTCCGAGCAGAACAAACCTTTCGGAGTCATAGACCTTGAAATCAACCCGATAGGTTGCTGTCACCAGGTGTTCACTGGTTTTGTACTGTAAGGTCAAGCCTTGGACTTCAAGTAAAGGCGTCGGGCTTTTAGCCTCCTGAACCATGCTGTTTCTCCAAATCGCGTAATACTTTGCGCATGACTTTGCCTGAGGGGTTTTTCGGTAGACTCGCTACAAACTCTATTTTTCTCGGATATTTGTAGGCTGCCGTCAGTGTTTTGACATGTTCTTGCAGTGCTGTCGCGAGTGCCTCAGAAGCCTCGCCCGGATTGCGTAAGACGATAAATGCTTTGACGACTTCGCCGCGTTGCGCATCTGGGCTAGCCACGACAGCGCTCTCGAGTACCGCTGGGTGCTCAATCAGAACATTTTCTACTTCTGTAGGGCCGATCCGGTAACCCGCTGAGCTGATGATATCGTCGTTGCGTCCAGCGTAAAAAACATAGCCATCTGCATCGATAGACGCCAGATCGCCCGTTATCCAGTAGTCGATACCGTTGACCTGATGAATGTTCTCAGCGGTGCGCTGCGGATTATTCCAGTAGCCCAGCATGAATTGTGGATTGGGTAGCTCCATGGCGAGGTGTCCTACCTCATTTGTGTTGAGGATTTCATCTGCATCGCCAAGTATCTTGAAACGGGTACCCGGTATGGGTTTGCCCATGGAGCCCGGTTTGACAGGCATGCAGGGATAATTCAAAACAGTCATCAGCGTTTCAGTCTGGCCATAACCATCAAGCAGTTGGGCGCCAGTCATTTCTTTCCAGCGTTTGACGATTTCAGGATTGACTGATTCACCAGCCGAGACGTTTAGTCTGAGCGCTGACAGATCGACTGCATCAACAGAAAGATTCACCAGATGTCTGAACTCAGTAGCAGGTGCGCAAAAGACCGTGACCTTATAGCGGGCTAAAAGTCGCAAACGTTCAGCCGCATCGAATTTTCCGTCATAAAACAGCACACAGCTTCCACGGCTCCAGGGGCCGAAAAGAATGCCTGTTCCTGCTTTTGCCCAGCCAGTATCGGAGGTGCACCATTTGATATCCGACTCTTGCAAGGTTTGCCACCAGGCCGCAGAGAGCCTCCAGGAATAAATGCCCCGGCTCGAGTGCAATACACCCTTGGGATTGCCTGAGGAGCCAGAGGTGTAATAGAGCAGGGCTGGGTCCTCAGCGTTCATCTGAGCGCAGGTAAATTGTTCCGGGTGCTTTTGACTGTCGTCCAGCGAGATCCAGCGTCCTGTTGCGGCACCGACGACAAGGCATGCTTGTAAATTTTCGATGGCTGAAAATTTTTCGATATTAGCTGTCGTGGTAATGACAGCTTTCGCTCCCGAGTCCTCGATCCGGAACGCAACATCTTTTGCTGTCAGCATCTCAACGCAGGGTATTGGGATGATGCCAGCTTTCAGGCAGGCGATCATTGAGATTTGCCACTCCGGAATACGGGGTAGCAAAATCAGAACCCGGTCGCCTTTAGTCAGGCCTTCAGAAGCCAGTAGATTCGCCAACTGATTACTGAGGCGCGAAATATCAGAGAAATTAAAAAATCTCTCACGCCCCGCGGCATCACACCAGATCAAGGCAGGCTTGTCGTGGCGACGAGCCTGCTCATCAATGACATCATGACCAAAATTGAAATGAGCAGGTACCTCGAGCTTGAATTCGCTCGCGCACTGCTCATAATCAATCATCGGTGTAAGTGCCATGCTGACGGGACGCGTTAGACGATTGTCAGGATCTCTTTGACTGGCAGGCGAGGTTTCTGAGGCCAGTTGCCTGCGGCAGGGTAACCGACTGCGACTAGCATCGCTGGTACATCATTGGCCGAAAGATTAAATTCTTTTGCAACTCCTGCAGGGTCAAAACCAATCATTGGGCCACTGACCAAACCCATGCCTTGCGCAGCGAGCATCAGGGCCATCGAGCCCAGCGAGGCGGAGCGAATGGCTTCGTCGCGTTGACGCTGATGGTTGCCTTCGTGTCCGCCGGTAGCCATCGCTACCCAGCTATCAGCCATTTCCTGTGGGACGATGCCTGCATCGACCGAAGGCTTGATTGCTTTGGCTAAACCTTTGTGCGCTTCGAGCGTGCCGCAAATGATGAAGGTGACAGCCGCATCAGCGATTTTCTGCTGACCAAAAGCAACAGCTTTGAGTCGCGCTTTAGCCTCAGGGGTGTGTACAGCGATAAATTTCCAGTTTTGAAAATTGAACGCAGTCGGTGCGAGAGTAGCCAGGCGGGTGAGCTCTTCAATCTCCGTGGTACTGAGTGATTTCGTCGTATCAAACTGGTTTGCCGAAATGCGTTGTTCGAGCAACGTAGTGATAGCTGTTTTCATGGTGTTAATTTACCTGCTAAGTAAGGATGAATCTAATAATGGTTTCAACAGAATTTCTGTTGTCGCATTTTGGTTGCCTGGAGGCTCCCACGGTCTTCTGTATGTCCAGTGAATGAGTTGTTCATGCACACACGGAAAGCTTTTGTCTATTTTAATTGACCATTTTTGAAAAGTTGGCGCACCGACCCGTTTTATTTGTGTGTCGGTCCCGGTGCCCGCTGTATAGGGAAGCTCCTGGAAAATATAACAACGTCGTTCCCGCGTAAGCGCAACGAGCTCCCAGCGATAACCCGTTGTGGGGTTGGAGGGTATCTCAACGAGCAAAGTCTGCTCGAGGCCAAGCTGTATGGTTTGACTTTGATCTGGACTCAGGGTGAGATGAAGTGTGTTGAATTCACGTGCAGTCCCAGTACAGCCAGCAAGCATGAGTAAGCCAAGCAAATAGAGGCTCGTGTTGCGGCGGGGTCGCACGTTTTCAGAGCGCCATGACAAGTAATTTGGCACAGTGGATTGCTTCGGTTTGTGCGCCATCTTTGATCTGGTGCCTGCAACTCGTACCATCTGCTACCACGACTGCCTCTGCGGGACGCTTACGTACTGCAGGCAACAGGTTGAGTTCGGCCATCGCTAAAGAGGTGTTGTAATGTTCCGCTTCGTATCCGAAACTGCCAGCCATGCCGCAGCAGGAGGACTCGATCAGGGAAACTTTGAGCTCTGGTATCCAGCCAAGCACTGTTTGCACAGGTGTTAGCGCATCAAAGGCCTTTTGATGGCAATGACCATGCAGCATGGCGACTTTGTTTGCGATAGGTTTGAGCGTCAGCGACAAGCGGTTAGCCTGTTTTTCTTTCACAAGAAACTCTTCGAACAAGAAGGCGTGTTCCGCTAATTGTTTCGCCTCATCGCCATAACCATATTGTAGAAATTCATCGCGCAGCGTCAGCAGGCAGGAGGGTTCGAGTCCAACGATGTCGATTCCGCGTTGTACAAAAGGCATCAGCGCATCGAGGGTGCGACGCGCTTCATTTTTAGCCTCGTCAACAAGACCCGCGGACAGGAAAGTACGACCACAGCATAAGGGGCGTTCACCCGCACGGGTATTGAGATGAACCTGATAGCCCGCCGCTTCGAGCACGCGTTGTGCTGCGGTGGCATTGTCAACATCGATATAGTTGTTAAAGGTATCGACAAACAGCAGGACTTCTTTGTTGTTGGTTTGAGTCCTGGGCAGATGGGCTTTTAAAAAAGGAGTCCGGAACGCAGGTAAGGAGCGCTGACTGGCGAAACCGATAGCACTTTTGACCCAGGTTCCAAGTATTGGGGTTTTTTCAGCCAGGCTGAGCAGAGAGCCGATTTTGCCAGCCCAAGGTGCGTAGCGCGGCATATAGGCGATCAAACGCTCACGAATAGAAATGCCATGGATCTTGGTGCGCGCGAAGCGTGCCTCGATTTTCATCTTGGCCATATCCACGCCCGTGGGACAGTCGCGTTTGCAACCCTTACAGGAAACGCACAGATCGAGCACCTCTTTCACTTCATCACTAGCAAGACCTGTCGAACCCAGCTGGCCCGACAGTGCCAGGCGCAAGGTGTTGGCGCGACCACGGGTGACATGCTGCTCGTCTTTCGTCACACGATAGCTTGGGCACATCGTGCCTGCATCGAATTTCCTGCAGTGGCCGTTGTTGTTGCACATTTCAACAGCTGAAGCCAGGCCATTGCTTGTGTCATACCCGCTTCCTGGTTTTGTTTCGACACCCGTGAGCGGGTCCCTTAGTACATTCCAGGCTGACCAGTCGAGTGCAGTTTTAATTTCCGCGACCTGATAGCCTGGGCCAAAACGGAAATTGCTGCGATCATCCATTTTTGGAGGATTGATCATCTTGTCCGGATTGAATCGATTCTGCGGATCAAACAATTGTTTGATCTCAGTAAAGGCTTGATGAATTTTAGGGCCGTATTGCCATTGCACCCATTCACCGCGGCACAGACCGTCGCCATGTTCACCGGAAAAAGCACCTTTGTATTCACGCACGAGTGCACTGGTTTTTTCAGCAATTTCGCGCATTTTCACAGCCCCATCCCGGCGCATGTCCAGTATGGGGCGTACGTGTAAGGTGCCCACGCTCGCATGCGCGTACCAGGTGCCCTCGGTGCCATAGGAATGGAACACCTCTGTCAAACGGCTGGTGTATTCGGCCAGATGCTCAAGTGGCACCGCACAGTCCTCGACAAAGGAGACGGGTTTGCCGTCACCTTTCATGCTCATCATGATGTTCAGACCCGCTTTACGAACATCCCATAAGGCTTTTTGTGCAGCCGCTTGAGGCATTTTGACTACGCATCCAGGCAGGCCAAGGTCACCGAGCAGGGTGTCAAGTTCGTCTAGTTTCTGGACGAGAGCCGCATGATCTTCACCGGCAAACTCTACGAGCAGAATCGCCGCTGGACTACCCACGAGTGCTTTTTCAATAACAGGTCTGAACGCAGGATTTTCCATCGCCAGATCTATCATCGTGCGATCAACTAACTCGACAGCAGTGGGTTTGAGCGTGACCAGATGCTGCGTGGTCGCCATCGCTTTATAAAAGCTCTCAAAATTTACTACGCCAAGTGTTTTATGCACTGGCAGGGGGCTGAGTTTGAGGGTGATCTGTCGGCTATAGGCGAGAGTGCCTTCCGAACCAACTAGCAGATGGGCGAGGTTGGCAACACCATCATCGGTATAGGCGCGAGGATTTTGACAATCAAAGATATCGAGGTTGTAACCCGCGACACGTCGCAGCACTTTAGGGATGCGCTCAGCGAGCTCACCGCGCTCCCGGGTCGCAATGGTTTTAAGTTGTTCGAGGATGTCTTGCAGGCGAGTTCCGCTGACTGGCTGATTCAAAGAACCAAAACGGGCTTGTGTCCCGTCGGCCAGAACGGCGTCAATCGACACGACGTTGTGGACCATATTGCCGTATTCGATCGAGCGCGATCCGCAGGAGTTGTTACCTGTCATCCCACCAATCGTGCACTGCGCACTGGTCGATACATCAACCGCAAACCATAAGCCGTGAGGTTTTAGCCATGCATTCAGATGATCCAGCACAATACCTGGTTCGACAGTGACTGTTTGGGCAACTGGATCAAAGTCGATCACATTGCACAGCCATTTGCTGTTGTCGATGATCAGTGCTTCACCCACAGTCTGGCCACACTGACTGGTCCCCGCGCCTCGAGCGAGTATCGGGACTTGTTGATCGCGAGCGATATCCAGTGCGCGCAGCACATCAGCTTGATCACGGGGGACCACTACACCTGTGGGTGTGATTTGATAGATGGACGCATCGGTTGAGTAACGACCGCGACTCGCCGCATCAAACAACACGTCACCACGCAGCTCCTTGCGCAAGAGTCTTGCCAGGGGCGACTGTGCAGAGGAGGTTTGAGGCGTGAAGTGCAGGGGCTTGATGCCAGGTGCCAGGCGCGAGATGCTCATAGTTATGCTGAAAAATAATCCATGCCAGCCTGCACGCCACTGCCAGAGAGTTTGACGCCTGAAAGTTTCAACCCCATCTCCACACCTGACAGCGTTGCCATGAGGGTCAGGTCATTACTGTCACCCAGATGGCCGATACGGAACATCCGTCCTTTTACTTTGCCTAGTCCTGTTCCCAGCGATAAATCGAAACGCTTTTGAATGAGTTTGCGGATTTCATCTGCATCCACGCCCTCTGGGGTAATCACTCCAGTCAGGATCGGTGAATAGAGCGAGGCGTCAGCACACTGGATCGGCAAACCCCAGGCTGTTACGGCCGAGCGCACGCCCTCAGCCCAGCGTTTATGACGGGCAAATACCTTTGTCAGACCTTCTTCTTCGAACATGTCGAGTGCCTCAGACAGACCATACAAAAGGTTTGTGCTCGAGGTCGACGGCCAGTAACCGCCTTTATTCATGTCGATGATTTCATCCCAGGCCCAGAAAGCGCGCGGCATTTTTGCTGTTTTCGCTGCGGCAAGCGCTTTAGCTGAAACAGCATTAAAGGAAAGGCCCGGAGGTAGCATCAAGCCTTTTTGGGAGCCGCTGATCGATACGTCCACGCCCCATTCGTCATGGCGGTAGTCTGCGCTGCCCAAGCCCGATATCGTATCAACCAGCAAAAGTGCAGGGTGTTTGGCCGCATCGATGGCTTTGCGCACCGCAGCAATATTGGAGGTCACTCCGGTAGAGGTTTCGTTATGCACGACGCAGACGGCTTTGATATTGTGACTGGTGTCTTGCTTCAGACGTTCGAGAATCAAATCCGCCTGAACGCCCTGGCGCCAGCCTGGGGCGCCAGGTAAAACCGAATCCGCGCCTTGGTAGCTGATGATTTCAGTTTTCAGGCCCATGCGTGTTGCGAGTTTGTTCCAGAGCGCAGCAAAATGGCCTGTTTCAAACATTAAAACTTGATCGCCAGGGCTCAGCGTGTTGACCAGGGCGGCTTCCCAGGCACCCGTTCCAGAGGCAGGGTAAATCACCACTGGGTCTTTGGTCTGGAAAATCTTTTGCATGCCAGCGATTACTTTCAGACCCAGAGCACCGAACTCCGGGCCGCGATGGTCGATTGTGGGGTAGCTGATGGCACGCAAAATACGATCCGGCACGGGACTTGGACCAGGGATTTGCAGAAAGTGGCGTCCGGTTGGGTGAAAGTCGAGCTTGATCATTTGATTTCCAGTCTAAGTTATCACCGCAAATTACCACAAGAGCACACTACAATCCACCAAGTACGTATGGGAATTGAAAAGAATGAACCTCCAAGGAGCGATTCATCAATTGGCGAGTGCTTAATGCCTCGCTGCACAGGAGACAGGTGCATGGGTATCGGCTTCAAAAGACTTGCGTTCATACTGCTGATTGCGCTGGGTTTGTGCTCGCTGCAGGCCTTTGCACAAAACTATCCAAATCGACCAGTAAAAATCGTCGTACCCTTTTCTGCGGGGGGACCGGCAGATAATTTCGGCCGATTTATTGCCCAACGCTTACAGGAGACTTTTAAACAGCCTTTTGTGATTGAAAATAAACCGGGCGCAGGTTCGGTGATTGGGACAGACTTTGTCGCCAAATCTGTCCCGGACGGCTATACGCTTTTAATGATGTCCAATGCTCAGACGGTCAACGAGTCCTTAATCACCAATAAGCCGTATGGTTTGTTAAAAGATTTTGTTGGCATCGCACCGATCAATTATTCGGATCTCATTCTGGTGGTCAATCCTGCTGTTAAAGCACGGTCAGTGGCCGAATTAATTGCTTTTGCACGTGCAAATCCTGGCAAACTGAATTACGCCTCCTCTGGTTCGGGCACGCCTTACCATATGGCGGGTGAGTTGTTTAAACACATGGCGCAGATCGATATGATTCATGTCCCGTACAAGACGAGTTCGGCTGCTCGCACAGACATACTTGGTGGTCAGGTTGATTTAATGTTTGATGCAGTCACCACCATGACTGATCTGGTTCGGGAAGAAAAGGTTGCCGGTTTGGCAACGACTGGCCTGACGCGTTCAGCGATTTTTCCGCAGGTGGCAACGATAGACGAATCGGGTGTCAAAGGTTTTGAGGCGACCGTTTGGGTTGGACTCATGGCTCCTAAAGGTGTGCCTCAACCTATCATTGAGCAGCTCAATGAGGCAATCGGGAAAATAGTCTCTGACCCAGCTGTCAGACTCCTGTGGTCTCAGCGAGGTGCGCAGCCACTCGTGATGTCTTCGGACGAGTTCGATCGCTATGTTCAGATGGATGTGGCGAAGTGGGCAAACATTGTCCGGCTCTCAGGTGCAAAACCGGACTGATTTCAAGCGAGCGTGATTATGAATCTTTTTATCTTGAGTGGTGGTGCAGCTGCAGGGATTGTCAAAGGCTTGCAAGCAGATTTTGAGCACGCCTCTGGGTGTCAGCTCAAGGCAACTTTCAGTGCCGTAGGTGTCATGAAAGACCGCTTGCTCGCCGGGGAGTCCTGCGACCTGGTGATCCTCACGCAGGCCTTGATTGACCAGTTAATAGACTCAGGGCATGTCTTGAGCGGCTCAGCGCAATCCCTGGGCGTCATTAAAACCGGTATTGCAGTGCGGGCTGGTCAACTTCAGCCTGACGTCAGTTCAGACCAGGCCTTGATCGCTGCGTTCAGAAACGCATCGGCAATTTTCAGTCCCGACACGGAGAAATCCACAGCCGGTATTCATTTTATGAATGTGCTCAGAAAACTTGGCATCGCGGCTGAGCTGAGGGATAAATTCCACACTTTTCCCAACGGTGCTGAAGCGATGCAGGCGATGGCAAAGTCGTCTTCGCCCAATCCTATTGCTTGCACTCAGGTGACTGAAATTTTATATACGCCAGGAGTTGCTCTGGTCGATCTCTTGCCTAAAGAGTTTGAATTGGCGACCCACTACGTGCTGGGTATCTGTGCCGCGGCCGCGCAGCCGGAATTGGCCAGCCAGTTTGCTCAACTGCTAGCAGGCGAGGCCTCGACAGTACTTAGAAAACAAGGCGGTTTTGAAATCCCTGCTTCTCAGTGAGTGCTGGACTTAGCTTGAAAATTGATTAACCATACCCATATAGGCCGTGCAAACCCCCACAAATTTGTTGTGGCTGGTTGTCGCGGTGTTTAAGGAAAGCTGAATATGAATAGCCAGGAACGTGACGCTTTAAGTATTTTTTTACAGCAGTTGACACAAGCTCCAGTGCCTCAAAAAGAGCCTGAGGCTGAAGCGATGATTACCAAAGCGATGGCTGCACAGCCCAATGCTGGCTATCTGTTGGTGCAGCGTGCGATGCAACTGGATTACGTATTGCAACAGTCACAGGCCAAGGTTGCTGAACTTCAGGCTGAAATTGAACGCTCCAAAGCAGGGGCGCAAACTAGCTTTCTGGGTGATGCCCACGCCTGGGGACGAGGACCGACTCAGACCAATACGGGCATTAGCCCAGCACCTGCCTCAGGTGTAAGACCCGCTGCCCCTCAAATGCAAGCCGCACCGGTAAATACCGCGCCTGCTGCTGCGCCTGCAGCGCCTGCGCCCTGGGGTTCGAGTGTGATGGGCACCGTTGCGACAACAGCTGCGGGTGTGGTCGCAGGTTCCTTTCTTTTCCAAGGTATTCAGAATTTGATGGGTCATCACAATCCGGGTGGAGGTTTCGGTAATAGCGCCGGATTTAATCCTGGCGCACCTGTGACAGTTAATGAGACCACTGTTAACAATTACTATTCGAATGATCCCGCAGTTGACCAGGGATATGCTGCAGGCGGTACCTCCTATGCCGATGCAAGCGATAGTTTTGACAGCGGCGATTTTGGTTCGGATGACAGTGACCTTGCATGATGCCTAAGCATACTCAGCGATTCGGATTATTGGCACCATCCTCAAACTCTACGCAGGAGCCCGAGTTTGTGCGGGTCTTGCCGCCACAGGTTTCTCTGCACTGCGCCAGACTCTCCCTGCGCACCATTGACCCCGAGTCGACGGTCCGTATCGTCGCTGAGCTCGACTGTGAAGTCGGCAAACTTGCCGATGTAGCAGTCGATGCGATCGTGTTGTCGGCCACGGCACCCTCTACGCGTATGGGCAAAGGCTACGATCAGGAGTTGTGCCGGCGTATTGAGCAGGTGAGTGGCAAACCTGCTACGACGGCGGCTACCGCAATGATGCAAGCCTTTGAGGTGCTAGGGATCAAAAAAGTTGCGCTTGCGGCGCCGTGGGCTGCGCAGACAAATCAGACCGTGGCGGCCTTCATCGAAGCAAGTGGCGTTCAAGTCGTGAGTCAGCACGCAATGGGTATTGTCAGCAATCTTGAGGTGGGTTTGCTGGATTCTCAGACTGCTTACGATCTAGGACGACAAGCGGACCGCGACGATGCCGAAGCTATTTTTCTGGCGTGTGGCAACTGGCTGACGATGGATATCGTCGAGCAGCTTGAACGTGACACGGGTAAGCCTGTGTTGACGACTAATGGCTGCGCGATATGGGCGATGCTCAAGATCCTGGGCGGCCATGAAAAAGTTTCAGGTTTTGGTACCTTGCTAGAGAGCCACTTGACATGATGGTGCGACAAGTCGCCTTTAAGGCTATGGCTGCATGCTTCATAGCCTGTCTTGCTGTTTTGACGCCTCTTGATGCCAAAGCGCGAACAATTCGTTTTTATGTTGTGGTCGCTGCGGGCGGAAGCGTGGATGCCATGGCCAGAATCGTAGGCGATAAATTTGGCCCCTTGGTCAATGCGACGGTTGTTGTGGAAAATAAGCCGGGTGGCGGCGGTAACGTTGCGAGTCAGACTGTTGCAAAATCAATCCCGGACGGTAATTCACTGCTTGTTTCTGCGAATAACCACACCTTGAATCCCTCTCTTTTCAAGGATCCTGGCTATCAGATGGACGAGTTAATACCCATCGCAGAACTCATGCGAGGTCCTTCTGTGATTGTGGTGCCTGCCAATTCCCCTTATCAGTCTCTGGATCAACTCATCGCGGATGCAAAGTCCAGGCCTGGAGCCATTGCCTTTGGCGCAGCCGGTATCGGTACGCCGAGTCATATTGCTGCGGAGTTATTCATTCTTTCAGCGGGTATCAAAATGGAGGCGATCCAGTATCGTGGCTCAGGCCCCTCGCTGGGAGATTTAGTGGGTGGTCAGATTCCGGTCGCGTCCTCCTCTCTGGTCGCCGCGATGCCGATGATTAAAGCGGGCAAACTGCGCGCGCTGGCGGTGACTTCGGCTAAACGCTGGCCAGGTGCTGAGCAAATACCCGCTGCCGCTGAATTTGGCATGCCTGATTACGAGCATGTCACCTGGATAGGTTTGTTTGCGCCAAGAGGTACTCCAGAAGAAATACTCGCTCAGTATGGCCGAGCAGCCAGAGCGGCACTCTCTCATCCTGACGTACAGCGCCGTGTTGCCGGCTTGGGCGGTGAAGTCGGTACTCTGGAAGGCGAGGCGTTCAAAAAATTTATCCTGGATGATTATGCGGAAGCCTCAAAAATCGTCAAGCAGTCGGGGATGAAAGCCGACTGATGCCTATCAGATGTGAAAACGGGCTAAGTTTCAGAGCGTGATATCCAAGCCAGTTTTCTTGCGAACCGCTGCCAGGTCTTCTTCTGTATCGAGATCGGTAATGAAATGATCATTGGAAGTGAGGTATCGATACACAGAGGATGCCTGCTGATCGATGAACTGGCGACAGGTGAGGTGTGAGTGTTCTGTCAAAAAATTACGTACACAGGCACCTGACATCAGTACCGGATTGCCGCGCTGCCCGCCAACAACAGGGTAGAGGATTTCAGTGTGTAGTGGTCGTGCCTCGAATGCATCCAGCAGCTCGCCTATATCTTTTGCATCAATCAGCGGTTGATCCGCCAAGGCAATCAGCACCAATTCTGGGTCAGCCTGCAGATGTTTAAGTCCTAAATCAACGGAACCCTGTTGACCGAGTTCGGGTGCCGGGTTACGGATCAAGTGCAGCGCAGTGTCTTGGGCAAGCGCTGCCTCGAGCACTGCCTCGATTTGTTCCCGGTAAAAACCCGTGACTATGGTGATTTGCTCAATACCCGCAGCCCTTAAAGTCCGCAACTGTCCGAGTATGAGCGGCTCACGGTCAATCTTGATCAGACATTTTGCCCGACCTCCCATACGAGAGCCTTCTCCGGCAGCAAGGATCAGTGCAGCCGTTTTTCTATTAATATTCTTTTCATGCTTAATCATGTTGACCATGTTATCTTTATCTTGATTTTTTAGTGTGGTTTTTTAACGCTAAGCCCTTTATTCAGCGCATCATCGCTGGTATTCGCTAGTATTCATTCTTACTCCTCCACAGTCTGTATTTAATCGCTGCCCCACATGAAAATTTTAGAAATCCGCGAATCCACCCGGCCGATCAAATCGAATATCCGTAATGCCTATATCGATTTTTCCAAAATGACCTTGAGTCTGGTCGCGGTGGTGACTGACGTGATCCGCGACGGTAAACCGGTGATTGGTTACGGATTTAATTCCAATGGTCGTTACGGGCAGGGGGCTTTGATGCGCGAGCGGTTTATACCTCGTGTACTTGAGGCGGCGCCAGACTCCTTGCTGGACGAGCGCGGTATCCTCTGTCCACACAAAATCTGGTCCACCATGATGAATAATGAAAAACCAGGTGGCCATGGTGAACGCTCAGTCGCAGTAGGTACCATAGACATGGCGATCTGGGATGCTGTTGCGAAAATCGAAGGTGTTCCACTGTATCAATTGCTCGCCGATCGCTACGGTGATGGCAAAGCCAACCGCGAGGTCTTTGTGTATGCCGCGGGTGGGTATTACTGGCCGGGGCAGGGGCTGGAAGGTCTGACGACAGAAATGCAAAGCTATCTGGATCGTGGCTATAGCGTAGTAAAAAAGAAAATTGGTGGGGCCTCGCTTGCAGAGGACTGCAAACGCATCGAGGCCGTCCTTAAATTACTCGGTCCAGGTCAACGTTTATGCGTCGATGCGAATGGTCGTTTCGATACAAGGACAGCGATTGCTTATGCCAAAGCGCTATCGCAGTACGATCTCTTTTGGTATGAAGAAGCGGGTGATCCACTGGATTTTGAATTGCAGGCAGAGCTTGCCCATTATTATGAAAATCCGATGGCGACCGGCGAAAACCTTTTTTCCATGCAGGATGCCCGTAATTTGATTCGCTATGCAGGCATGCGTCGCGATCGCGACTGGCTGCAGTTTGATTGCGCTTTAAGCTATGGCCTGGTCGAGTACCTGCGGACGCTTGAGATGCTGAAAGAAAATGACTGGTCGCCCAGTCGCTGTGTTCCGCACGGTGGACATCAGATGTCGCTCGCCATAGCGGCTGGTCTGGGTCTTGGAGGAAATGAAAGCTATCCCGATTTATTTCAGCCCTATGGTGGCTTTCCAGATGGTGTGAAAGTCGAAAACAGTATTGTGAAATTACCCGAGCTAGTGGGGATCGGTTTTGAAGGAAAAGCTGATTTGTACGCGGAAATGAGAGCGCTTGCTATGTAAAGCGCTCCCTCCAGGTTGGTTTATTTCACGCGATCAAACTTCTGAATGCGCTTCGCGTTATCCACTTCAGAGGTATAGATATTGCCTTGGGAGTCGATTGCTATATTGTGAACCCAGTGGAAATCCCCGGCTTGCCGCCCGGGACGGCCGAATGAGCCGATTTTTTCACCTGTTTCACGCAACAGGATTCTCACCTCATTATTACCACCATCTGCGACGAGAATATATTTTTGCGCATTATCTTCGCTAACTACGAGGTCCCAGATCGAACCTGAGCCACGAGTATTAGGTTCTGACACAATCTGTCTCAGGAACTTACCGTCCTTGGTGAAAATTTGGATACGGTTATTGGAGCGATCGCAAACCAGTACGGTCTGATCTTTCATGAGGCGAACGCAATGAACCGGATTCGCAAACTGTGGCGATTCAGCGTTGTAGTCTGGAGTTTTAGTGTCGTCAGGTTTGTTGCCATAGGCACCCCAGTGGCGTTTGTAGGCGCCGCTGCTGGCATCGAACACAATGACGCGCTTGTTTAGGTAACCATCTGCAACGAACAATTCATTTGTGGCGGTATCAAGCTCCATATGAGCTGGCCGACCTAACTGATTCGTCGCATTACTACCGAGACTTTTGCCAGGCGTGCCGATTTGCAGTAAGAATTTTCCGTCTGCCGTGAATTTGAGCAGCATATGATCGGCGTTGTCATTGCCTGCGACCCAGACATCACCTTTTGGATCGACATATATGCCGTGCTCATTTTTAGGCCAGTCATAACCAGCCCCAGTCCCACCCCAGCCTCGTAAAAAATTGCCTTCACGGTCGAACTCCATAACGGGAGGTGCTGCGACACAGCATTTAGAGCGGGGAGGTGTGGTGCTTGCTCCACGTTCGTCCTCAGTCAAAGTCCTGGGGCGTTGAATAATCCAGATATGGTCGTTTTTATCAGTCGCTATGCCTGCGACCTGTCCGAGTATCCAATTATTTGGCAAAGGCTTAGGCCACGAAGCATCGACAGCATAGGAGGGGCCCGTTGGTACGCCCTCGACCCGTTTCGAACTCGTCGTGCAGCCGAGCGTTAAGGCGATTAAGAACAAAATAGACGAGATTTTGATTAATGCTGTGAACCTTTTCATACGATCTCCGTTAATAATTTTTCTTGCTTTTGATGCTAACACTCAGCGCATGGGTTGTTTCATTGGTATAGTGGTTTATTGATAATCTGCTAAAAATTATTTGTTCTGCTGGCAAGGGCTTATCCTGGCAAAAACCTCTACATGACTCTGTCAACTTTGAATACTGATTCACGTCGTTTCGATGCTAAAGCCCACCGCAAAGCGGTTGCGAGAGAATTAAATGCCTATCGCCCCGCAACAATTCTGGATATTTGCTGTGGCGATGGCTGGGTACCTGACAGTCTGACTTACCCGGCGTCTGTTCATGGTCTTGATTTGTATGCGCACGGACCTGCTGGCTATGATTTTTTTCAGACCTGTGATTTCAATTATGGTGTGCCTGAGAAGTTAAGCATTTATGACGCGGCCATTTGCTGTGAGGCAATGGGTTATTTGCAAAACCCCGGTCTGTTTTTGCAATCTGTTCGTGAGCACCTCAAACCCGGCGGTAAATTTATTTTGACGGTGCCAAATCCGAATTATGCTGGCGCCCGACTCAATCACTTAATCCAGGGTTTTCCTCGTTCCTACTCCTGGTTTTCTCAAAATGAGACTCCAGAGCCGCATATGCCCTGGCTGACCTTGGGTCTATTCCAGCTTTGGTTGCTGCTTGGTCTGAATGGTTTTAAAGACATTACGGTTCTCGAGGTGGACGAAAAAAAGCCTCGCAGAGTATGGGAAAAACCAATCGGCTGGTTGATCAAAGCCTACGCAAATAAGCGTTTTAAGAAGGCACAAAGCGATAGCGTCGCTCAATTATGGCAACAAGCGATGTCAGATCAAATCGTTTATGGTCGCCAGTTAGTGGTATCTGCGACAGCAGCCTGAGTGTCCCTTTGTATAGATGCATATCTTTTTGAGCACGGCGCTCTGGCGTAGGGCGTTTATGCCTGCTACTCTTGATTCATCAAAAATTAATCAGTAGTGTGTATCCATGTCAACTCAGTCTGTTTCTGCCGAACTCGCAAAATTTATTGCATCCTATCAATGGTCAGAGGTTCCTGAACAAGTCAGGCACGAGTCTAAACGGACTTTATTGAATTTTTTTTCGACAGCACTGTCTGCTTGTTTTGACCCGACGATTGAAAAGGCCGCCAAAGTCTATGGTCAGTTTTCTTGTGGACCACAGGCGACTCTGATTGGTCGCGGCCAGCGTATGGATATCCTGAATGCTGCTGCGATCAATACGATGGGTGCGAATGTTTTTGATTTTGACGATACGCATTTTCCAACCATTATTCACCCCACCTCACCCGTCGCGCCCCCGTTACTCGCCTGGTCTGAAACACAAAAAGTTTCAGGTCAGGATTTTCTGCTCTGTCTGATACTTGGCATGGAAGCCGAATGCCGCATCGGTAACGCTGTCTCGCCCTATCATTACGCCCGTGGCTGGCATATCACCTCCACGTGTGGCGTATTTGGAGCCGCCATGGCGCTCGGTCGCTTGCTCGGACTGACTGAGCAGCAACTTGTCTGGGCGCTAGGACATGCAAGCGCCCAAGCGTCAGGCTTGGTTGAGACTCTTGGTACGATGTCCAAAAGTATCAGCATGGGTAATGCCGCGCGAAACGGCATCGTGTCAGCTTTGCTCGCCCAGCAAAATTTTGATGGTCCTGCCAAACCCCTGGAGGGGGTGAGGGGCTTTTTAAATGTGACGGCCGATCATGCGGATGCACAGAGTATCGTGACCGGGCTTGGAACGCGCTGGGAAGTCCTCAATAATGCCTATAAACCCTATCCCTGTGGCGTTGTGCTCAATCCGGTGCTCGAGGCGTGCCTCAGGCTTTCTACTGATGCCGAATTGCTGCAACACGGCCTCGATAAAATTGAGCGTATCGAATTGACTGGCCACTCCTTGTTGAGGCAGCGCACTGATCGTCCCCAGATCAAGACTGGTCGGGAATCCCAGGTCAGTGCACAACATGCTGTTGCTGTAGCGCTTAAAAGAGGTCGCGCCGGGCTGGCAGAATTCAGTGATGAAGCGGTTGCTGACGCCACGCTCAAACCGCTTGGCGCAAAAGTATGCTTTGTTGACGATGACAGCTATTCGGTTGATTCGGCAAAAGTCGTTGTTAAGTTGACGGGCGCCAAGCCAATTGAAGTCATGGTTGAGGTGGCACGGGGTGCGGTGGCACGTCCCTTAAGTGACCGCGATATCGAAGACAAAGTACGGACGCTCTGCAACTATGGAAAATCGAGTGTCGATCCTGAACCGTTGATCAAAGCTGTCTGGGGACTTGAGGAGAGTGCTGATGTTGGGCAACTGATGAAACTTGCTCTTGGAGTAGCTGTTCATACCTAACATTAAGCATGCTCACGGTATGATGTGCAAACATTAAAACAAAATGATGCGAGACAAATTTCCATGATTCACTGGCTTCGTTTGATTGCTGCAACCTTGCTGTGTACCGCCTTTCTCAATGGCAACGTGTTAGCACAGCCCCAGTTCAAACCCACTGGACCGGTCAAAATTATCGTAGCCTTTCCCCCTGGAGGTGGAACGGATGCCGTATCGCGTATCGTTGCCGAGCGGCTCACGGACATGTGGCGCCAGCAAGTCATCGTTGAAAACCGGGCTGGTGCCCAGGGGAATATCGGCACAGCTTACGCCACTAAAATGCCAGCTGATGGCTACACCCTGCTGATTGCGCATCAGGGCGTGTTAACGGTGAACCCGCACTTGTACAAGGATATGGGTTTTGATCCGTTCAAAGACCTTGCTCCTGTAGCGCGCGTCACGCAACAGCCCTTTGTGCTTGTCGCTCACCCGTCTGTTCCAGCAAACAATTTAAAAGAGCTTGAGGCGCTTGCTAAAAGTAAGCCCGGTAAACTGAACTACGGTTCGAGCGCGACGGGTCCGCAATTAGCCGTTGAGTTATTCAAGTACAACACGGGTTCGGATCTGATGCACGTCGCCTATAAAGGTGCGGGCCCAGCTGTAATTGATTTGCTTGGCGGTAATATTGACCTGCTGGTGGCGAACCCAACTTCTGTTGCCCAGCACGTTAAATCCGGCAAACTTAAAGCGATTGTGTTGTTTGGCAAGGATCCGGTTGGAGTGTTGCCAGGTGTACCAACAGCGATTGACGCGGGGTATCCGGCGCTTGCTGATATTCCTGAGTGGTATGGACTTGCGGTACCAGCCGCAACACCTGCTGCGGTGATCGCACAATTGAATCACGATATTAATGCTGTCCTCAACGATCCAGCCGTCAAGCAACGCATCAGTGACTTAGGCTTGAATGCGTCACCAACAACCCCTGCGGATTTTGCGCAACAAATACGCAGAGATTACGATCGCTGGGGTGCTTTGATTCAAAAAGCGGGGATCAAAGGTGAGTAGACCCCGCTAGATGGGGCACTGGAGTTTTAAAACGTTGAACTTGGATTAATTAAAAATACCAAGTCAAAAAAATAGCCCTATTCATCTGAAACAGGGCTATTTTTTCTGACTCACAACAAAAGTTGGAGTTTATCCAGCCTGTGTTGCGTTGACTGATTTTGAAGACTTGCTTGATTTAGTCTTTGTGGTTGATTTTTTTGAAGATTTTTTCTTGGTAGACTTTCCATTTTTCGCTGAGCTTTTCTTAGCGCTCGACTGTGAGGTCGAAGGGGAAGCCGTCTGGGCAGCCACTGGAGCAGCCTGAGCAAAACCAAAGAAGGCAACAAAAACCAGTACTGCTAGCTTCTTAATCATAAGAATTCCTTAATTTGAGTCGATGCAGCTATCTAATCCGCAATTATCCTATTTTAGCCCTCAAATGCAAAAAAATAATTTTGAAAGCACTGAATCTGATCAGGAAAAAGATTCTGTTTGTAAAGATGAGACACCATCCGACTGGGAATTTAGTGGTGTGACGTTTTTTAGGGCCATGGGGTTTGTGATTGGCTTGCTGTCTTTCATGGTGGGAACGGCAATCTTTATGCTTGGTTTTTCACTCGCCCGTCCGACGCTCGTGCAGGTTGCCTCATTTCTCTATAGTTTGGCCTTGATTTCACTGCTTGGGCGAATAGTGATCCAACGACTCAAGCCTGAAAACGAAATCCAGGCGGTTTGGATTGCCATGGTGATGATGGGGGCGGGCGGGGTGTTTTTTGTCGGCCTAGCGTTTCTGGCTGAGATGTTTCTCTAAGCGAGTTACCAAAGTAGCAATTTTTGCTTCGTATATACCCCGACCTAGGAGATACCCTAGGTCGGATAATTAGTAAGCGTGGTGCAATCTTTATACTCTAGTCTAGACGTGTATGTTTGTTTTTGTCTGTTGGCATTTTCAGCAAAAAATAATCCAAAGGAGTAGACATGAAACTTGATGTGAATGGTAAGTCTGTAGATTTCGAGGGTGATGACAGCACACCTCTACTGTGGGTGTTGCGTGATCACTTGAACATCACAACGCCTAAATTCGGCTGTGGCGCCGGACTATGTGGCGCCTGTACCGTGCATATCGATGGGCAAGCTATTCGCTCCTGTGTCACGCCTGCGAGTGCTGCGACCGGTAAAAAAGTAACAACTCTAGAAGGTTTGCCAGCGGCAATTGCAAAACCTATTCAGGATGCCTGGATTGCTGAATCAGTCCCCCAGTGTGGCTATTGCCAGTGCGGACAGATGATGTCGGCTGCGGCTTTATTGTCCACCAATAAGAATCCGACCGACGAGCAAATCACGCAGGCCATGGATGGCAATATTTGCCGTTGTGGCACTTATTCGCGTATCCGTCGCGCTATTGTGCAAGCCGCTAAAAACATTGCCTGATCAGGGTTAAGGAGATAAATATGGATCGTCGTTCATTTATCAAATCCACCTCAATTCTGGGCTCAGGATTGCTGGTTGGTTTTTCTATCAAAGACAATATCGCAGTCGCTGCGGGTGAAGGTTTATCCAACCCTTGGCTACAGATTAATAGTGATAACAGCGTGCGAATTTATGTTGCACGTTCCGAGATGGGGCAGGACGTCTATACCTCGATGACGGTGTTGATCGCCGACGAGCTGGACTATCCGCTTGAAAAAATTAAAATCGAAATGGCTCCCGCCAATGCCAAGTTATATGGCAATGATGCTCTGGGTGGCGCTCAGATTACTGGTGGCTCAACCTCGATGCGCGACGCCTGGATCAAGCTGCGTACCGTTGGTGCGACCGCTCGCGAAATGCTGGTTGCAGCGGCTGCGCAAAAGTGGAATGTTGCCGCTTCAACCTGTGTTGCGAGTGGTGGCGTGGTGAAGTCTGGTAACAATCAGGCAACCTATGGGGAATTAGCTGCGGATGCCGCACGTCAAAAGCATTCCGGTAAACCAACGCTAAAAACCAAAGACCAATTCAAGTACATCGGCAAAAGTGTCGGTCGTCTCGATACACCCGCTAAAGTCAACGGTACTGCGCAGTATGGCGTGGATGTGCGTCAGCCAAATATGCTGGCAGCTTCACTGGCGATGAGTCCCGTGATTGGTGGCAAGGTCAGGAGTTTTGACTCAACCGCTGCAAAGGCTGTTAAAGGTGTTGAGGCGATCGTAGAGGTACCTGATGGCGTGGCGGTTCTTGCACGTGACTACTACACGGCAAAAAAGGCGCGCGATTTGCTGAATATCCTCTGGGATAACGGCAATACCGCAGCTGTTGCGGACATGGCTGCGATCGAAAAGGGGCTGCGCGAAGCCAGCAAGAAAAAAGGTGCGGTGATTGGCAAAGCGGGTAATGTAGAAGCTCCGATGACAGGGGCCACCAAGAAAATCACGGCTGAATACCAACTGCCTTTTGCAGCGCACGCCACACTTGAACCTGTCAACTGTTCGGTCAGTATTCAAAATGGCGAGTGTCATGTCTGGGGGCCGATCCAGTTCCAGCAGGGTGCGCAAGGTGCTGCGATGGCTGCTTCGGGTCTGCCGGAAGAAAAAGTGTTCATCCACACAACCTTCATTGGTGGTGGTTATGGACGTAAGCTTGAAAACGATTTTGTTGCGCAAGCTACATCGATCGCCAAAGCCTCTGGTAAACCGGTGAGGATGATCTGGAGTCGTGAAGACGACATGACTCACGACTATTATCGTCCGATCAGCCTGAGCCAGATGACCGGTGGTTTTGATGCCGCGGGCAAGCTGACAGGTTTTGCATCAAAACTGACTTCGCCCTCAGTGACTGCCAGAGCATTTCCCGGCTTTGTTGTCGATGGCAGCGATCCCTTCATGAACGAAGGCTCCGCTAACCTGACTTACAACATCGCAAACTATCGCGCTGAAAACGTGATCCACGATACGGGCATTCGCGTGGGCTACTGGCGGGCAGTGAGTAACAACCTGAACGCTTTTGCCGTCGAATCCTTCATGGATGAACTTGCACGTTCTGCAGGTAAAGACCCGGTTGCTTTCCGTATGGGGCTGCTGGACAAGCACCCTCGTGCGCAAAAAGTGTTGTCAACCGCAGCTGAAAAAGCTGGCTGGGGTAAAAAAATGCCAGCCGGTCGTGGTTTGGGGGTCGCGCAAATGGAATGCTATGACGCCTATATTGCGGTAGTTGCAGAGGTCTCGCTTAAAAATGGCAAACCAACAGTGCACAAAATCACGTGCGCTGTGGATCCAGGCGTGGCGGTTCGTCCAGACCAGGTCAGGGCTCAAATCGAAAGTGGCTTGCTGTTGGGCTTTTCAACCGCAATGAAAAACAAGATCACTTTCAAGGACGGCGCGGCGCAGCAGACCAATTTTGACAGCTATCCGATGCTCAGAATGTCTGAAACGCCAATCGTTGACATCACCGTGCTCGAGGGGGGAGAAAAACCCGCTGGTATGGGTGAAGTTGGCACGCCTCTTGCTGCACCAGCCATTGCGAATGCAATAGTTGCAGCGGGGGGTAAGCGGATTCGTTCGCTGCCTTTTTTGAGTTGAGCCAATAGGAGTTACCATGCGTTTCAGGATGTGGAGTGTGTTAGTTGCAGTATTGATTTCCACTACCGTGCTTGCACAATCTGAAACGCAGTGGCCTAGCCAACCGATACGCTTTATTGTGCCGTTTCCGGGGGGCGCAAGTACCCTCGATACGGTTGTCAGGCTCGTGACGCCTGAGGTTTCAAAATTAGCCGCTCAGCCTGTATTTGTTGAAAACAAACCCGGCGCAGGAACCGTGATCGGTACCGATGCGGTTGCGAAAGCTTCGGATAAACACACCTTTGGTGGTGTTGCCAATAGCTTTACCGTTAACCAGACACTTGTTAAAAACCTGCCTTACAACACCAGTAAGGATCTGATCCCTGTTGTTCTCATGGCACGAACGGCAAATGTGCTGGCTGTCAGGGCAGACTTGCCTGTGAGTAATCTGCAGGAGTTGATCGCTTATGCGAAACAGCATCCGGGCAAGTTGTCCTATGGCTCTTTTGGTAATGGAACAACTCCTCACTTTGCAGGCGAAATGCTTAAATCCATGGCGGGCATCGATATGGTGCATGTGCCCTACAAAGCCCAGGGTCCTGCACTGAACGATCTCCTGGGCGGTAATATTGATCTGATGTTTGGCAATTTGCCAGACTTTATTTCCCACATACGGTCAGGAAAACTCAAAGCGATCGGTACGACCTACCTCACGCGTGCGCCTCTCGCACCCGAGATTCCCACTATCGCTGAGCAAGGATTGCCTCGTTTTGAAACCGATTCTTGGTATGGCATTGTTGCTCCCGCAAACACCCCCAAGGCCTCGGTTGAGTTGATGAATACCTGGATCAATCAGGCGTTAAGCGAGCCACAGCTTAAAAAAAATCTGTCTGAACGCGGTATTGAGGTTCTCGGCGGCAGTACCGGCGCCTTCGGCCAGCATCTCGAAAGCGAAATCTCGAAATATGCTGAAATAGTGAAATCTTCCAATATGAAAATCGATTAATCCTCATGTCTGACGCAAAACAATCCAAACCTTTACGAATCGCAATTGCTGGCCTCGGTGCAATTGGCAAAGCGCTTGCCAGCTCACTTGCACAAGGCAGTGTGCCGGGTGTCGAGCTGACTGCTGTCTCAGCCAAAAATCAAGAACGCGCTCAAGTGTTTGCCAATACCCTGGCACATCCGGTCAAGGTTTTATCGATTTCCGAACTGGAGTCAGAAGCCGACCTGGTGATCGAATGCGCGCCTGCCGCGTTGTTACCTGAAATCGTTGGTCCGTTTTTAAAAGCACAAAAACAAGTCATTGTGTTGTCTGTGGGAGCTTTGCTGTTTCATCCTGAGCTCATAGAGATGGCCAAGAAAGAGGGCGGTATCATCCACGTCCCAACAGGTGCACTGATTGGTCTGGATGCAATGATCGCTGCAGCCGAAGGCAAGATTCATACCGTGCGCATGATTACGCGCAAACCCCCTAATGGCCTGGCAGGCGCACCACATCTGGTTGAAAACAATATCAGTATTGAAGGGCTTACTGAACCCAAAATGGTATTTAGCGGCAATGCACGCGATGCAGCTAAAGGTTTTCCTGCCAATTTGAATGTCGTCGTGGCGCTCGCACTCTCAGGTATCGGACCTGAAAATACCTTGCTCGAAATCTGGGCCGATCCGACTGTTGTGCGTAATACGCACTCGATCGTAGTCGACTCCGATTCAGCGAAATTTACGATGACGATGGAAAATATCCCATCGGAAAATCCGAAAACCGGCCGCATTGTTGCGCAGAGCGTGATCGCGCTGTTGCGCAAAATGCAGTCGAATTTCCGCGTCGGGACTTGAGCGAAAGACCTGACTACGCAGCTTGCTTATGCGGTAAATCCAGCGTAGTGACGCGGGTGAGTTCGCGTTTGTATTTGACATCATCAAAAGGACGCGCGCGATGCATGGTTGTGCGGTTATCCCATATGACCAGATCATTAAGCGCCCACTCGTGGGCCCAGGTGAATTGGGCTTGGGTAGCGTGTTCGATCAGATCTCTCAATAACAGACGACCTTCAGGGATCGGCCACTCCATTACGCGCGAGGCGTGCGAAGCCAGATATAAAGCTGGTAATGGGTTATCTGCACAGATTCGTACCAGCGGATGCACAGCGCCTTTCAGTCTCGCTTGTTCTTCTTCCGAAAAATCAAAACCCATCGTATGACGCGAGTAGACAATTGAATGGTGTACATGCAGGTTTGCAATGGTTTTTTTAGTCTCCTCATCCAGCGCCTGATAGGCCGCACGCATATTGGCGAATTGCGTATCGGCGCGCACCGGGGGGATGTTACGCGCATAGAGCATAGAGTAGCGACCAGCCGGATCTTCAAACGACGCATCGGTATGCCAGATCCGGTTACTGATGCCGTTCATGCGACGCCTGTCTTCAGCGCCTAAGATCGAGCCGTCCTGGTTAACGTTAGAGATGTCCGTTAAGGCTTCGTTACCAAATCTGTTTTTAGCCAACACCGAAGACGAGGTTTTTGCGTGCAGTTCACCATCCATGCGTTGCGCAAAATCGAGTTGCTCTTGATTCGAAAAATGCTGATTTTTAAATATCAATACGCCATATTTAGCCATGCCCGCGCGCAGTTCTGCAAGGGTCTGTGCATCCGTGACAGTACGCAAATCAATGTCAGCAACTTCAGCAACGAAGCTAGGATGCAGGGGTTTAAATGTGACGCTCACTTGTGTCTCCTCACTTGTGTTTATTGCTAGTGTTTGATAGTTATGGTTATTGCTTATGATGCTCAATGCTGTCTCATACATTTCATTTGCGATCAGCGATTTCGTTTAATTTGCGATCAGCGATTTCGTTTAAATATACACCTTTCACTCACAGTGTAAAACCGTAGACGGCGACAGTAATATTGCGTACATTGGAAGCGTCTGAATGACAGACTGAAACAGATAAAGATAAAAATAGTTGGAGACTGCGGTGCGATCAGGATTATTTCTCAGAGTTCACTTTGTTAAAGCATTGTATTTGTCGCTGGTACTTGCTTGTCTGTGCTTTGCTGGAACGCTCAAGGCCGCCTATCCAGATCGTCCGATCAAAATGGTTGTTCCCTATCCCCCTGGGGGTTCGACCGATATCGTCGCGCGCGCTGTCGGTCAGAAACTGAGTGAGCTGCTGTCCACACAAGTCGTGATTGAAAACAAAGGCGGTGCCTCCGGGATGATCGGCACCGTTCAGGTGGCCAAAAGTCCGCCAGATGGCTATACCATCATGATGACTGCCAGTGGGCCCCATGCGATCAACGTAAGTTTATTCAAAGATATCACCTACGATCCCGTCAAGGATTTCGCACCGATTATTCTGACCGCCGTTTATCCACTCCTCATGGTTGTCAACGCCGAGCATCCTGCCAAAAATGTTAAAGAATTCATCACCTGGGCGCGTGCCAATAAAGGCAAAGTTAATTTTTGCTCCATCGGACCAGGAACACCCTCGCATCTGGCGGGCGAGTTATTTCAGGCCATGGCGGGTGTCGAGATGACCCATATTCCCTACAAAGGCAGTTCACAAGCTATTACAGATATGCTGGCCGGGCAGTGTTCGGTATTGTTTGACAGCGCCTTGTCGTCTGGTCCACAAGTGAAAGGCGGAAAGTTACGCGCTATCGCGATCGGCTCCAGACAGCGAGTCGATTCGTGGGCGGAGGTCCCAACTGTCATTGAGTCTGGCTTGACGGATTACGAGGCCTACACCTGGTCAGCGCTTGTTGCACCCGCCGCGACGCCTAAAAGCATCATTGATCTGCTGAACGCTGAGAGCGCTAAAGTTCTGGAAACTCCAGCTTTCAGGGAAATGATCAAAGGACAAGGTGCGGTCGTGGGTGGAGGCTCCCCCGAGGATCTGGCGAAATTTACGCAATCCGAAATAGCAAAATGGTCGAAAGTCATTCGTGAGGGAAATATTAGTGCTCAGCAGTAGTGCGCACCAAAATGTGCATAATTTGATGGCTATGCACAACAATGGTTAAAAATTACTTTGCTCTTTGGCTAACCCTTCCTTTAGCTTGGGGGGTTGGGGTTTCTACTCGGTCATTCAGGTGCTAATATTTCGGGCTACCTTAATTGAATTTTGTCTTCATTCTGAAACATTTACATGAATATTTCATTGAACGCGCCCGCATATGTCCGCCACGAGGGTTTAAAAAAGTGGGTAGCTGAAATAGCAGCGAAGGCTAAGCCTGCCAGCATTGTCTGGTGCGATGGTTCCGAAGAAGAGTACAACCGCCTGTGCGCTGAGATGGTGCAGTCAGGCATGTTGCACAAACTTAATGCCGAAAAGCGCCCTAACTCCTATCTCGCCCGGTCGTCGCCAGATGATGTCGCGCGTGTGGAAGACCGTACCTTCATCTGCAGCGAAAACAAGGCAGACGCTGGCCCGACCAATAACTGGATCGCCCCGGCTGAAATGCGTACCAAGCTCGCCGAGCTGTTTGAAGGCGCGATGGCTGGCCGCACCATGTACGTTATTCCTTTCTCAATGGGTCCTCTTGGATCACCCATCGCGCAAATTGGTATCGAGTTGTCAGACTCTCCCTATGTAGTCGTCAACATGAAAATGATGACGCGCATGGGTAAAAAAGTCTATGACGTACTGGGTGACAAAGGTGAATTCGTTCCGTGTGTGCATACCGTTGGTGCGCCACTTGCCGCGGGTCAGAAAGATGTGGTCTGGCCCTGCAATGAGACCAAATACATTGTTCATTTCCCTGAAACCCGCGAAATCTGGTCCTATGGCTCGGGTTACGGTGGCAATGCCTTGCTCGGTAAAAAATGTTTCGCCTTGCGAATCGCCTCCAACATGGGGCGTAGCGAGTCGAGCGAAACCTCACCAGGCTGGCTGGCTGAGCACATGCTTATCCTGGGCGTCGAAGCACCCTGGGGTAAAAAATATCACGTCGCTGCTGCATTCCCTTCAGCCTGCGGCAAGACTAATTTCGCGATGCTGATCCCGCCTGCAGGCATGGCGCAGCAGGGCTGGAAAATCACTACCATTGGTGACGATATCGCCTGGATCAAGCCAGATGCAAAAGGTAATCTGCGCGCGATTAATCCTGAGGCAGGATACTTCGGTGTTGCACCCGGTACCAATAAGTCGTCAAACTTTAATTGCATGGCCACCCTCAGCCAGGACACGATCTTTACCAACGTAGCGCTGACTGACGAGGGCGACGTATGGTGGGAGGGCATGACCAAGACTCCTCCTGCCCACGCAATTGACTGGCAGGGACGCGACTGGACACCTGAGCTCGCAAAAGAAAAGGGCGTCAAGGCAGCCCATCCAAATGCGCGCTTTACTGTTGCTGCGACTCAGAACCCCGTGCTGGATCCCGAGTGGGACAATCCCGAAGGCGTAGTGATCGATGCGTTCATCTTTGGCGGTCGTCGCTCCACCACAGTGCCTCTTGTGACCGAAGCTCGCGACTGGGCCGAAGGCGTATACATGGCTGCGACGATGGGCTCAGAGACCACCGCAGCGGCCGCAGGTCAGTTAGGTGTCGTGCGTCGCGATCCTTTCGCGATGTTGCCTTTCTGTGGCTACAACATGGCTGAGTATTTCTCGCACTGGCTTGAGCTAGGCGAGCACCTGACTGACTCAGGTGCCAAGCTGCCCAAGATTTTCTGCGTGAACTGGTTCCGCACCGACGAAGACGGCAAATTTGTCTGGCCTGGTTTTTCTGAGAATACGCGTGTCCTGAAATGGATGCTTGAGCGCATCGAAGGCGAAGCTAAAGGCAGCGAACATGTCTTTGGTATCACCCCTGGCTACGAAGACCTCGACTGGAACGGTATGGATTTTTCAATAGAGAAATTCAACACCATCACCTCGATCGATACGCAAGCCTGGCGCAAAGAGTTTGAACTCCATGCCGAGTTGTTTGAGCGCCTTGCACATGGTTTACCTGAAACGCTGATCAAGATCAAAGCGAGTTTTGAGACACGTCTGGGTTAATGCCGTGTGAAAACCAGTTGATTTATTTAAGTTTGCAGTCAGCCCAAAGTTTACCGGTATGGCTTGAGCTGAGCGCCATGATGATCACAGGACTGTTTGTGCATTGGTTGGTCTTCGCAGGGAGTGCTTATACAACGGTAGGTTTTGGTACAAACCCGTTACCGATTGGTTGGGATTTGGTGATGGTCGTCATTGCCTTGAGTGGCATGATTGCTTTTGGCTGGTCGATTTCGGTTTTATTCGGAATGACGCAGGCTGTGAATATCGCCAGCCAAAAACGCAAAGAATTGAAGTCGGATTAACCCGCTTGTTTGAGCATCGCATGCAACAGCACGTTGCATCCTGCCTCGATATGATCCGGACTGGCATCCTCGATTTCGTTATGGCTGATGCCGTCTTTGCAGGGAATGAAAATCATCGCCGTCGGTGCAACGCGTGCCAGGTACACAGCGTCATGTCCCGCGCCGCTCACTGCATCCATCGCTGACATGCCCATTTCTGTTGCGCTATCGCGTACTGCTTCGACCAGAGGTTTCGCAAAAGCAGCAGGAGGGAAATAGACTGTCTGATTCAGCTCAATAGCAACTTGTCCCTTTTTAGCGATCACCTCAATCTCGGAATGGAGTGTCGCAACCATCTTGGCAAGAGTTTCGTCAGTATCGGCACGCAAATCAATTGAAAATTTAACGGTACCTGGGATTACGTTGCGCGAATTTGGATAGACATCCAGCATACCCACTGTACCGCGTGCGTTAGGGGCGTGGTCCAGTGCCAGACGATTGACTAACTGCACCAAGTGCGAAGCGGCGAGCAGGGCGTCTTTACGCAATGACATGGGAGTCGGACCCGCATGCGCCTCGGAACCTGTGACCACCACATCAAACCAGCGCTGTCCTAGCGCACCAGTCACCACACCAATCGTTTTATTATTGGCTTCAAGCACCGGACCTTGTTCGATATGCGCTTCGAAATAAGCGGCGATTCCCTGTGGACTGACCTGGTCCTTACCGGCATAGCCAATCTCGGTGAGTGCTGCGCCAACTGTCACGCCATCACGATCTTTTTGAGCCAGAATCTCAGCGATCTTGAATTCACCGATAAAAGTGCCAGATCCCATCATGACCGGTACAAAACGCGATCCCTCTTCATTAGTCCAGACTACGACCTCGAGTGGCGCCTCGGTCACGATACCCGCGTCGTTCAATGTTTTGAAAACCTCAAGACCAGCCAATACACCGTAATTACCATCGAACTTACCGCCTGTTGGTTGCGTATCGATATGACTGCCTGTCATCACGACTGGAAGTGCCGGGTTGCTACCTTCACGACGTGCGAAAATATTTCCAATGCTGTCAATCCGAATACTACAACCGGCAGCACGCGCCTGACTGACGAAAAAATCGCGTCCCTGACGATCCAGAGGTGTCAGCGCCAGACGGCAGACACCGCCTTTTTGCGTTGCACCAATTGCCGCCAGCTCCATCAGGTTATCCCACAGGCGCTTACCATTGACGCGCAGCGAGGAGATTTTGGGATTGGCAATAGCGTTCATAACAGCTCCGGTCGACAATAGGGTAGGGGTGATTGGGGTAAACAAGTATGAGTGGGTAAGTGATCGGGTACTAATTCTGCAACTAAATAAAGCTATGATCAGTAGTAATCAGATCTTGTTTAGATCGTATAGAGAGGAAATGTGTCTGTCAAACTGTCTGACAGCCTTTTCAAAATTAAGGTTAAAAGATGAAACTAGACGCAATTTCACATCGTAATCGCAATACAAAAATTGTTGCAACGCTTGGTCCCGCCAGTAGCGAGCCAGCGATGATCCGTCGCCTCTTTGACGCGGGCGTCGATGTGTTCAGACTCAATTTCAGCCACGGCACGCACGCGGACCACAAAGCACGTTACGACGCAATTCGCCAGATCGAGGCCGATGTAGGACGCCCGGTTGGCATCCTGATGGATCTGCAAGGACCAAAACTGCGTCTGGGTAAGCTCGTCGGCGGCAAGCAGATGCTGGCAATTGGTCAAAAATTAACCCTTGATCTTAATCCGGAGCCAGGTGAGAACGGCCGTGTTCCCCTGTTGCATCCAGAGATTTTTGCCGCTATCCGTCCGGGCGATGATTTATTGATAGACGATGGCAAGGTGCGCTTACGTGTTTTAAATTGCAACACACAACAGGCAGAAGTCCAGGCGCTTAACGCTGGCATGATTTCCGACCGAAAGGGTGTAAACGTTCCTGGCGCGATTTTGCCTTTGTCAGCGTTAACAGCGAAAGATCGTGAAGATCTTGATTTTGGCCTCAGTATCGGTATCGACTGGATCGCCTTGTCGTTTGTCCAGAGACCGGAAGACATCCATGAACTCAAAGCGATCGTGGGTAACCGTGCGTGGGTGATGGCAAAACTCGAAAAACCTTCTGCGATTGACTCGCTTGAGGCGATCGTCGCTGGTTCCGACGGCGTGATGGTCGCGCGTGGCGACTTGGGCGTGGAGCTGCCGCCAGAGGATGTGCCTGTTCTGCAGAAACGCATTGTGCGCGCCTGCCGCGAGGCTGGAAAACCTGTGATTGTCGCCACCCAGATGATGGAGTCGATGATTACCTCTCCCGTGCCGACACGTGCCGAGGTCAGTGATGTAGCGACCGCGGTCTATGACGGTGTTGATGCAGTGATGCTGTCAGCCGAGTCAGCTTCTGGCGCATATCCCATCGAAGCAGTTGAAATGATGGACAGGATTTTACAAAGCACTGAACGAGATCCTTTACAGCGTGTGACTATGGATGCGGTGGCGTCGCGCCGTCATAGCGATGCACGTGATGCGATTTCTGCTGCGATCCGTACCGTTGCCGAAACGTTGCCAGTCGCTGCGACTGTCGCCTACACATCCTCGGGTGCAACAACCTTGCGCGTAGCGCATGAGCGTCCGCGTGCCCCTATCCTGAGTATGACGCCAATCCCAGCTGCGGCGCGCAGATTGTCGCTGGTCTGGGGCGTACATTCGATTCAGGCTGCTGATGTGGACAGCACGGAGGAAATCGTCATGCATTCCACACAGGCCGCAAAAAAACACGGCTTTGGCGAGCCAGGTCAGGCTTTGCTGATTATTGCAGGGACGCCGTTTGGCGTCTCGGGATCCACCAATCTTTTACGTATTGCGTGGATTGGTGATCAGCCTGATGTGAGTTGAGAGCTTGCACAATGTGTTTAACCGGTTAAACACAACCTGCTGAACTTCACCGACCAAACACCCGCAGCGCAGTCGGAATCAGTTTGACTGACATGCCTTCTTTTAAAGCGGCATCCTCGACGCGATTACGTGGCCATTGCACCTCGTATTCGCTCGCTTTTCCCGTGTCAGTCAACGCAACAGAAGATGTCAATTCGATTTTCGAGGTCTGGCCGAAAGACAGAATCCGGTCGATCGTGGCAGGAATTCCCTCCTGCCTACTTTGTGCCGTCACGATATCGAGATCGGCTGGACGGGCGAATGCGACAACAGACGCCTGATCCCGACTGAGCTCGGGTGTTGAGTGCTCAAGCAAAATATCGCCAATCCTGAATTTCCCTGCAGTCAGTGCACCTTCAAATCGATTGACATTACCCAGAAATCCATAGGCGAAAGGCGTTGCAGGATGATCGTAGACTTGTTCCGGTGTACCGACTTGTTCGAGTTTGCCGCGGTTCATCAGTACCACCGTGTCCGAGACCTCGAGCGCTTCTTCCTGGTCGTGGGTCACGAACACCGAGGTCACATGTAACTCGTCATGCAGTTTGCGTAGCCACTTGCGTAGTTCTTTACGAACCTTTGCATCCAGCGCACCAAAAGGCTCATCGAGCAACAGTACACGGGGCTCAATCGCCAGTGCACGTGCCAGAGCGATCCGCTGTCGCTGGCCACCCGAGAGTTGCGAGGGGAATCGGTCTTTGAGGAATTTGAGTTGCACCATATCAAGCAGCTCATGCGCCTTGTCACGGATTTTTTCTTCGCTCGGACGTTCGTTCCTGGGTTTGACACGCAGACCGAAAGCAACGTTTTCAAAAACGCTCATATGACGGAACAACGCATAGTGCTGAAATACAAAACCAACCTGTCGCTCGCGCGCCCCAGAAAGCGTTGCATCATCGTCCTCCAGATACACGCTGCCATGGTCGGCAGTCTCAAGCCCGGCAATAATGCGTAGTAAAGTTGTCTTGCCACAACCAGAGGGGCCCAGCAACGCGACCAGTTCACCCGAATCGATCCGCAGGTTGATATCGTCGAGGACACGGATCTGGCCGAAATTTTTTGTGATGTTTTTGACTTCGATACTCATGACACACCTTGGGCAAGCTGTTGTTCGGCTTTGTGCTGACGCCACTCGACAAATGTTTTAATCACCAGCGTTAGCAACGCCAGCAAAGCTAAAAGTGACGCGATCGCAAAGGCGGCAACCGACTGGTATTCGTTATATAAAATCTCGACCTGCAAGGGCATTGTGTTGGTCTGTCCTCTGATGTGTCCGGAGACCACAGCGACCGCACCGAATTCACCCATTGAGCGCGCATTACACAAAATCACGCCATAGATCAGTCCCCATTTGATATTAGGGAGCGTCACTTTGGTGAAGACTTGCCAACCACTCGCACCCAGCACGATGGCGGCTTGTTCTTCGTCGGTGCCTTGAGACTGCATGAGAGGAATGAGCTCTCGAGCGATAAAGGGCAGTGTGACGAATACGGTCGCGATAATCATCCCGGGGACAGCAAATATGATTTTGATATCGTGCGCAAGCAACCAGCCACCAAACCAGCCGTTAGCGCCAAACACCAGCACATAGACCAGACCCGCTACGACCGGTGAAACGGAGAAGGGCAGATCGATCAGTGTGATTAAAAAGGATTTACCTTTGAAATCGTGTTTGGCCACCGCCCAGGCGGCACAGACACCGAAGGCCAGATTCATGGGCACAACGATGGCGGTTATGAATAAGGTCAGTCGCACGGCAGCCCAGGAGTCAGGATCCTCCATGCTGGCGAAATAAGCTCCCAGACCTTTGCGCAGGGCCTCGGTAAAAACTGCTGCTAAAGGCAACACCAGGAACAGGAACACGAACAACAAGGCGAGCGTGATGAGCAGACGGCGAACGAACTTCGCTTCAGTACCTGAGGGTTTTGCGTGCGCGACGATTAGTTGTTGACTCATGATTTCATCCCGGCACGCCTGCGTTGCCAGGCCTGCAGCAGATTGATGATCATCAGCAGGATAAATGAGCCGACAAGCATTACAACGGCTACAGCGGTTGCACCTGCAAAATCGTATTGCTCCAGCTTGCCGATAATGATGAGTGAAGTAATCTCAGACACCATGGGCATATTGCCTGCAATAAAAATAACCGAACCATATTCACCGATTGCTCTGGCAAAAGCCATGGCAAAACCAGTGAGCAGTGCAGGGGTGATGGTAGGTAAGATCACTTTGCTAAAGGTTTGAAACGGACTCGCACCCAGGCAGGTGGCAGCTTCTTCGAGTTCTTTTTCTGCATCTTCCAATACCGGTTGTACAGTGCGCACGACAAAGGGAATACCGATAAAAATAAGGGCAACCACAACACCCGCAGGCGTAAAGGCTATCTGGATTCCCCACTTCTCCAGAGTGCCACCCAGCCAGCCATTCGGTGCGAGCAGCGCGGTCAAGGCAATGCCCGCAACTGCAGTGGGTAAAGCGAAGGGTAAGTCGACCAGTGCATCGACAATTTTTTTACCTGGAAATTCATACCTGACTAGGACCCAGGCCAGTAAGAGCCCTGTGAACAGGTTAAATGACGCAGCCAGAAACGCGGCGCCAAACGTCAAGCGATAAGAGGCGATTACGCGCGGGGAGGCGACCGCAGCCCAGAACTCGTCGAGGCTGAGTGTGAAGGTTTTGAGAAACAAGGCGGATAAGGGGATCAGCACAATCAAGCTCAAATAGAGCACGGTGAGTCCGAGCGTCAGACCAAACCCCGGCATGACGCGTTGTTGCTTGAGTCGTTTGAAAGGCAATGCCCCTTTGTGCGACACCTCGCCTGCGCCCGACGAGGTCAGAATTTGTTGCGTCATTTATTTGCCAGTGGTGTAGATCTTGTCGAATAAGCCACCGTCGTTGAAGTGAACTTTCTGTGCTTCTGAAAAACTGCCGAAATAATCAGCAACTGTAAAAAACTGGATGGGTTTGAAAATATCTTTATATTTATCCAGGATGACTTGCGAACGTGGCCGGATAGCGTGTTTGGCAGCTATTTCCTGACCTGCCTCGGAATATAAATACTCCAGATAGGCTTTTGCTTGTTCATGTGTTCCTTTTTTATCGACAGTACGGTTCACAATCGCGACTGGATTTTCAGCAATGATGCTCGAGGAGGGGTGCACCACATCAACCTTGCCTTCGCCGAATTCGCGGTTGACCGAGACGACCTCTGACTCGAACGTAATCAGTACATCGCCAATATTACGCTGCAGGAAAATCGAGGTTGCATCGCGTCCGCCCTTGGCCAGGATCGGAACGTTTTTATACATTTTTGTAATGAACTCCTGAGCCTGCGCGTCCGATCCACCATTTTTACGGACCTGTCCCCAGGCCGCAAGATAAGCCATACGGCCATTGCCACCTGTTTTCGGATTGACTACAACGATTTTTACGTCAGATTTCAGAAGATCGTTCCAGTCTTTGATGCCCTTGGGATTACCGCGGCGCACCAGGAAAAGCATAGTGGAGGAGGTAGGCGAAGCATCGAAAGCGAACTGCTTGTTCCAGTCTTTTGAGACGACCCCGGTACTCGCCAGAAACTCCACATCAGTTGTGGTGTTCATGGTGACGACGTCTGCAGCCAGTCCATCATTGACGGCCCGCGCCTGTGCGCTCGATCCGCCATGTGACTGATCAATTTTGAGGTCTTTGCCTGTTGTCTTTTTGTAATCCGCGACAAATGCGGTATTGAAATCTTTATAAAACTCACGCGCCACATCGTAGGAGACGTTTAATAAAGTCGTTTGCGCAAGGGCGAGGTGACTCCCAAGTATGAGGAGAGCACTACTAGCAGTGAGTAAAAGTTTTTTCATTTGAATCAGGCAGTCGGGCGAATTAAGCACCCAATTCTGCCTGATTTATATAAAACTAAAAAGTACTAATTTGTTTTTTATATATTACTTTTAGTTATATTGATATTAAGCGGCAGGATTAAGAATTTTCTGCAGGGCAGGGCTTAAACCCTTGTTTGGTTTCACCGGTGGCGGTGCAAAGCTGCCAAGTTTTGGGGCATTTGCCCCAAGAGCAACCAAAGACTCTGCGTGACGCACAGCACTCGATACGCCATCAACCAGAGGTACAGGTATCTCGGTTGAAATCAATCTGGCGAGTCCCGCAAGGGGTGCGCCCGCAATAATCAGCACATCGGCACCGTCTTGCTCAATCGCTTGCATACACAAGCTTTTTAATTCGTCAGCATGATCGTTTTGAATCGAGCCGATATTTTGCACCCGCTGATCCAGCGTGCGAATACTGGCGAGTCGGTCCAGTAAACCATTTGCTTGAACGGTTTCCCGATACCAGGCCGAGATCCTGCGGGAAATCGCGATGATCGAAAAACGTTGCCCAAGCATGCAGGCACTCATCAGGGCCGACTCGGTTAGTCCAAGCACCGGGATGTCGAGCACTTCACGCATGGCAGCCAGCCCCGGATCGCCAAACGCTGCAACGATGACAGCATCGTGTTCGCTGGCGTGACGGGCAGCGAGTTCGGCCGTTGCATAGGCACCAAGCATGGCCTCAAATCTTGTCTCAATATAGGCAACCCCGAGTTCGGCCGTCATCAGGGTGAGTGAGGTCGAGGGGTTTGCCACACGTTGCGCCTCCTCGCCAATTAACTGCGTGACGCTCTCCGAGATATTGGGATTAATGATGAGTAATTTCATTTTTTAGGCAATAGCGAGGGTGCTTCACAATGCAAGAAACGTCCGGCACCTGCACGCGGATGAAACGCTTTGCCATCCCAGACAATCTCGCCTGCAGACAATGTCATGCCGGGCCAGGCCTGAACCGAAATACCCTCATAAGGCGTGTAGTCGGTCGCGTGATGCAGCATGGTGTTTTGGATCGTCACTTCGCGTTCATCCCAGATCACCAGGTCAGCATCGGCACCAATTGCCACGGTGCCTTTGCGAGGATGCAAACCGTAAGCCTTTGCGGCATTGGTCGAGGTCAGCTCAACAAACTTGTTAACGGTGATGCGGCCTTTAAGCACACCCTCTGAATACAAAAGCGGCATGCGTGTTTCAAGTCCGGGGATACCATTAGGTATATAGCGAAAGCCGACTTCTTTGCCTTCGGGGTGTTTGCCGTCTGTCCCGCCATAATTAAAGGCCGCATGGTCGGAGGAGAACACGGTAAATAAACCCTCTGCCAGTGCTTTCCAGATGACCTCCTGATTACCCTTGTCGCGTGGCGGCGGACTGCAGACGCATTTCGCACCCTCGTAATCGTGATCGCCACCGAGATCTTCGGCCGACAGGAATAAATACTGCGGGCAAGTCTCTGCAAAGATATTCAGTCCGTGTCCGCGTGCCCAGCGGATTTGCTCAACCGCTTCGCGCCCCGACACGTGGACGATCAGGATCGGCACATCAATCAGTTCAGACAGTGCGATGGCGCGGTGGGTCGCCTCGCGTTCAACCAGCATCGGCCGTGAATGACTATGAAAGCGTGGCGCATTGTGACCTGCTGCCTCAAGCCGTTTGGTCAGCCATTCGATGCAGTCGGCGTTTTCGGCATGCACCATGACCAGTGCGTTATTTTTTTTCGCTGTGTCGAGGACATCAAGGATTTCCCCATCGTTGAGTTTCAAATCGTCATACGTCATATAGATCTTGAACGACGAATAGCCCTCGGCAATCAGCTTGGGTAATTCACGTGTCAACACCTCAGGCGTCGGATCGCTCACAATCAGATGGAAAGCGTAATCAACGTGGGCGCGGCCGGTCGCGCGCTGATGATAGTCATCGACCGCACTTTGCAGTGAATGGCCTTTTTCCTGCACAGCAAAGGGGATCACAGTGGTGGTGCCACCACACGCGGCTGAGCGTGTGCCTGTATCGAAATTATCTGACATGCGAGCAGGAGGAGGCATTGGTTGGTCAAGATGGCAGTGACCGTCCACACCGCCTGGTGTGACTGTGCGACCGGCTGCGTCAATTTCTTTTTTACCCTGACCAATATTGCGTCCGAGTTGCTCAATCACGCCCTTGCGAATACCGATATCGGCCATGAACGTATCTGCGGCTGTGGCTACTCGGGCATTGCGTATCACCACATCAAATTGCATCTCTGACATTTCAAACTACCTCTCTGAAAAGACTACCCCAGCCTTTGATGCGGCGCGTATCGACACCACACTGTTTCAAGGCTTTCCATGTGACTGTTGCAATCGTGTCATAAATCGGGATGCCAAGTTCGGCCTCCATCTCCTCAACCAACAGCGCACCGGCGAGGTTAGTGCAGTACACCGCAATCGCCTGTGGCTTTGCTTTGGCGACTTCGCGACACATCGTGCGCAATTGTTCTGCTGAGACTTCGGAAAAACTGAAATTATCCCTGATACCCAGGTGCGCGTCACCCGCTGGCTCGATCCCGATCCCGCTGTAGTTATTAATGATTTTCTGCTGCACATCGTCGGTGTAAGGCGAGACTATGCCTAGTTTGCGCACCTGTGTGAGTGCGAGGATTTCATTGAGCGCGAGCACCGAAGTACAGGCTGCAATCCCCGTATGCGCGGTGATCCTGGCACACAGATCTTCATCTGCTGCAAATCCTCGCCAGCCTGCTGCGGTTCCGCTCCAGCCGATACTTTGAACTTTTGCGTGCGACAGCAACTCTGCACCCACCAGAATTTCGGTGGGATCGAACTGCGCGAGCGCTTGTTCAGACAACGCGATCTCTGTGACCTTGAAACGACCGAAATGCACACTGGCCTCGGATATATCCGCGATCAGTTTGGTGGTGACCGGTTCAAGAATCGTATTGGAGGATGGGGTGAGCATCCCTAGCAGCACGCGTTGAGTTAGAGAGTGTTGCATTGTTTTACCTGGGTTGTGC
>Ga0208105_1000071_pt1 | contig 48418 bp, 44 predicted proteins | sample CryBogCBE16Jul07_FD_184574 | JGI IMG/M metagenome (GOLD analysis project Ga0208105, IMG submission 184574) | Freshwater microbial communities from Crystal Bog, Wisconsin, USA - CBE16Jul07 (SPAdes) | ecosystem: Environmental > Aquatic > Freshwater > Lake | place: Crystal Bog, Wisconsin, USA... | reverse complement strand
CTGCAGCAATCTGCTCGACCGGGATCTCACGGGTGCCGGAGGGGCCGACAATACGCGCAATAGCACCTGCTGCAATCATTGCAGGAACCGTATCGGCCGCGGGTGAAGCATTACAGACATTGCCACCCACCGAGGCGCGGCCTCTGACCTGCACAGAGCCCACCAGATTGACGCCATCGATCACGCCTGGCCAGGTGCTGGCAAAGTCCTTGTTTTCAACCAGGTGCATACAGGGCACTGCCGCGCCAAAACGGTAGCCACCGTTTTCGAGCGCAATACTGGTCATTTCGCTGATGCCTTTAACATCCAAAACCAGTTCTGGTTTGGTTATGCCATTACGCATCTGGATCAGCAAATCTGTGCCGCCGGACAGAATTTTTGCCAATCCCTGGGTTGCGGCCAGCAGTGCTGAAGCTGCCTCGACCGTTTTAGGTGATTCAAAACGCATTTCGCTCATCTCGCTTCCCTGATCATTTTTATCTAACTCCATTTATACCTAACGGATAATTCATTCTATTCTATATATAAACTAAGTTAAAACTGTTCAAAACAGTGAAATCAATTGTTCAAAACAGTGAAATCCCTGCATAAGAAACCACATAAATAGGCTTTGAGAGACTATGAATCCTGCAATCGAATCCCAATTCAACCCGAGAACAACCGTTCCCGACGTCAGCATCTACACCTCCAGGGGCGATAAATTAAGCGCAGAAGCCCGTACACGCTACACATTTGAAGCTGATGTTCGCTATGCAAAAGGGCCGCTCGCGGATCTGGATTATTTTCCAGCCAAGACGGCGGGCAGACCACTTGTTGTGTTTTTGCACGGTGGCTATTGGCGCGCCAGAGATAAAAAAGACTATAGCTTTGTCGTTAATGGTTTGCTGAGCGCGGATTGCTCCGTAGCCGTAATGAATTACGATCTGTGCCCTGCTGTGAAACTTGCTGAAATCGTTCAACAAATAAAAGATGGCTTAGTCTGGCTGGCAGCACAGTCTGAACGCTGGGGTTTTGATCCTAAACAAATTTATGTATCCGGGCACTCTGCCGGCGCACATCTTCTGGCCGCGGTACTGGCCCAGACGGGCGAGTCTTATCAACTCCCTGCAGGCATCATCAAAAAGGCGTATTTGTTGAGCGGCGTCTACGATGTCGAACCGGTGCTGGAAATTTCGGTCAATGAAGAGATCAGATTATTGCCAGAAGAAGTCCATGCAATGAGCCCCTTACGTTTCAAATTTAATCCTGAAACATCGTATGAAATTCTAGTGGGCGGTGGCGAACCACGTGACTGGATCCGCGAGTCGAGTCGTTTTGCAGAGCATCTGAAAAACCAAGGCTGCGAGGTCCATTATCAGACCATGAGTGATCTGAACCATTATTCACTGATGTTCGAATTTGAAACACCCGATGGATTTATTTCTAGACGCATCCGCAAAGACCTTGAGGCCAGCACAACATGAAACGCCAACCCTCAACTTTTATCCTGACCGCACTGATCGGATTGGTTAGCTCTGCTACGGCTTTTCACTGCATGGCGCAAAGCAGTGGTGCAAACCCAGAGAACTACCCGACAAAACCAATTCGTCTGGTTGTGCCCTTTGCGCCCGGTGGCGTCACAGATACGAGCGGACGAATCGTAGCCGAAGGCTTATCGCGACGCCTGAATCAACAAGTCATTATCGAGAACAAACCTGGTGCTTCTGGCAATATCGGTGCGCAACAGGTGGCCACCGCTGCAGCCGATGGCTACACACTCTTGCTGGCGTTGGACGGCACCTTGGTGATCAATCCACATGCTTATGAAAAAGTAGGCTTTGACGCCTTAAAAGATTTCGCACCTGTGGCAAAGCTCGGAGACTCGGTCATTATCCTTGTCGCCAATCCTGGCCAGCCTTTTAAAACACTCAAAGAGATGGTCACAGCGTCAAAGGCTAACCCTCAAGGGCTATCGTTCGGCACTTCGGGTAATGGCAGCATTACACATGTAGCGGGTGAACTACTGAAAGAAAAGTCTGGAGCGAATCTGGTTCATATCGCTTACAAAGGTGGTGGTCCCGCCGCAGCGGATGTCACCGCTGGGCATACGCCACTGGCTTTTAGTTCAGCCTCCTCGGTCAGTCAGTACATTCAATCAGGCAAACTGATCGCCCTGGGCGTGCCCAGCGCAAAAAGATCTGTTGCCTTCCCCGAGATACCGACCTTTGCTGAGTCCGGCATTGCCGGGGTCGAACTCAATTCCTGGGTAGGGATCCTCGCGCCAGCAGGCACCCCGCTGAGCATCATTGAAAAGCTCAATCGTGAAATCAATGTTGTACTCGCTGATCCAGCTGTCAAAGAGCGTTTGCTTGTTTCTGGCATTATCGCAGCACAAGGTAGCGCTGCTGATTTTGCACAGGAAATTCAAAAGGATTACGCCTTATATGGAAAAGTAATTGTGCAAGCGGGTATCAAGGTTAATTAACGGAGCGTTCACTGGTTTGTATTAAGCGGTTGTTAAGATGAAGGGTAGTGAATAAATCAGTCATGCAATAAGACATGGCCTTTAGAGTGAGGAAGACAAAATGTTCTCAATAAATTCTGCAACCCAGCGGATCAGCCGTTACGCCCGACTGCTGCTCATGCTGGGTAGTCTATTCGCTTCAGCAGGCAACAGCAGTCACGCACAAACACAAGCCTCAGCAAGCAACTGGCCAGCAGCAGGCAAGTCGATTCGCATCGTTGTACCTTTCCCTGCAGGCTCAGGCAGCGACATGCTGGCGAGGATGCTAGGTCAAAAAGTAAGCGAGCAGACAGGCGCTCCCGTCATCATTGAAAACAAACCAGGCGCGGGCACGATCATCGGTGCGCAGACCGTCTCGCGAGCCGAGGCGGATGGCTATACCCTGCTCTACACCATTGTCGTGACCCATACGCAAAATCCACACCTGTACAAAAAACTGCCCTACGATCCTTTCAAAGACTTCACACCGATCTTGCAACTTGTGCGTTCAGCGACCGTATTGGTTGCGAACAAAAATGCGCCGTTTAATACAACAGCCGAACTCATTAGTTATGCGCGTGCGAATCCGGGGAAGCTGAATTTCGCTTCCTACAGCCCAGGGTCGACTTCGCACCTGAACGGCGAAATTTTAAAAATGCAAGCCAATATCGACATCACGCATGTGCCTTACAAAGGCACTTCCGAGGCCACCCGTGCGTTGCTGGCTGGCGATGTGCAACTTTATTTTGATGGCACAGCGACCGCAGTCGAAAGCGGTCGCAACGGACAGGTCAAAGTGCTTGGTCCTGCGACTGACCGCAGACTCAGTGTTTTGCCTGACTTACCGACACTCGATGAGCAAGGCATCAAGGGCTTGAATATTGTTGGCTGGCAGGGTTTGTTCGCGCCAGGCAATATGGATCCAGTCCTTGCAGATCGTGTCTCTGAGGTATTTCGTCACGCATTGCTGACGCCTGAAATCAAGCAAACCGTCGCTTCGCAAGGTAATGAAATTAGCGGTGCGGGTCCCAAAGAGTATGCACAAATCGTTCAGACTGATTATCAGCGCTGGGGCGAAGTCATCAAACATATTGGTCTGACGCTGGACTGAACAACTGATCATGAAAATAGTGGAGACAATTAAATATGAATGATCTCGTCATCCGAGGTGCCACGTTAGTGGATGGCAGTGGCCAGGCATCCATGGCTGGAGACATCGCAGTCAAAGACGGTTTGATTGTGCAGGTCGGGGGCAAAGCGAGCGCAGGCAGCCGGGAAATCCAGGCCGACGGCTGTCTGGTCACGCCAGGCTGGATCGATGTCCACACGCACTACGATGGTCAGGCGACCTGGGACCCTTATCTGAGCCCCTCGACCTGGCACGGGGTAACGACCGCCATCATGGGTAATTGCGGGATGGGTTTTGCGCCAGTTCAAACTGAGCGTCGTGACTGGCTGATCAAGGTTATGGAAGGTGTAGAAGACATCCCGGGCAGCGTGTTGCATGAGGGGCTTGAATGGGACTGGGAAACCTTTCCGCAGTACCTTGACGCACTGGAGCGGCGAAATTTCGCGCTGGATGTGGGCGCGCAGATTCCACACTCAGCCGTGCGTGCCTATGTGATGGGTGAGCGGGGTATTCATCATGATGAAGCCAACCCCAAAGATATCGTCGCAATGCGCGAGATTGTACGCGAAGGACTGCAGGCAGGTGCAATGGGCTTTTCAACCAGTCGTACGTTCATTCATAAGTATGACGAACGCAAATACCCGCCAGGGACCTTTGCTACAGCGGACGAAATTACAAGCTTGGGAAGTGTACTGGGCGAAGTAGGCCATGGAGTTTTTCAAATGACCTCCAACCATACTGCCATGCTCGGTGAAATGCCCTGGTTATTACAACTTGCCCGTCATAACAAATTACCCGTCATGTTCAACTTGCAGCAGACGGACCCCGCGCCAGATTTATGGAAAGATATTTTAAAAACCCTGGATGCCGCACAGACCGAACAGGTACCGTTGTTCGCAGGCATCTGCGGCCGACCTGTGGGGATACTGTTCTCTTTCCAGAGCTCGTTGCACCCGTTCATCGCTCACCCGACCTACCAGTCTTTTGCAGCGCTGCCTTTTGAAGAGCGACTGAGCAAACTAAGAGATCCCGCGATTCGCCAGAAAATACTGACCGAACAACGCGACCTGGTTGATCGCCGAGCCGAAACGCTGTTTGGCAGTTTCCATAAAATGTATCGCATGGCTGAGCGACCAGACTATGAACCCTCACCCGAGCAAAGCGTGGCGGCCATGGCAACACGCAGCGGTATCGCACCGCTAGAAGTCGTCTATGACTTGATGCTGGAAAATGACGGGCGCGCCATTATTTATTATCCAAGCTTCAACTACTCCTACGAAAATCTCGACCACATCCATGCGCTGATGCAGCATCCGCAGACGGTCAATAGCCTGTCGGATGGTGGCGCACACTGTAATTACATCTGTGATGTGAGCCTGCCAACCTTCATGCTGACTCACTGGGTTAATGGACGCACGCGTGGTCAACGACTGCCTCTCGAACATATCGTTCGCAGGCAAACCATGGATACCGCGAGAATCTATGGCTTACAGGATCGCGGGCTGCTCAAGCCTGGCTTTAAGGCGGACATCAATATCATCGACCCTGAGGCGCTTGCCCTGCACCGTCCAGAATTTGTTCATGACCTGCCCGCCGGTGGCAGACGACTGGTGCAACGCGCGGATGGATACATCGCAACAATCGTCAGTGGCCAAACTATTCTGGAAAACGGCGTTCAAACAGATGCACTACCGGGTAAAGTATTACGTGGTCCGAGGCCTGCTGTTCAATAATCAGTTCGCTTCGAGCTTGATGTTGTTAGTCTTAATCACTTCACTAAACATCTTTGTTGTGGCCTCGAGGTATTGTTTGAAAGCTTCTGTGGGACGGTAATCATTTTCTACTGCAATACGCAAGAATATGTCCGCGACATCCTTGGACTGCATCACCTCTTTCATGGCGACACTAAGTTGAGCGACGATTTCTTTTGGTGTCCCTTTGGGTACCATGATGCCCATCCAGGCGCCGAGATCAAAACCGGGAATACCCGCAGCCGTAGCAAGCGGCGGGATGCCGGGTGTGACGATACTGCCTTTCTGTAACGACACGCCATAGGCCTTTGCACGACCATCCCGTACAAAGGGCATGGTTGCTGCGGCAGTCTCAATGCAATAGGTTACGCGACCCGTCACCACATCGGTCAGCGCAGGCGACGATCCCTTGTAGGGCACATGCACGGCTTTCAAACCAAGCGCAGCATTAAAGGACTCGGTGATGAGATGTGCTGTCGCGCCCGTACCTGAAGAAGCGAAAGTGTATTTACCTGGATTATCCTTGATCAGTTTAACCAGCGCTGCGGCGTCTTTTGCAGGAAAATCAGGAGCGGTCACCAGGACATAAGGCGACAAGCCCATCATCGCAACAGGAATGAGGTCTCGCTCAGGATCATAAGGTGTTGTCTGGAACAATGGTGCAACCGTGACCGGTCCACTCGAACCCGCCAGAATCGTGTAACCATCTCCAGCGGCTTTTGCAACCATATCGGTACCGATCGTACCCCCGGCACCCGCCTTATTTTCAACTACGACGGATTGACCCAGGACACGCGACAAGCCCATGGCTGCAGCCCGGCCGCCTAGATCGGTCGCTTGCCCCGGAGGCCATGGCACAATCATCTTTACAGGCTTGGCAGGATACGCACTCTGAGCACGGACATTGACTGAAAGACCTAAGCCAGCGGTCACTGTCAAAGCGCAAGCACCGCTGAGTATTTTTCTGCGAGACGAATTGTGGTTTGGCGTGGATAATTGCGTTTCAGTTTGCGCAACATCTAATTGTGGATTTTTTTTCATGCATATCTCCTGGTCTTATTCTCTACGCGTACTCGCCGAACGCTTTAGCGATCGACCTGCTGTGATGGATAGTCTTGGACAGACACTTGGTTTTAGCCAGCTCAACACTTACGCACACGCCATAGCGACTCATCTTGTTTCGCTTGGCATCGCGCACGGTCAGGCCGTGGCGTCCTTATTACCTAATTCTATCGAAGCAATATGTACATCTTACGGGATTCGACTCTCTGGTGCAGCTGAAACACCCCTGAGCTGGGGGTATACCCTAGAGGAAATATTGTGGTGCGCACAACTCGCTAAGTTTGAATACGTCCTGACAAGCAGCGCACGCGAAAAAGAGCTACAAGCTGCAGGTCTCTTGACGATCAATGTTGAAAACATACTCGCGCGATGCATGACAGATAAAACGGGCGAAGCATTACCCGAACCCTTACCTGCGATCGAGGCGAATACCTCGGGCCGTATTTTGTTTACCTCCGGGACAACGGGTAAACCGAAAGGGGTCCTCTATACCCATGGAGCGCGCTGGTCTGGTGAACAGTTGCTTAAAGCAACGCTGCCCTTCACACCCCAGCCGGGAGAAAAAATCCTGCTCATGACTCCCTTTGTGCATGGTGCTTCGCTATTGGCCTACGCCTGGTGTGATCATGGCGCAACCGTTGTGCTGCATCAGGGCGTAGAGCTCGGACTGATTGCACCGCTTTTGGAAAATAACGAACTTTCTGCGATCTTTGCTCCACCTACAGTGCTGGCGAAAATCACCTCTGCGCTGGAAGGTCGCAGGTTTGAAGCCATCAAGTGCATCTTTACCGGCACACAACCCCTGACCACTGCTGTTTATCAAAAAGCGAGCGCAATGTTTGGACCAAACATTCGCATTACCTATGGAAAATCTGAGTGTGTGAATCCCATCACTGTGCTGGAGCGCCAGGAGACTGCAGCGTATTTTGGGCAGGACCAGAGCAATTCAGGTGCCTGTGTTGGCTGGCCAGCTCCAGGCGTAGAGATAAAAATTGTCCCGGCTGATACAACCCGGCCGATAGATACGCTGAAAGATACGCTGAACGATACTCCAACCGATACTCCAACCGATACTCCAACTGATACGCTAACCGACACTCAGCTTGAAACTCAGGAGCAAACAGATGGAGAAATCTATTTGCGCTCTCCACACATGTCCAGGGGACTGATCGATCAGCAGGGTTTCAGGGCACATGAACCAGACGGCTGGCACCAAACAGGCGATCTGGGACACTTTGATTTAAAAGGTAGATTAATACTCACTGGACGCGTCGCCGATGTCATCAAGACCGGTGGTTACAGAGTGAACCCCGACGAGATTGAGGCCGCTCTTGCGCAGAATCAACTGGCCACCCAGATTTGCGTCACCTCAATCGCCTCAGACTACTGGGGTGAGATCATCATTGCCGTAGCGGAACAGGCTCGCGAGGGCTGGCAAGAGCAGTCTCGCGCATTGTTGAGTAATATGTCGCGTCACAAACAACCTCGCCATTATGTCTGTGTCGATAGCCTGCCTCGTAATCCTCAGGGAAAAATCAGCCGCCGGCAGATTAGTAAACTGGTACTCACCATGTATCAGTTAGTCGATGGACCTTATCCAGAGCTACTTGAGCGCGATGCGCATGAATCATGAAATGATGTACTGTTAGACCTATGACCTATAACGAAAATAATAAAACTACGAAAGAGACTCAGCCCTCCTCCTCAATCTCCGGATTGATCGCTCTGCGAATATTTTTAGCTTTTGCCTCAGGCTATTTTCTATCGTATGCGCTGCGCTCAGTCAACGCGGCTCTGGCACCCGTCTTAGCAGCGGATCTCAAGCTCTCAGCCGGTGAACTTGGCTGGTTGTCATCGGCTTATTTCCTAGCGTTCGCCGCGATGCAAATCCCTGTAGGTATCTGGCTGGATCGTTATGGTGCCAGACGAACCGAATCGGCGCTACTCGTTGTAGCAGCGGCAGGTGCTGCGCTTGTTGGCCTGGGTGAGACGCTCTGGATGAACTCACTAGGACGCATACTGGTCGGAGCTGGCGTGGCGCCTTGCCTGATGGCCTCATACTACTATTTTCGACGGTGTTTTCCTGCGGCACAACAACCCAGGCTGGTCATGTGCATGCTGTTAGTCGGGGCAACCGGCGCACTGGTCGCCACCCAACCTGCGCTGAGCCTGGCCAACTGGCTAGGCTGGAGACAGCTATACATCTTCTCAAGCGTCCTACTGTTTCTAAGTGCCTTGACCGTTTATTTTTTGACAACCGATGCTGATCGCCAGGACTCCACTCAGCAGACACAAAATGACACCCTCGGTCTCTGGGCGCTCACCATACATCCTGTCATGCTCAGAATCATTCCTGCCTTTATTTTTACCATCGGTGGTTTCTCAGCGATGCAAACTCTTTGGGCGGGCCCCTGGCTAACCAAAACCCTCGGTTTCAGCCCTGAGCAAGCGAGCATTGTATTGCTCTACCTCAATGCAACACTGATGCTCAGCTACCTGTTAATGGGAGTTGCCAGCCCCTGGTTACTAAGAATCGGCCTGATTCTGAAGAAACAATCCCTGATTGCGTTGATATGGATTCCTATCGTTTTCGCGACAATGATTCTCTGGCGTGATCAGCAGTCCTGGATCTGCTGGTTGCTGTTTGCACCCGTTATCCCAGCGATGTTTTTACTGCAGACACAGGCAGCTCTGGCCTTTCCCGGACATGTCGCAGGCAGAGTGCTCACCACTTCAAACCTGATGATTTTTGTAGGTACCTTCGCAGTCCAATGGGCAATTGGAGTGGCTGTCGATACATTCAATCAATTCGGCATGAGCGATACCGCGGCCTTGAGATCGGCCTTTGTATGCCTGGTCGTACTTCAGCTCCTGAGTCTGCTCTGGTTTGTGATGGGCGAGCCAAAACGCATCACAAACGCTGAGGCTTAGTCTCTGGCAGCAATCGACAAATTAATCCTTGCCAGCCATACCCAAACGTTCAATGGTCGCCTTTTCTGCAAAGAAACTATCTTTTGCGTATTTGGTGTATTCGGCGGTATTCATATAAATGACAGGCTGGTCGTACTGAGTAAACGCCGAGAGTACTGCGGGATCGTCCAAGGTCTTTTTGAACGCGTCGTGAATAATTTTTACAACCTTTGGATCCATGCCCTTGGGGCCGCACACACCATAGGGTGAGTCAGAAACCGTTTCATAACCAAGTTCAGTCAACGTGGCAACATCTGGCCAGCGGGTCGTACGTTTGCTGCCGTAGGTCGCAAGCAATCTCAACTTACCTGCATCAACCATAGGCCCCCAACCTGTCGAATCACTCATTGCCATCACATGCCCTCCCATGACGGCTTGTAAATTTTGAGCGCTACCTTTAAATGGAATTTGAGACAGTTTGATACCCGCGCGTTGTGCGAACTCTTCGACCGCCAGGTGAGGACTCGTCCCTGTTCCTGGCGTGCCATACGTAAACTTTTCAGGATTTGCCTTGGCAAAAGCCACAAGATCCTTGATGCTTTTGATCGGTGATTCGACCGGTACCACCAGGCCAAACGTATAGCCTGTCACACAGATGATCCAGGTGAAATCAGTGAGCGTGTCGAACTGCACCTTTTGCATATGAGGAATACGAAACGCACCGACCGGAATTTGTGCAAGGGTATAGCCATCAGGTTTTGCATTGACCAACTCAATCGCGCCCAAGGTCCCGCCCGCTCCGGGCTTGCTCTCAACAATCACACTCTGGCCCATAATTTTGCCAGCACTCTCAGCCAGCGCCCGCATCACAACATCAGTGGAGCCGCCTGCAGGCCATGGACATATATATTTAATTGTGCGTGAAGGAAAGGACTGGGCACTTGCCAGGCCAGGCAACAGGGCCGACGCGGCTATTGCTGAGGATGAAATGAGAAAATCACGGCGATCGGTCATTCTTGTCTCCTACCTTCTTTGTTGAGGTGATCCCGAGCATGGTAATTCCCGATTTGCGGCTTGGCAAGCTCGGAAGTATTCTTCGTAGCTGAGACTTGAGAAATCGGTCAAAGTAAATTTCAACGAGTGCGACCTGATTTCGCAGCCTTAAGCTTAAAAAAGAGATTCATATGATCACAATGAAAAAACTAGTCGCGGGCTGTGGTTTGGCTTTGCTTGCTTGCGCCGCTACGGCCCAAGTACAGACACAAGCACAGACACAAGCACAGGCACCGGCACAAACCTATCCTTCGAAACCGATTCGCTGGATTGTGCCCTATACGCCTGGAGGATTCACAGACAATGTGACCCGCATGGTGACGGCTCGTTTGCAAACGCTCCTGGGCCAGACCATTATTGTTGAAAACAAGCCCGGTGCGAATTCGATCATTGGTGCCGACATGGTCGCCAAAGCAAGTCCTGACGGCTATACACTTCTGACGGTGCTGACCGCTCATGCTGCGAATGCCACGATGTACGAAGGTCGTCTGCCATTTGATCATTTCAAGTCACTGTCCCCTATTTCTGTTGTTGCGATTTCTCCTTTAATCCTGACCGTGAGCAATGCCTTCGCACCTAAAACAGTGGGGGAGCTGATTGCCTACGCAAAAGCGAATCCAGGCAAAGTCTCATATGGTTCCTCTGGAGTGGGCTCTGCAGCACATCTGGCCTCTGAGTTGCTGGCCCACACTGCGGGCGTAGAGATGGTGCATATTCCCTACAAAGGCACTGCGCCCGCGCTCGCGGATCTCGTCGCCAATAACATCCAGATGCTGGTTGATGTGCCAAGCTCCATGATGCAACATGTCAACAGTGGGAAAATCAACGGCATCGGTTTGTTCGCCAAGGATAGACTGCCAGCCGCCAAAGATGTCCCGACGCTGCCTGAGTCGGGTGGTCCCGCTATCGAAGCCTCAAGCTGGGTCATGTTCCTCGCACCTGGCAACACGCCACCAGCGATCGTCAACAAACTCGCCCAAGCGGTCCACGAGGTTGTTGAGTCGCCTGAGCTCAAAGCGCGCTTTATTGAGCTTGGGATCATTCCTGTAGGCAGCACAGCCGATGAGGCCACAGCATTCTTAAAAGTAGAAATCCAGAAATGGGGTCAAGTGATCAAGACCGCTAATGTCAAACCCGAGTAATCTTAAGTGAATGCACCCAAGCCTCAGACGCTGACGAAAAAAAAGATCGTCATCGTCACCCCGGCCAAACCTAATACTTTGCACGGTAATCGCACAACTGCTTTGCGCTGGGCTAGGCATTTACAGGAGGCAGGACACGCAACAGAAGTTCAGACCGAGTGGTGTGCAGGAGATCAAGACATCATGATCGCCCTGCACGCGACACGCAGTCATGACGCGATGGTCGCGTGGAAAAAAAACGATCCCGTCAAACCATTGGTACTGATCATGACAGGCACCGATCTCTATCGCGATCTGGCGGCAAATCATGAACAAGCGCTTGCCTCACTTGAAATCGCCGATCAAATTATCCTTCTGCAACCTGACGCGATACAGTGCATACCGCAGCCCATCTGGAGTCGCTGCAGAGTCATTTATCAATCCATCACATGTGGCAAAGTACTACCCAAACATAGCAACTGTTTTCTGGTGACAGTGATCGGCCACTTAAGGGATGAAAAGGATCCATTGCGTACAGCCATCGCTTTGCAACATATCCCTAAAGAAATTCCCCTACAGGTGATACATCTTGGGATGTCAATGCAAGAAAACTTCAGCACCGAGACGCTCAAATTCTCACGCCAGGACAGACGGTACAAATGGATTGGTCAACGCAGCCATCAAAATACGCTGCGCTGGCTTGCGAGCAGCCATCTAATGGTCATCTCCAGCATCATGGAGGGCGGCGCACACGTCGTATCCGAGGCCATCGCACTGGGCATACCTGTGATCGCCTCGGACATTGCAGGCAATCGTGGTTTGCTAGGCGATGATTATCCGGGATTTTTTCCTGTTAAAGATGACGTTGCTCTTGCAAAACTATTGATCCGCGCGCAGTCACAGCCGGCATATCTTGTTGAATTAACCAAGGCGGTACGAAGTCGCCAGGAATTAATCAGGCCTGAAAGAGAATTCAACGCAATCAAGCTGCTGATCGATGAGTTGAGTTGTATTTAATATACATACGCAAGCTTAAGCCCGGGCCAAAAACACACCAAACCATTGTTTCGGATCCAGCCAATATTGAGAGTCAGAGTATCCAGCCGCTGTGAGCATTTCCTTAAACAAATCTATCTGATATTTGTAGCTATTTTCAGTATGAATCGACTCGCCTGACATGAAACGACGCTCGCCTCCTGGCCAGGTAACCGTCACATTGTGGCGCGCATAGACATGCATCTCGATTCGGGACAGCGCCTGATTAAAAAAGGCATCGTGCCCCCAATCAGCAAGTTTAAAATCACTTGAAATCAAACTATTGATATGCGTGAGCATATTGCGATTAAAAGCAGCCGTTATACCCAGCTCATCGTTATAAGCGGCATGCAAAATCTTATCGTCCTTAACCAGATCGACTCCAATCAATAGCCCGCCAGAGCCTGTTTGAAGTATCCCGGCTTGATTGTTTGGCTCACCCTCAACAACCAGTAATCTGAAATTGCGTAACAAACTAATCGCTTGAGCTGGATCAAAGTTGCCAATCGAGGAGCCAGGATAAAAACATATTTTCCTTCCCGCTCTCATCTCCTCGGGGAGACGGATAGGCGCTGTAAGATCTGCACCCATGGCGCACATCTGAATTTCCGGATAAGCATCGCGAAGTTGAGCCAAAGAGTTTTCCAGAAAGTCCTCGGAAATATCAATAGCGAGATATTTTTTAGGATGAATACTTGAAAAAAGCTCTTTGGCTTTATGGCAATTACCCGCACCAAGATCGATGAGTGTATCGACAGGACCGAGCGCACGCGCGATCGAGTCCCGATGAAGCGCCATCAGCGCTTGTTCAGTTCTGGTTGGGTAATACTCGGGCACCGTGGTAATTAATTCAAACAAGCGGCTACCCATTGCATCATAAAAATACATGGGTGAAATAAACGCTTGAGCGCTTAGCAAGCCATCAATGATGGCTTGCTTTTTCATAAATTCATAATCAATTTCTTGGGGCATAGAAGTGGTCGCTCGGGGAAATGCAATTCAGGCAGATACCATACTGAAAAATCCAGCCCCTAACGAACCACAACCCCTTGACCAGCGACCACCTGCCCGACTTTGCGCGCGTCGTCAAAACCGTGCTGTTTAAATAGCTCAAGAACAGCTTGTTCTGAGGCGGGATCACACGCGAGTAATAAGCCACCGCTGGTTTGAGGGTCGGTCAAAATATTTTGTTGCCACGCTTCAATACCCTGCTCCAGTTTCACTTCTGAACCAAAGCCTGCCCAATTACGAGTGGAGGCTCCGGTGTAAACATTCTGTCTGGCGAAATCAATAGCCTGAGGGATCACGGGAATATCCTTCCAATTCAACTCTCCCTGCACCTTGGCACCTCTACACATTTCTAGCAAGTGCCCGGTTAGCCCAAAGCCGGTGACATCAGTCAAAGCATGGACGCCAGGCATATCAGCCAGAGCAACCCCAGGCGTATTGAGTTTTGTCGTATAGCGAATCATCGCCTCATAGCCTGCCGCATCAAGTTTTTGCTGCTTCAGCGCGGCACTTAAAATACCGACACCTAGAGGCTTACCCAGAATCAGACTGTCACCTACGCGCGCACCGCTGTTACGTTTGAGCTTATCCGGATGAACGATACCCAGCACAACCAAACCATAGATTGGCTCAACGGTATCTATGGAATGACCGCCAGCAATTGGTATACCTGCCGCTGCACAGACGGCTTCACCACCAGAGGTGATTTTTTGAATGACCTCGACCGGTAAGACATTGATCGGCATCCCAAGTAAGGCAAGTGCAAAGATCGGCTGGCCTCCCATCGCATAAATATCTGAAATAGCATTTGTGGCCGCGATGCGTCCAAAATCATAGGGATCATCGACAATAGGCGTAAAAAAATCAGTGGTGGCAATAATCGCTTGGTTTGGGTTGAGTAGATAAACAGCCGCATCTTCGTTATTTTCACTACCCGCAAGTAAAGCCGCAGGTAAATTTCTGATCGGTGAGGCTTTTAGAATGTCGCTCAAAACACCGGGTGCGATTTTGCAACCACAGCCACCGCCGTGCGCCAGGGAGGTCAGTCGTATTTCAGATGTTGTCATGTTTTTAATCCTGTCAATTTTGATCGCTCTGCAGCCATTACAGACCACAAGTTCTGAATCCACAAAAAATATCAGCTCTATTTTTTTGGTAAAAATTTCTAAAGCCTGGTCGCTTAAGACGCTCAGGGGTCATCCAACTCGCACCGCGCAACACCTGATGACGCCCATCCATCCAGGGGGCTGAATAATCACGATACGGGTCAGGCGAAAAGCCCTTGAAGGGTCCGAAGACAGAGGCGGTCCACTCCCACAAAAAAGAGTGGGCAACAAGACCTGCATCACTCGCGGGGCTAGTTCGCAAACAAAACCACTCAGCCTCAGTGGGCAATCGTCTATCCGACCAGGCGCAATAAGCACTCGCAAGATCATAACTGACATGAACAGCAATCGCTTCGAGCTCGAGTTCACGCCATTGATCAAACTTGCGTTCATGCCAAACACCGTCGATGCACTTCCAGTACTCTGGCACTAAGGCATCACTGGTTGCCACTAAAAAATCTACTATTTCCTGATTGGTTACCATCCGCGGGGAGATCGAAAAAGCCTCGATTTGAACCTGCTGAGACCACTTTTCGTTATCAAAGAAAAATCCCTGACCCTTGCTCGCCCCCAAATCCAGCGAGCTTGATGGAAAATAAAGATCCTTATTTGTCGCAAGCGATTTGTTCAGTGCGTTTGCCTGTTTTTTCTTTTGCTCAAAGCTTTCTTGAAGCATAAGTGGGAGCGGGTAACCTAAGGTCTGTCGGGTGTAACTGAAAGCCTCGTTATGCATATCCTGATGGTAAATAGCCAACTGAATAAAATAGGCAGTCTGAGCATCGAGCCCCTCTTTCAGTAAGGCCCTCGTTTTTTCAAACACACTCACCAGATAATTGCGGGTTTGCGCGCGATCCGGTAGTGCTAATTCCCATCTTGTGCCATGCGCCACATTGGAAGAGTCATAGTACCGATCCGAGTCAAGCAGGAGAGACGTGTTGTGTTGATCACCGCGTCGATGAACCCATAATTCATTAAACCAGCCGACATGACCAAACTCCCATAGCGGCAAATTAACCTTGGGGCTCGGCGTAATCGCCAGCATCTCCGGTGATAAATCATCGAATAACGCGAGCGTCAGGAGATGCGCCTCTTGCAGCCACTGGAGCAAGCGCTGGGCGCTCGGCCAGGGTCGGTAATCATTGAAATCAATCATCAGCCGGCATCCCGGACATTGCGTGCTTAGCGGAAAGTCTCAAGCCTTTGGGCACTAGCCATTTCTCAGATAATTCAAAACTTGCGTGAACCAAGAGTGCAAATACCGCCGCAGGAATCGCCCCCGTAAGCAACATAGCGTTGTCATTCAAAGCCAGTCCCTGTGCGATGCGTTCGCCAAAACCTCCTGCACCGATAAAAGCCGCTATGGTGGCTGTGCCGACGTTCAGAACCGCTGAGGTTTTAATGCCTGACAGAATACTGCGAGATGACATGGGTAACTCGATACGGTAGAGCCTGTATGCCCGGCCTAAGCCGAGCATTCTTGTTGTTTCCTGAATATCACCAGGTATATCACTTAATCCTGAGTATGTATTGCGAACAATAGGCAACAATCCATAAAGCACGAGTGCGCAAATCGCAGGTGCAGCACCAATCATCCCAAGCAAGGGGATAAACAAGGCAAAAAGTGCAAGTGAGGGAATCGTGTTGATCACGCTCACAGAACTCAACACAAGCTGTTTAAAAAAAGGCATTTCAAAACACAACACGCCAAGAGGTATACCGCACAGGATCGAGAGGGCGAGTGATACAAACACGAGCCGTGCATGCTCACCAAGCAATCGCCAGAAATCGTCTGCAAACAAAAGACCCAGAAAATGACGGCTATTTCCAGGGCCCTTTTCTTTAGTCAAAAAATCCTGTGCGATGCGGGCAAAACCAATTTTTTCCTGCTCTGCCTGACTATTCATGGCAATCATGGCTGGAGCAGACACTGCGTTTTGCAAAGTTTGCAACGCACGCCAGGTCCGTGGAAATCGTGTCGGCACATCTGAGCGGTACAACAGCAAGGCATCATAGGCGGGAAAATAGCCCAGATCATCGCGCAGGATTCTCAAGGGATAGCGTTTAAGCATCGCATCAGTTGTATAGGCATCCATCACATCGAGTTGCTCAGCTTCAATGGCCTGATAGACCAGACCATGATCGATGCCGCGAGGAGTTGTTTGCCCCAGGCCATAAAGCGACTTTAAGCCGGGCCAGCCATCCTGACGACCAATAAATTCTTGAGTTAAACCAAATCTCAAATGAGGATGCTGTTTTAAATCCGAGATCGAGCGAATATTTAATTGCTCGGCAAGCTCTTCACGCATCGCCAGTGCATAGGTATTATTAAAACCAAAAACAATCGACGCTGAGAGTCCCATCGGCTCGAGCAAAACATTGATCTGTTCAAGATCCAGCGCAGCAGGGCTATGGAGAATCTCGCGTGTGATCGTACCGGTGTATTCTGGATAAATATCAATTTCGCCGGCTTTCAGCGCAGCGAGCAAAATCCCTGTGTTACCCAATCCTGAACGCAAAACGACTTTTGTCTCATCTGTTTGTCTGGCAATCCGCGCAATCACTTCTCCAAGAATATAAGACTCGGTAAAACGCTTTGAGCCAATGGTGAAGGTGTTGGACTGCGCCCATAACTGCCCAGACAGTCCTAACAAGAGACTGAGCATAACGGTGAGGCTGCAGAGAAATTTACGCCTGCTCTTCACGTTGTGGCCTTGTGTGAAGCAGTCAAGTTCTGTGCGCACGCAGAGAAAAATTTTGTCACGTAGCTCGATGCAGGCCTTTGCAGAAAGTCTGAAAAATGACCATCCTGTACAAGCGTCCCCTGATGCATCAAAAGCATATGGTTGGCAAGCACTTGGGCCTCATTCAAATCGTGTGTCACCAATAAGACAGTTTTTTCCAATTGCGTAAACAATTCTTTAAGTTCCTGCTGCAAATCATGCCGCACAATCGGATCGAGTGCGCCCAAGGGCTCATCTAACAAGAGAATTTCGGGGTCAAGCATCAAAGCTCGAAGCAGACCAACACGTTGTTTCTGCCCACCTGATAGCTCGTGCGGATATCTGGCCAACAGTTGCCTGGGTAATGAAACCATTCGAGCAAGCGCCGCAAGTCGGTCTGCCAACAGCTCCCGATCCCGTTTGAGATATTTGCCGACTATCAGTACGTTTTGCTCCACTGTTAAATGGGGAAACAAACCTCCCTGCTGGACCATATAGCCAATTTTTTGTCGATACAGACCCAGATCACCCTGGAAAATATTCTGCCCATCGACAAAAATCGTGCCCTGATCTGGTTGAATCAAGCCACTTAAGAGCCTTAAAACCGTGGATTTACCGGAGCCACTCGATCCGATCAAAGCGGTCGTGGTGCCACTTTCGAGACAGAAATTAACATTTTCAAGTTCAAAATCGTCGTTTAAACGTTTAGATACAGACAAAAACCTGATCAAAATGACCTCAATATTAAAGACGACTATGCAGGGAGAGACGCAGTAACTTATATTAATTGGAAATCAATCCGGACTAACTCCAAATATCTATGAATAGCTCCCTGGCAGGAAAAACTGCAAATACTGGCCTCACTGCGCAATCAGCTGCTATTCCGATTCTGGTTTGCCTGAGTTTTTGCCACCTGCTCAACGATTTGATCCAGTCGCTGATCCCGGCTCTGTACCCGTTATTCAAACAAGAGTTCAATCTGGATTTTGCCCAGATTGGCATTATTACCCTCGCCTTTCAACTGACGGCTTCACTGTTGCAGCCCACGGTCGGTTTCTACACGGACAAAAAGCCACAGCCCTTCTCTCTCGCCTTTGGTATGTGTTCTACCCTGATCGGGCTATTGCTGTTGTCGGTTGCTCACAACTATCTGGCGATCCTGTTTGCAGCCTCGTTAGTCGGAACAGGTTCCGCTATCTTTCACCCTGAAGCGTCACGGGTCGCAAGAATGGCCTCGGGTGGTCGCTACGGCACGGCTCAAGCCTTCTTTCAGGTCGGTGGCAACCTCGGTCAGGCCTTCGGTCCTCTGCTCGCTGCCTTTATCGTACTGCCACGCGGCCAAGGTGCCATTGCCTGGATTTCGCTTGCCGCGTTAGTCGGCATGTCCATCCTGACACGTATTGGACTCTGGTACCGGGCAAGGTCAAAACCCAGCCAAGCTGCAGCGGCCCAGTTGCGCATCAACACCCACGGCCTGTCTCAGGCTCGCGTGCTGTTTCTGATCAGCATCCTAATGTTGCTGCTGTTTTCCAAAAACGTTTACAGCTCAAGTCTCACCTCATTCTTTACGTTTTATCTGATTGAACGTTTTAATTTACCGATTCAGGCGGCTCAAGTTCAGCTTTTCATCTTTATGGCCTCGATTGCAGTCGGCACTTTATTAGGTGGAGCGCTGACCGACCGCATTGGTCGTCGCCCGATGATCTGGATATCGATACTGGGTACACTGCCTTTTACCCTGGCATTGCCTTATGCCGATTTATTCTGGACGGGTGTGTTGACGATTATTATCGGACTACTGATGGCGTCAGCCTTTCCGGCAATCCTGGTGTTTGCCCATGAGTTGATTCCTGGCAGAGTTGGACTCGTATCCGGTATATTTTTTGGCTTGTCCTTTGGTTTGGGTGGGCTTGGCGCAGCGCTGATGGGCTACATCGCCGACTCGCATGGCATAACCTACATCTACCTGCTTTGCTCTTACCTGCCGGCAATCGGACTTGTGGCGTGGTTCCTGCCTGATCTAACCCCTCGCAACAAAGAGCTCTGATTCAACAAGCGACCATGCATAACCTCGAAAATCTTCCCAATCTCTGGACGCTTCTCCAGGAAATTTTCAAAGCCATCAATGCAGGCAGCGAGATACCTACCGGACTCTCGCTGATGCTGATGGTGATGCTCACCATTCACGGCATGTTCGTACTTTTTTTAACCATCAGTTTTCATCGTATTGTCGAAAAATTTCTAAAACCGAAAAGTATTTTTCTGGCTGCCTTTTTTTATTTCATCGCGATTAATTTGATTTTTATGAGTCATTTTGTTGATATGCTGGTTTGGACTTACACCACGCTATATATTGGTGCTATCAACGAACCTATCAGTGCGTTTTATTTCGTAGGTGAAATGTATACAACACTCGGCTTCGGACAATTCAATGTCTCGCCAGGCTGGCGCATACTGCCCATCATCATCTCGATTGGCGGCATATTCTCGGCGTCGATTTCTGCGGCCGCGCTCTACTCGATGCTCAATGCACTGATTTCCAGAAGTAAAGCCATGCCACTTAAAAATGGCGAAGGGTTTTGATTAATTAGGATACAGTGGCGCATTGACTGCCGCATCGGTATGCATGACGCCCCCCCTTAGGCCTGGCTCGACTGAGCCATAGCGTTGCGCGAAAACATCGGGTAGCGCACGCGCCGCGGGTGAGGATAACCAGAGCCTAAGAAGATGGCGTTTTTTTGACGCCTCGCCCCAGTCCTCGAAAGCCGTGCGATCATGCAGCATATTGTGGTTATGGACAAACTGCATATCGCCCGGCTCAAGCCGCATTAAAAAATTAAGTCTTGAATCATTGGCTAGATGATCAAAACAGTCCAGGGCCTCCACATGTAGCGCAGTCAGACGCATCGCCTGCTCAAAGCGCTGGGCAGAATCAATATATTGACGCTGATAAATCGTCGACATCAACCCTTGGTACCAGTTAAAAACCGGGATTTCAAAATACGGTTTTTGTCCCTGAGGAATTTCTCCACGACGATCGGTCGCGATTGGATCAAACAATGCGCACGCCAGCGCGGGATAGTCTCGTCGCATTTCGTTATAAATCGTATTGGAGGAAACGAGCGCGGAATCACCACCTGCACGTGCCTGCTGCAAACAGAGCAGGCCGACAATATCGCACGAGTCGGTATGGTAAGTTTGCCGTTCGTGCGTCTGATACACCCTGACGTTGGGGTCATCGGCTTTTAAACCCATATCAATCACATGCCCGAGCAAATGCCCTTTGGCATTTTGCGGTCTCGCGTTACCTAAATGCGCGCCGAGTCCATAAAAAACCGCAGCGCTGAGCTCTCGCGACCACGCCTGGACAGGAAGCTGGCGTATCAGCGCAAAGCCTGCGCCATGAATCAAGCGCTCATGCAGCAGCCCTAATTTTGTACTCAGCGTAGGCAATAAAAAATTGGAGCGCTTGATCGCACTGAGATCCGAGCTTAAATCCAGACAGCGCTTGGCTGCGGTTTCCAACTCGCGTATCTCCTCATCCTTCAAAAGCAATTGCCAGTCCGTTTTGTTACTGATCTGAGGGCCAAACCAAGCTGCTGGGCTGTCAATAGGAGGGGGTAACTGAAGAATTTGCATGACGATTCCAGCCCAACGGGTTCTGAGTTGTTTAAGCGCTAATATGCCAACAAATTATATAGATAGCCCATGCACGGGCTTGTCTCGAAAGCATCTGCCCTGGCTTGTCATCACAAAGGTTTTCCTTAGCATGATTATTCAACGGATTATTTTCCTAGCCTTTTGCTTGCTGAGTGCCGCAAGCTGGGGGCAAGATTTTCCAGTCAAACCTATCCGGTTAATCGTACCCTTTTCCGCCGGAGGCGGTAACGACGCCGTTGCACGCGTGATAGCCCAGCAGCTCACAACCCAACTCAAACAAACTGTAGTTGTAGAAAATCGACCTGGCGCAGGTGGTGCGGTGGGCGCGGAGTCAGCCGCACGGGCGACCCCCGATGGCTATACTTTATTTTTAGGTGGCGTTGGAAGTCTGGCAGTTAATCCAAACCTCGTCTCCAAACTGCCCTACGATGCAATCAAAGATTTTGAACCAATCGTGCTGATTGCCTTTGCCCCCTCTGTGCTGGTTGTATATCCTGGCTTTGCACCCAGTGATGTCCAGCAACTCATCGCACTCGCCAAAAAAGAACCGGGGAAAATAAACTACGCCTCAAATGGCAACGGTAGCTCTGCCCACCTTGCTGCGGTGATGTTCACCAGTATGGCAGACCTCGATATGGTCCATGTCCCCTATAAGGGACTGGCCCCTGCACTCAATGATTTATTAGTCGGTCGAATCGAATTGATGTTCAGCAGTCTTGTTGCCATACTGCCTCAGATCCAGGCTGGGAAGTTACGCGCTCTGGCGGTAACGAGCACCCAGCGCTCTGCGTTATTACCAGAGGTACCCACACTGGATGAAGCCGGATTGAAAGGCTATCAGACAGGCTCCTGGTATGGACTGCTTGCACCTGCTGGGACCACTCAGGCAATCATCAAAAAAATACATGACGCAACGCTCGATGTCCTTGCGCTCGATTCTGTCCGCAAACAACTTGCGAGCGAAGGTGCCGAGCCTATCGCAGGCTCCTCCTCCGATTTTGCTGCGCATATACAAGCAGAATTTGAAAGAATGAAAAGCGTGATTCGAGAGGGTCGGATTCAAATTGAATAAAGCGTGCCTAGGTGAACACCAGACTTACATCAGCTTGTCACAATTAGCCTTCAAAATGTAATGAAAGTTTAGTGATAAACTGCTAAATGATATTCATTCGCATTTGATGTGAAATTAATTACAATTTTTTAGCGGTATTTTTCCTCAGGGACTTTCCTGATCATTTTTTGCATGTCCCGCAAGCTGATGGCATTCAATATTTTCCTCAAACTCAAGCGCATGTTATTTCCGACAGCGATCCTCGCGATGGCTGCGTTTGCGCTCGTGCCAAAGGTTAATGCCGCAGAGGAAACCGAAGACTTTCAGTATTTCACCGCTCGAGCACAAAGCACGTGGGTCTGGCAAAAACACCCTTCTTTTAATGCACCCTATTTCGGTGCCAGCAGTTTATCCAGTGATGCCGAGATCAGCCATACGCTGACTGGCACGCTATTTTTAGGTGCCCGCCCCTGGAAAGGCACTGAGATCTTCATTGATCCAGAGGTGTCGCAAGGCATTCCCTTTTCAGGACTGAGGGGTTTTGGCGGGATGACGAATGGTGAAGCACAAAAAGCGGGCTCTACGGACGCGGTCTCCTATTGGGCAAGAGCTTTTTTACGTCAAACTGTTGGCTTTGGTGGTGGCACGATTGAGCAGGAAGCGGGTTTTAATCAGTTCGCGGGTAGCTTAGACAAACGCAGACTCGTATTCACAGGTGGCGTTTATGCGATCACCGACATTTTCGACCAGAACAGCTTTTCGCATGATCCTAAAACACAATTTTTGAATTGGGCGATGATGGATTATGCCGCCTGGGATACGCCTGCGGATGCGCGCGGCTACACCCGTGGTATTGCCATCGAGTACTACCATGACGACTGGGCGTTCAGGGTCGGGCGCAATCTACTGCCCGTTGAATCTAATGGCTTGCAGCTCAACGGCGACTGGTCTGGTTCCTATAGCGATAATTTCGAAGTCGAAAAAGCACACGAGATTTTCGGTCAACCAGGAAAACTGCGCGCACTATATTTCCGTAACCAGGCAAACTTTGGAAATTTCAATGATGCCATCGCTTACGCCAATAAAAACGGCGGCACACCAGATCTGGCCAATGTGCGAACGCAACAAAGCAAATACGGTTTCGGCCTGAGTCTCGAACAAAATATCACCGATGATGTTGGCGTATTTGCACGGTATAGCTGGAATAACGGTCAAACCGAAGCCTATTCGTTCACTGAGGTCAACAACTCTGCACTGATCGGCCTCTCCATCAAGGGAAATAAATGGAGCCGGCCGGACGATGTGGTTGGCCTGGCCTACGCATCAAACGGAATCTCTAATCCCAACATAGACTATCTGAAAGCAGGCGGCTCTAACTTTTTTTGCGGCGATGGCAACATCAATTATCAGCGCGAAGGTATTTTCGAGATGTATTACAGCCTGAAAATAAACAAGGTCTTATGGGCGACAGCGGATTTCCAGCGTATTAATAATCCCTGCTATAACGCCGATCGTGGCCCCGTCAACGTCTATTCAGTACGCATGCATTTTGAGTACTGAGTTTGAAGTATTGGGAATTGAGAATTGAGAATTGGGTATTAGGTATTAGGTATTAGGTATTGGGTATTAGGTATTGGGTATTAGGTATTGGGTATTGAGTGCAGCACCAGGCTATTGTTTTTTTCACCACTCAATCTTATTACCCGCATAATCAATAAACTGCGCGCCTGCGCTGACCTGCAAAGCATCCAGCGCCTTAAGCATGCCTTGAGCCGAGACCTCGGGACTCAGGCAGTCCTCTTGCCTGACAAAGGGCGTGGTGAGTGTTGAGGCAACAGTGCCGGGTTGCAAGGCCGCAAAAATCGCCTCGGGTTTTTTACGCAGGGTCTCGATCGCGGCCGTCTGCAGCATCATGTTCAGAGCCGCCTTAGCAGACCGATAACCATACCAGCCCCCCTTTTTATTATCTGAAATACTCCCGACCCGTGCAGATAACTTGGCATAGATCGCCCGATGCTTGCTTGCGAGCAGAGGCAGGAAATGTTTCATTACCAGCGCGGGTCCAATCGTATTGATCTGAAATTGTCGCATCAAGCGCTCTGCCTGAAGTGCCGACAAACTTTTCTCGGGTCCCTGTCCATCAATCGTCAGCACCCCCGTTGCATCGATGATCAATTCAAAAGGCCCGCAAGCACGCACTGACTCCGCAGCCTGGGCGATACTAGCCTCATTTTCTAAAAACAAGGGTGACTCAGAGTGTCTGGACAGCTCACTGACACCCGAGCATTGAGTGTCCGCGCGCAGTGCGCGTACGCAGGCAGAACCAATCGAACCCGTTGCGCCAATCACCAGCGCCCGATACCCTGAAATCAAGGATTGCATAGGTTTACCTTTTGGTTCCATGTGCTTGTTTATATTGTGTTGGACAATAAGCGCGCCTCACCTCTACACTGCGCAGCGAAGCATGCTTGGTGACACGACCCGACACACGTTTACGCCACAGCCTGAATGAGGAGGGTTTTAAATGCAAACGCATCAACTCAATCACATCAGGTTCGCGCAAACCATATAGGCGCGCTATGGCTTCAAAAGGCGTGCGATCCTCCCAGGCCATTTCTATGACCCTGGAACGCTCCTCTTCATTTAACTGAACCCGCATGACGCTATCCCGGCAGAAGATAAAAAATGATTAAACAACATATTGCAGTCATCGGCGCAGGTATCGCAGGTTTGCGCTGCGCCACGGTATTACAGAGCGCAGGCCACACGGTTGAACTGTTTGATAAAGGACGCGGAATCGGGGGCCGACTATCGACACGCCGCAATGATCTATGGCAATGTGATCATGGCGCGCAATATTTCACCGCCCGTCACCCCGACTTTATCTTACAAACAGAACAATGGCTCGAAGCCAGCGTAGTAGCGCTCTGGGAGCCTTTACTAAAAGTCTATCAGGACGGTCAGTGGAGCAGCCCTCAGGGCACATTAAAACGTTTTGTCGGCATACCTGGCATGTCTGCGCCAGCACGCGCGATGGCGCAGACCCTTTCAGTGCAGACTTCAACCACAATCCAGAGCCTCTCACCGGACAACTCAGGCTGGCGGCTCACAAGTGCAGAGCATGGTTTACTGCCCAAGCACTATACAAAAATTGTTTTCGCAATCCCTCCGCTTCAAGTTGCGGCGATTCTCGCAACACATTCCAAAAAACTCTCAGCCATTACAGACAGCATCGCCATGCATCCCTGCTGGACAGTCATGATGCAATTCGATGCCCCACCCGCCATCCCCTTCGATGCGGCTTTTATCAATACCGGTCCGCTGAGCTGGGTAGCACGAAATAGCAGCAAACCAGCCAGAAAAGGACAGGAGTCCTGGGTCATGCATGCCACGCCTGACTGGACACTCGCCAATCTTGAAGCTGATGCCAAAAATATTGGCTCATTATTGGTTGACGCATTTAAGCAGCTCGGAGGTTTAAAACCTGCAACCTGGTCGGCTCATCGCTGGCGCTACGCAAGCTCAGATCCGAGCATTTCACTGGGCTCTGTTTGGGATGCTGAGGCGGGAATTGGTCTGTGTGGCGACTGGCTCAACGGCGGTCGGGTTGAAGGCGCCTGGCTAAGTGGTCAGGCCCTCGCCCAGCAGATTGGCTAAGGCTAGGCAAGAAGCGATCAACCACGAACGACTGGCTAGTGCCGCTCGGGACAAACGTGAATTTCAATGGTCGCGTGCACGATTTCTTCATGTACTTCAATGGCCTGCCTGATCATCGTCGGTGTCAGCTGCGGATCATGGGTGACGACTGTCAAAGCACAGGCATAGACTTTTTTTCCAACGCGCCAGACATGTAAATCGGTCACCTTGGTATGAGCAGACTCCGAGGTGGCTTCAACCGCCTCCCGCAACTCCTCTACGACAGGATGATCCATCTCCCGATCCAGCAAGATCTTGCCAGTCTCTGCAATCAGTCCCTTAGCCCAGACAGCTACTAGCACACCACCAATAATCCCCATCAAAGGATCCAGCCAGGACCAGCCCCAGATCCAGCCTCCGATCAGAGCAACGATCGCCAGCACGGAGGTTGCCGCATCTGCGATCACATGGATATAGGCAGACTTGAGGTTCAGATCATGATGATGCGCAGCCTCACGCTGCTGACCCTGTGCGGCATGGTGATCGTGCGGTGCAACTGTCTGAGGAGCGTGGTCGTGATGGTCGTGATGCCCATGATGTCCGTGGTGACTATGCCCATGACCATGATCGTGACCATGATCGTGATGAACACGCCCCAGAATCATTGCACAAACGATATTCACCACCAGACCGATGATCGCAACCACGACGGCTTCTTTATAGTGAATCGGTTGTGGGTCAAGTATGCGCTCAACCGAACCAATCACCATCAGCGCCGCCACACCGAGCAGGAACACCGCACTGGCAAAGCCACCGAGAATTTCAATTTTCCAGGTACCAAAAGCAAATCTCGGATCACGCGCGTAGCGACGCGCAGCTGAGTACGCAAAGGCACTGAGTCCGATGGCAACAGCGTGCGAGCTCATATGCCAGCCATCGGCCAGCAAGGCCATGGAGTTGTACCACCAGCCTGTGGAGATCTCGACCAGCATCATCGCGAAGGTGATCCACATCACGATGCGCGTGCTTTTTTCCGCCGCGTGACTGCTTGAATCAAACACATGATCATGCAGCCAGTCAGAAAAATTCTCGGTATGCATTGCGTTAATCCCGATTACCCAGAAAATCGCTCTTACCGATTTCAATACCGCCATGACGCAACAGGTTGTAGGCGGTCGTCACATGGAAATAAAAATTGGGGATGATCCAGGTGATGAGATATTGTTCGGCGGTAAATTCAAATTTCCATTCGCCGATACTGAACTTGATCTCTTTGTCTTCCTGGCCATCCATTTGCTCGGGCTTGATCTGCTCCAGATACTGAATGGTTTTTTCAATGCGTGTTGCGAGTTCGGCAAAGCTCGTCTCGTTGTCTTCCATTCTCAATAAGTCGATACCCGCAATCCGGCCACAGCCGAGACGAACCTGATCTGTCACGATCTGAATCTGTTTAATCAAATGAAACATATCCGGGAACAGTCGAGCTTCAAGCAAAGCGCTCGGGGTAATTTTTTTTGTCGTAGCGTGCGCGTCAGCCTTGTTCAGAATATTGAGTAAATTGTTCAACATTTTTTTGAATTGGGGGATCGAGGCTTTATACATAGAAATAGACATGACAGCTCCTGATTAAAAGTCATCTAATATTACGACAACAAAGATGACAACCATACCAAACTTAACCAGACGTAGGGACAATGAAGCCAACCGGGCGTAGCCAGAGCGCTGCACTTCCCTTTTATTTGGAGTATCCGCTGCTGACAGCCCTTGGATTGTCTATGGGCCCGGCGCTCTCCATCGGTCTGGGACGCTTTTCCTACGCTTTGTTCCTGCCCATGATGCGAGAGGATCTGCACTGGAGCTATTTCATCGCGGGTCTGATGAATACCGGTAATGCGATCGGCTATCTGATCGGCGCGCTCAGCATGGCCTGGCTCATCAAACGGTTTTCAGCGGCACAAGTCTTTGTCGTTGGAGGTTTGCTTGGCAATCTGTTTATGGCACTCTCGGGATTTTTTACTGATCCTATTGCCTTTTTCCTGTGCCGCTTACTGATTGGTACAGCCAACACCTTTGTTTTTGCTGGTGGCAGTGTGCTTGCCGCCCAACTCACTAACCTGCATCCCAAGCAGGCCGGCTGGCTGATGGGAATCTATTATGGTGGTGGAGGACTGGGGATTATTATTCCGAGCTTTTTAGTTCCGGAGATGGTTCAAGCGGGTCAAGCGCTAGGATGGGCCCATCCCTGGCAACTCGCCTGGTATGCGATTGCCGCCGTATGTTGCCTGGGTTTAGCCCTCATGTGGTTTCCTGCACACAATATTCCTGCGGTTCCACCACGAACCAGCGCCTCAGGTAAAACCTCGGTCCGTCGCTATGCTTACATGGTCAGTGCCTATGTTTTGTTCGGCATGGGATACATTGGCTATATGACCTTTGTGATCGCGCTTCTCATGCAACTCGGACTAACCGGCACAAGGCTCAATATTTTTTACGCCTTGCTTGGCGTGGGTGTGCTTGCCTCTTCACGCCTCTGGGCACGCGCACTGGATCGCTTCAGGGGCGGCGAAACGCTGGCCATCATCACGGCACTGATGGGTTTTGCCTGTCTCATTCCCGCCCTGATTGCGATGTTGACCCAAACCACCTCAACCGAGCCCGGCTGGATGATCACGTCTGCGATTTATCTCTCAGGCATGGTGTTCGGCTCAGGCGTTCTGGCAGCGGTCGCCACGACGACGGTGTTCATACGCTACAACCTGCCTCAATCACAATGGGTCGCTGGCATTGCAGTGTTCACCAGTCTGTTTGCTGTTGGTCAGGTGATAGGCCCAACCCTGATTGGCTGGGTATCGGATGGCTCAGGTGGTCTGTCCAGAGGTTTTGTTCTGTCAGCAGCAATTTTGCTGTCGTGCGCGGTACTCTCCTGGCTGCAAAAACCGCTTGTTCAGCCCACCAGCTGAAAACCCGACTCAGCTGGACAGACCACAGAAATGAATCTCAAGGGCTCGGACCCATAATTGATCGCGCCGTGCACCTCACCCTGATGTGCCACGACCACATCACCTGCTTTGAGGTGACGGGTTTGACCCGCCTGATCATAAATGTATTCACATTCACCAGACTGGATCATCCATGTATCCTGTCCTGTGGGATGGACATGCGGCGCCAGTCGCTGTCCGGGCTCAACATGCCAGGCGATCACAGCAGCCAGAGGCGAGCTTGTGATCACGGAGCGAATCGGCTCTGTAGCGGATATTTGAAAAAACTCTGCACTGTGAAAAAATCGCTCGATGGACATAGCCTGGCTCACTGGGTTATTACTGTCGACTAAAAGAATAATTCAAATAAGGATTCAAGTTGGTCTGTGGTGATGGATGCGAACGAGTCAACACATGCGGGAAAATTGAAAAGTATGCATGCTGGCATTAATTATGCAATTTATTGTTGCTTTGCACAATAAACAAATCGATTTCCTCAGGAACCTGTCAGTAGCCGTAAAATGCCCTTTTTTCCGCACATACCTGCTTCGCACTGACTGTTTTAGGAATCCAGAGAAATGAATGCCCCTGCTTCACAAAAATTAAAAGAATTGCTCGACGCACGTTACGGCCACGGCCCCAAGACACTTGAGGCAATGAACGAAACCATCGACACGTTGCTTGAGCATCGCTCTGTCAGAGCGTTTACCGACCAGCCACTTGCGCCCAATACGCTTGAGTTACTGATTGCGGCGGCGCAATCAGCCTCGACCTCCTCAAACCTGCAGACCTGGAGCGTAGTCGCGGTTGAGGATCCGGCCCGTAAACAAAGACTGTCCGACTTAGCCGGTAAACAAGCCTTCATCAATAGCGCCCCGCTCTTTCTGGTCTGGATTGCGGATCTCGCGCGCATGCAAACCCTCGGGGACCAACGCGAAAAACCCTATGGCAGTCTGGATTACCTGGAGATGCTACTGGTTGCGACGATCGACTCCGCATTGGCTGCTCAAAATGCCGCTATTGCCGCCGAGTCACTCGGTCTGGGTACCGTTTATATTGGCGCGATTCGCAACAATCTGGAAGGTGTCGCTCAGGAACTCGGTCTGCCACCGCGCGCCTTTGCAACGTTTGGAATGTGCATTGGCCATCCTGATGCGGCACAGTTAAGCGCCATCAAACCACGCCTGCCCCAAGCCTCTGTCCTGCATAAAGAACAGTACAACCTGGCTGTGCACGCTGAAGTCGTGCCGGGCTACAACGAAACGATGGACGCGTTCTATGCAGCGCAGAAAATGAAACCACTGGGCGCCTGGGATCTGCACTCGCTCAATCGCGTCCGCGGCCCTGAGGCAATGGCTGGGCGAGATGGCATGGTGGCCGCGCTAAACAAATTAGGTTTTGCGCTCAAATAAATAGTACGGGCTCATTTTAGAGATGAGCCCGCGTGTTTGTTTGGAGCAGATTGTTTGGATCTGTTTGTTTGGAGCTGCCAGAGTAAAACTTAGTCAGACTTGATATTTAGAGTCTGAACGAGTTGGCGATATTTTGCGATTTCCGCCTGAATAAACACTGCAAACGCAGCAGGAGTGTCGGCTCCCTCGGTTTGCAAGCCTTGCGAATCCAGTGTCTTTTTGGTGTTTGGATCTGTCATCGCCGTTTTGACCGCTTTGTCTATTTTGGCAACCAGTTGGGGAGCCATGTCTTTAGGACCCATCACCGCATACCAGTTGGTCACATCAAAACCGGTAATACCGACCTCCGTGAAGGTCGGTATATTTGGTAACTGGGGCAAACGGTTCGGTGTTGAAATCGCAAGCGCTTTTAGTTTGCCGGTCCTGATCTGCTCAAGCACCGGTGGCAACGTATCAAAATTCATCGTGATCTGCCCGGCGAGCAAATCAACAATCGCCTGCCCGCTGCCTTTATAAGGCACGTGATTGAGCGTGACGCCGGCCTTCTGCGCAAATAAAGCACCCGCCAGATGCTGCGTGCTGCCAATGCCAGACGATCCATACGTGAGCTCACCTGGTTTGGCTTTCGCCAGCGCAATTAACTCTGCCACCGAATTCACCGGCAAAGACGCATTGACCACCAAGACGTTGGGCACGTAACCAAGATAAGTAATGGGGGTGAAATCCGTAGCCGGGTTATAGGGAACGTTTTTCAGGACAAACGGCGAGATGGCATTCGAATTGGAGTGCCCCATCAACAAGTTATAGCCATCCGGTGCGGCCTTGGAGATCATATCCGCTGCAATCGTACCTGCTGCACCCGCTTTATTCTCGACGATCACCGTCTGACCGAGATTTTCAGTCAGGCGTGCAGCCAGCGCTCGCGCCACGATATCGGTCCCTCCGCCGGGAGCAAAACCAACAACGAGGTGAATAGCCTTGTTAGGCCAGTCCTGCTGCGCTACGGCCTGCGTTGCGCACAAGGCTAAGACACACAAAACGCTTGTTCGGACGAACTGCACAATAGAGCGGTTAAACATGTTGTCTCTCCAGGATCGAATCTTGTTGCAAATGATTCTTTTTTATTAGTCTTATTCTAACCACAGGATTGGTGCGATGCGAAAGCATGATGTATTATTTTTGAATAAGTAAAACTTCAACTGAATGAGACGACTATGTCAGCTGTGCAGCAAATCGATGCAATCATTGTGGGTGCTGGGTTTTCAGGCATGTACCAACTTTTAAGCCTGCGCGACAAGCTCGGACTTTCTGCAAAAGTCCTCGAAGCCGGCGACGGTGTAGGCGGGACCTGGTACTGGAATCGCTATCCCGGCGCACGTTGCGACTCCGAAAGTCACTCCTACATGTTTTATTTTTCAAAAGAGCTGGTTCACGAATGGGAATGGTCTGAGCGTTATCCCCAGCAGCCTGAAATTTTGCGTTATTTGAATTATGTAGCGGATAAATTCAAACTGCGCCCCGACATCAAGCTCAGTACCCGAATGAAAACGGCAACCTACGATGAGTCAAGCAATCGCTGGCTAGTGACTACAGACAAAGGCGAGCAATACAGCGCTAAATACCTGATTACCGGCGTCGGTTGCTTGTCCTCTGCAAATCTGCCAAAGATCGAGGGCATTAACGATTTCAAAGGAAACTCTTATCACACAGGCCAGTGGCCACACGAAGGCGTGGACTTCACGGGCAAACGGGTGGCTGTGATTGGTACAGGCTCAACCGGTATTCAAGCTATTCCAGAGATCGCCAAGCAAGCCGCCCATGTCACCGTATTCCAGCGCACTGCGAACTACAGCCTGCCCGCACGTCATCACCCGCTGTCCGAGGAATTCAAAAAATACGCAAAAGAACACGCGGACGACATCTACAAAATCATGACGACCAACACCAATGGTCACCCTTTTGCAATTGTGGATCGTTCTGTTTTTGATATCTCCGACGAAGAGCGCGAAGCGATCTTCGAAGAGCAATGGAAAATGGGTGGATTCCAGTTCCGTGCGGCGTTTAAGGATATCCTCACCAGTCAGGAGGCCAACGATAAGGCTGCAGATTTTATTCGCAGCAAGATTCGTGAAATCGTGCACAACCCAAAAACGGCAGAACTGCTCGCTGACATAGACCATCCTTTTGCTGCCAAACGCCCCCCGATTGATGCCGATTATTTTGAAACCTATAACCGCGATAATGTTGAGCTGATCAGTATCCGCGAAACACCGATCGAGCGCATTACCGCCACGGGTATTAAAACCAGCGATCGTGAGTACGCGTTCGACATCATTGTGTTTGCCACAGGCTTTGATGCGATGACCGGCTCACTGGTGAAAATGGACATCACTGGCCGAAATAAACGGACCCTCAAAGATTACTGGTATGCCGGCCCACGCACGTATTTAGGTCTGCAAGTACCCGGATTCCCTAATATGTTCACCATCACAGGGCCGGGCAGCCCATCGGTTTTATGCAATATGCCCCCAGCGATCGAACAGCATGTCAACTGGATTACAGACTGCATCCGCTATATGCAGGAAAAAGGTCTGGAGCGTGTCGAAACAACCGAACAAGCGAGCGAGTACTGGCAGCAGCAGGTTGATGACGCCGCCAACGCCACCTTGTTACCCAAGGCCAAACACTCCTGGTATCTGGGTGCCAACGTCCCTGGCAAACCGCAGGTTTTCATGCCCTACGCTGGTGGTCTCGCACGCTATCGGGCGATTTGCGACGAGATGGTGGCAAAAAACTATCAAGGGTTTGAGTTTGCGCACTGAGAGTAAATGCTGACCGTTAGCGCGGATACTCATTGAGCCATCCCCACACGCGACAAATGACGGTTCGCTGCCTCATGACGCCTGATGACTGAAGGACGTCTCTTGCGCAGTCATTTCATGGGCTATACGTGCATAGCGGATAGTGCATAGCGGATAGCGCATAGTGCATAGCCCATATTTCCAAATCATCTGAAATGCGCATCAAAACCTCATAAAAGTAATAAAAAAGAAATAGATTTCAAGGCATATATTACTGTATATTTATACAGTAAATAAAGATGACAAAAAAATCCTATGCCACAGCAAACAATTAACCCTGCTCACACAGACTGCGATCGCCCATTGCTTGACCCATCCCTGTCTGACTCCTACCCCACCCCCCTGCCCATCCTGACCTGGCCGGTTGGCGTCATCGACGCAAGTGTCAGGGCGGGATTTCCTTCACCCGCTGAAGACCATATGGTCAAGCGCATCGACCTGATGGAGCAGCTCATCCAGCACCCACAGGCCACGTTTTTATTACGTATACGCGGTGAATCCATGCGTGACGCGGGTATTTTTGATGGGGACGTGGTGCTGGTTGATCGCGCCATTACGCCTGGCCATGGACAGGTTGTGGTCGCTGTGATTGATGGAGAGTTTGTCTGTAAAACACTCTATCAGCGCGCTGGCCGCATCAAGCTGAAAGCCGCTAATGTGACGTTTGCCGATATCGTGCCCAAAGAAGGTCAGACACTCGAAATCTGGGGCGTGGTGATCGCCGCCATTAAACAATTCCGTACCTGAACGTATCTGAAAGAGAAACTAATCGTGTTTGCCCTGGTCGATGGAAATAATTTTTTCGTGAGCTGCGAGCGTGTGTTTCGCCCCAGCCTGAATTACACGCCAGTCGTTGTGCTGTCTAATAATGACGGTTGTGCGATCGCGCGCAGTAACGAAGCCAAAGCGCTGGGTATCAAAATGGGAGCCCCCTGGTTCAAAATCAAACATCTGGTCGAATCCCACGGACTCGTCGCACTTTCTGCTAATTTCGCACTTTACGGCGACATGAGCGACCGGATGATGTCGATTGCGGCGGGTCTGGGGCCCACGCAAGAGATCTACAGCATTGACGAATCGTTCATCGGCTTGGATGGCGTGCGTGGCAACCTCGCCAGACGTGCGCGCATTATCCGCAGCAGAATTCTGCAATGGACAGGTCTGCCTTGCGGAATCGGCATCGCTACGACCAAAACCTTAGCCAAGCTCGCTAACCACATTGCGAAAACGGCTGAACGCAAACCTGGCAGCTACCCTGCGCAATACGCACAAGTCTGCGACTTGTCCAGCATCAGCATAGAGGAGCGGGATTACCTGCTCGGCCTGACCGAAGCAGGTGAAATCTGGGGGGTTGGTCGTCGCTATACCGCACAACTCAAAGAGTACGGGGTCCATACAGCGCTGGAGCTCGCGCGGATGGAGCCCACTGTGGCGCGCAGTCGGTGGTCAGTCGTACTGGAGCGCACCGTCCGAGAATTGCAAGGCATCTCCTGCACCCGGATCGAGGATATCGCCCCGGATAAAAAAGAAATCGCCTGTACCCGGTCTTTTGGGCATCCTGTCACAGAATTACACGACCTCACGCAAGCCGTCAGCGAATTCGCCAGCCGAGCCTCGGAAAAACTGCGTCGCCAGCGCAGTCACGTCAACAAGGTCTTGTGTTTTATACGAACCAGCCCTTTCCGGAAAGAAAAACAGTACAGTCGCTCGGTTTGTATCCCGTTGCCCGAGCCTTGTTCAGATACCCACACCATTGTGCAAGCAGCGGTGCGGGGACTTAATTTAATTTACAAATCCGGATATAACTACGCTAAAGCCGGCGTGATGCTGCTCGAGTTACAGCCAGCGGAGCGCAACCAGCTCAGACTTGCCATGGCTTCGGCGAGCGGCTCGGCCATAGCTGAGTCTGTAGCCATCGAGCGTGATACGCAAGGCCAGCTCATGCAGGCTATGGATGCAGTCAATCAGCGCTACGGCAGAGGTTCACTGGCACTTGCCAGCGCAGGCCTTGGAGGCACACAGCGGCTCTGGAGCATGAAACAGGAAAGACGCACGCCGCAATATACGACGCGCTGGCGGGATATCCCGACAGCGCACGCCTGAGTGGTATGTCATCGCGCCATCCAATTTAATGGACACGAGCACAATCTAAATTATTAATATCCGGATATATTAATTTAAGGTCTGATCAATCCGTTTATCCTGATCACGGATTAATCCGCCTTGATGTTGGCCTGTTTGGCAATTGTTTTAGCCTCAGCAATCTCAGCCCTGATATCCTGCGGCCAATTAGGCATGGGATTCCAGAAGATATCAAAACCAGTCTGCTGCATTTTTTCTTTTACCGCGGGATCAGCAATAACCGCAGACAGCGCAGACTGAAGCCGGTCTTTGACATCCTTGGGCAGACCTTTGGGACCAACGATCGCCTGCCAGGCAACAGCCTCGTAGCCCTTATAGCCCGATTCGTCCATTGTGGGCACAGTGGGCAACAGCGCGGAGCGTTGCAAGCCCGTCACGGCCAGTGCGTGCACACGACCATTACGGACCTGAGGCGTCGTAGCCAGAATCGTGTCAAAGGCAATGGGAATCTGACCGCCGATCAGATCATTCATTGCAGGTGCGCTGCCCTTATAGGGAATATGCGTCAAGTTCAAACCCGTGAAATGATTGAAAAGCGCCCCCGCGAAATTTGAAGTCGTGCCATTGCCATAACTGCCATAAGAGTATTTGTCGGGATTCGCCTTAATCAGTGCGACGAGCTCAGCCACATTTTTTGCAGGCACGCTTGGATTGATAATTAAGGCCAGTCCCAGAGTACCGATCTTGCCGATCGGATCAAACGCAATCGAGGCGTCATAAGGCATTTTGTCCATCAGGGCGGGATTCAAGACAAACGTTGAGTTCGAGCCCAAAAGAATGGTGTAACCGTCTGGTTTGGCATTAGCAACATACGTCGCGCCGATCGTGGAGCCCGCACCGGACTTATTCTCTACAACTACGTTTTTACCAAGTTTATCGCCAAGCTCTTTAGCCAGAAGGCGCGCGATCACGTCGGCAGCACCTCCAGCGGGAAAGGGAGCAACTAGCGTGATAGTTTGCTCTGGATAGGCAGAATGTGCGCTCACTGCAGCAAATGTCAGTACAGCAGAAGCAATTATTTTTAACAATCTCATTGGTTTCCCATACAAAAATCAAGATGCGTCAGTATTGCCGGAAAGAAAGTTTTTTCAACCAAGGATAACCCTTGCATGCGATGCAACATCGAAATTTCAGCGATCAGGTTGCTGGTTGGTATTCACAGCAGCCACGCGACTCCAAAGCTCGCGACGCCACCGTATGGCGATCGCCGCTGTCAATAACAAGCCGAAGAACGAATAAACAGAGGCCGTGACAGTAAAACCAACATAATTAATCAACGGTCCCGACAGCATCAGCCCGGTTGGCAACCCCCAGATCGCGAGCATGCGCATCCCCATCACCCGACCTCGGTAAGCGGGATCCGAGGATTTCAACATCACACCCGCCAAAGGCACCAGACAAAGGTTTTGTGCAAAGCCTGCGCTGGCAAGCAAAACCATACCGAGCGGCAAATAGGTGACCCAGGCAAACAAAAGATCAATCGCAAACCAGCACAGAGCCCAGAGCAGCATCAAGCGCGCAGGTCCGATCGCGAAACGATTCGAACTCACCACAACCGATCCGAGCAGAGACCCTGTGGCGTAACTCCCAACCAGCATACCGAGTCCTGCCTGACCGATATCGTAAATATTGTTAGCCACGTAAGGTAGGAGACCTAAAAACAAGGGATACGCGAGAATATTGACAAGAAAAGCCAGGCAAAATGCACCTAACAACTCAGGTTTGCGCCAGACGTAGCCAAAGGCAAGAATCAAATCCTGATAAGGGGTTGAGGGCGTCGCTCTGGCGCGCTGTGGATCGCCCGTCGCAACACCTGAGGCAAGCATACAACTCACCAAGTACAAACCGCTGACCAAAAGATAGGCAGGGACAAGACCGAACAGCGCGAAAACCCCCACCCCAGCCAGAGCACCGGCAATCCTTGCAGAGTCGGTCGTAACGCGCGACAAGCCCAGTGCTCCAATCATCTGGTTGGAGGGTAAGGTCTGCGCAATCAAGGCAAACCGCATCATGATGTCAGAGGGTTTCACTAAGCCGCAGACCCCAGCTAGCACCAGCACAAGCACTGGCGTGAGCAAATGAGTTGCCGCCAGCACAGCGATCAAGATGGACATCAACGCATAGAGCAAGCGCGTGATCATGAATAGTCTTCGATAACCGATCCGATCACCCGCAACACCAAATAACGGCGAAACAAGGGAGCCTGCGTATTGCAAGGCGCCATACATCACAAGCAGTAAAACAGAGCTCGACTCGACCAGGACATACCAGCCGAGAATAAGAACCTCCATTTCAAAGGCCCATGACGCCAGCAAGTCGGCGGGCCATTGAAAGCGAAAGCTTCGAACGCTGAAGGGAGCAAAAAAAGCAGGACGCGCAACAGTCATTGAGGCAGCTTACTCATTCACGGTAATGTTGGCGTCCTGGATCAGCTTGGCAAAGCGATCCACGTCACGATCAATCAGTCTTTTGAGTTCTTCAGGACCGCGGCGCTCTGCATTGGGGATGACTGCAGCCAGGGAATCGAGTTTAGCTTGTATGCTTGGATGACTCAGCACCACCGAAAGCGCGTCGCTCAGCACCTTGACCTGATCAGGCGCCATCCCCTGCGGCCCCACAATGGCATTCCAGACACTGAAATCAAACTCAGGAACCCCGCCCTCGGCAAACGTAGGCACCTCAGGCATCAGGGGCGAGCGTGTCTCACCCACGATCGCCAGTGGCACAATCCGGCCACTCTTACTGGCAGGAATGATCGTCACGGTCTGGTCGACGGTGATATCGACATTACCGGCCATCAGATCCGTAATCGCAGGACCACTACCCTTGTAAGGAATCTGTTCGGCTTGCGACTGCGTCACATAGGTGAAATAAACCGAACCAATATGACTCGTCCCGCCGGGGCCGCCATTAGCCAGATTCAGCTTTGGCTGGCTGGTATCACGCATGCGTGTGACCAGGGACGGTAAATCCTTAAAGCCGCTGGCCACGCTGACCGCCAGCATTTGCGGCACTTCAGCCACCAGACCAATAGGTGTCAACTGTGTCTTTGGCTGAAAATTCATTTTGGGGTAAAGGGTATTGGCAATCGTAAAGGTACCCATATTGCCCAGCATAACGGTATAACCGTCAGGGGCCGCACGTAAAAACCGCTGAATACCAATAACCCCACCTACACCACCAATATTCTCAACCACCACAGTTTGCTTGAGTACCTCACCCATTTTTTCGGCGACTACGCGTGCCAGTCCATCGGTCGACCCGCCAGGGGCGTAAGGGACAATCATGGTGATGGGGCGTTCTGGATAACCAGCGGCCACAGAAACACCGGAAAAAAGCATTAAATTCAATGCCAGAAACGCAACACCTTTGGGCATACGATCTCCACCAACTCTTTTTAATTTTTTGTTTGTCACACAGAACAATACAACACAAGGCTCTGGTTACTCTACCTTCGCGCCAGAATCCTGGATCGCTTTGGCAAATTTCGCAATCTCAATATTGAGATAATTGGAAAACTGCTCTGGCGACATGACGTTAGAAAAAGCCCCCATTTCAGCGAACCGGTCTTTGACCTCAGGCAAGACTAGAACCTTATTGACGTCGGCATTGAGCTTTTTAACAACCGCAGCGGGCGTTCCAGCAGGCGCATACAATCCAAACCAGGAGACCGCCTCAAATCCAGGCACGCCGGATTCAGCCACGGTTGGGATCTCTGGCAGGATCGCACTACGCTGTCCGCTGGTGATCGCCAGTACACGAAGCCGCCCACCGCCAACATGCTTTAACGAAGTCGGAATCGGATCGAACAACATGGGTATCTGCCCCCCAAGCAAATCCGTCAAGGCGGGGTTGCCGCCCTTGTACGGGATATGCGTTAATTGCACGCCCGCAGCGGTTTTAAACATCTCGCCCGCCAGATGCGCGCCGCCACCTGGACCGCTAGAGCCATAATCCAGACCACCCGGCCGGGCTTTGATATAGGCAATCAATTCGCCAACATTTTTAACCGGTACATCAGCGTTGACAACCAGCAAAAATGGCGCGAGTGCAACATAGGCGACTGGAACAAAATCCTTTACCGTATCGTAGGGCAACTGCTTATAGAGACTCAGATTAATCGCATGCTGTGTGCCTTGTAATAACAAGGTGTAACCATCGGGTGCGGACTTAGCCACCATCTCTGAGCCAATCGTGCCACTCGCACCAGGTTTATTTTCAACGACTGCCTGCTGTCCCCAGGCATCCGAGAGTTTTTGCGCAACAATGCGCGCAACCACATCCGTCCCTCCTCCTGGAGGAAACGGCACAATTATTCGCACGGGCTTATTAGGATAGGCTTGTGCCAGCACCAGGCAAGGCAAAAGCAATAGCGTTGCAAGCAATCTTTTCAATTGTTGTCTCCGAGTTTTAGACTCTTTCGGCTCGTTTAGAGCTCTGTTGAACAACGATACGGTAAATCCGGAAAAAATGAAACAGATTGCTTGTTTATGAAGCTCGCCGGGCAGGTGGATCGTTGAGCACTCGAGGAATCAGTCAACTTTCAAACCATTAGCCTGAATGACCGCACCCCATTTTTTTCTCTCGCTATTGGCATAGTCAGTCATCTGCGCAGGGGTACCTGGAGTCAACTCAAGCCCCATCGCCAGTAAGCGCGCTTGCGCCTCGGGATTTGTCAAAGCCGCTTGCAAGGCTTTATTGAGCGTTGCGACGACTTCAGCGGACGTACCCTTGGGAACGACCAAGCCTTGCCAGGCATAGGCCTCGAAACCCTTTAGCCCCTGCTCGTTGAAAGTAGGCACATTTGGAAAGCTTTTCAAACGCTCAGGGGTGGCTATGGCAATCGCTTTGAGCTTTCCAGCCTGAATGAGGGCAAAGCCTGCTGCTGAATCAACAAACATGAAAGGCACTTGACCACCCGTCACGTCCTGAACAGCCGGAGCAGCACCTTTATAGGGCACATGATTGAGCTTGACTGCTGCCATATCGGCAAAAAACTCTGTTGCAAGATGATGCGGAGATCCAGCACCTGGAGAGGCATAATTCACAGGATTAGGTTGTTTTTTAGCCCAGCTAATGAACTCTTGTAATGTGTTGGCCGGAAATTCTGGCGCAGCCACCAAAATCATCGGGAAACGGACCGTCAAGCCAACCGAAACCAGATCGGTATCGGCTTTGTAATTTAGATTTTGATAGAGAAACGGGTTGGCCGCCAGCGTCCCGGTATCAGCCGTCATGAGCGTATAGCCATCGGGTTTGGAGCGCACCAGATAATCCGCCCCGATATTGGTTGCAGCACCCGGTTTGTTGACCACCACCACAGGCTGACCCAGGGCGACTGAAAACGGCTGGGCAAGCGTGCGCGCAACAACGTCAGTGCCGCCACCCGCAGGATAAGGAACCACCCACTCAAGCGCGCGACTCGGAAAACTCTGCGCGCACGCCACACCCAGCCCAAAAGCGGTTGAAGCTAACAAAGACAAGATATAGCGACGCAGCAGATTCATTTTAATTACCTTATTTCATTGGTGAATAGCGGGTTGGAGCCAAAATCTGATTTTCAATTTTTTCAACAATAATTTTTTCTGCTTCGGTCGCGTTACGCTTTGCGACCCATTCAGGATCAGTCGAAAAAGCGGTCCAGATTGCTTCGCGCTGCGCCAGACTTTCCCACTCAAGCATATAAGTCAGTGCCTGATTGTGAGGCCCAATCAAAGTAGTCCAGAAACCCACGGGTTTAATGCCGTATTTTTTCCAGAAATCGAGGGTGATTTTTTCGAACCGTTCATTGAGCGCAGGCAAACGTCCGGGAGCGCAGTAATAGGTTCTCAATTCATACAACATGGTTTGTCTCCTGTTTTAAATTTATAGCTTTCGTGACACAAAAGTATCACGAATCTGACGACTGAAGTGCGCACAAATGAGCCTGGGCCTCCAGGCAAGCAAGCTCTAAACAATACCCTTGGACTTCAGCTCGGCGATTTGCTCCGGGCTCTTTTTCAACACACGCGTCAGAATGTCATCGGTATGCTGACCAAGCGAAGGGGGAGGTATTTCATGCACAATCGGCGTGGCTGAGAACTTCATCGGACTACCTACTAGAGGGACCTTACCGGCCACTGCGTGCGGCAACTCGATTTTCATGCCTCGTGCAAGGACCTGAGGCTCTTCGAAGACTTCGGCAATAGTATTGATCGGACCATTTGCGACACCTGCCTCATCGAGCAGGCGAACCCATTCACGTGTCGTTTTAGTCAAAAAGATTTCGTTGAGCAATCGTGTGATTTCTTCACGATTTTTGACGCGCTCTCCATTGGTGGAAAAACGGGGATCTTTTGCAAGATGCTGAGCGTGGGCAACCTCGCAGAATTTGTTAAACAGATTGTCATTCCCACAGGCCAGGATCAGAGCGCCATCGGCGGTTTTGAACGTCTGGTAGGGCACGATATTCGGATGCGCGTTACCGATGCCTTTGGGCGACTCTCCTGTTGCGAAATAATTCATCGCCTGATTGGCCAGAAAGGCGACAGAGGAGTCCAGCAAAGCAACGTCAATCCACTGCCCCTGACCCGTCACAGCGCGGTGGGCGATCGCAGCACACACAGCAATGCTGGCGTACATTCCTGTGGTCAGATCGATGATGGGCACACCTACGCGCTGCGGGCCGCCACCTGGCAAGTCCTCACGCTCCCCCGTAATACTCATCAAGCCGCCCATTCCCTGCGCCATAAAATCATAACCGGGTCGATCTTTTTCTGGACCAGTCTGACCAAAACCGGTCACAGAGCAGTAAATAATCGAAGGGTTAATGGCCTTGATATCGTCATAACCCAAACCATAACGGGCCAGGTCGCCGACTTTGTAGTTTTCGAAAATAACGTCCACATCGCGAGCCAGTTCGCGTACGAGCGCCTGCCCTTCGGGTTTGGATAAGTCCACGGTAATCGATTTCTTGCCGCGATTGGCAGCGCAGAAATAAGCCGACTCGCGTGTCGCATTTCCCTCCTGATCTTTCAAAAATGGGGGTGCAAAAGCGCGCGAATCATCGCCTTTGACCGGACGTTCGACCTTAATGACATCGGCGCCGAGATCAGCAAGGTTTTGCGCGGCCCAGGGAGCTGCCAGCACACGGGAAAGATCGAGAACTTTGATATGCGAAAGCGGTCCTGACATGGCCAAACCTCAGAAAAGGGAAAAAAGTAATTGTAAGGGATGGCGTAGCCTAAGAAAAACAAGGACTTAGCTTAAAACATGGTGCATGCAATCCTGCTTTTAAGTACTATCGGCAAACTATGAAAATCAAGTCTCTGCCCAGTCAGGAAACAGAATGATGCGCGGTGTGCTCCAGACATTCACGAATATCCGTCGTCACGAGGTGTTGCCTACTTTGGTGGCAGGCGTGTTTTTTTTCTGTGTTCTGACGGCCCTGATGGTGGTGCGGCCTGCGCGAGAAGCCTTAGGCATGCAACGCGGCATTGAAGCAATCCGCTGGTTGTTTTATGTAACCGTCGCTGTCACTTTCGCAGTCAACCCTTTATTCGGTTTACTTGTCAGCAAATTTCGTCGCATGGTGTTTATCTCGACGACCTATCTTTTTTTCGCCTTGGGACTATTGATCTTTTATTGTCTGCTTGTGCTGACCCCGACACAGGTAGGCCAGACAAGCGGACAGATTTTTTATGTGTGGTTCAGTGTCTTTAATCTTTTCGCGACGATGCTTTTCTGGGCACTGATGACGGATCGATTCTCGCTGGATCAAAGCGAACGTTTGTTTGGCGCCATCTCAATTGGAGGCACCCTTGGCGCCATCTTTGGGCCGTGGCTCGCAAGCATTCTGGCCAAACCCATGGGTACGCCATTCCTGCTCTTAGTCGCAGCGCTATTTCTGTTACTTGCCGTCTGCGCAGCATGGTTACTGACAACATTACAAGAGGAGCAAACAGCTTCGGGCCAAGCGGCCCAAACCAGCCAGACCGTCATCGGCGGTAGTGCCTGGGAAGGTTTGCTGACCGTCATGCGCTCGCCCTACCTGCTCGGGATTTCAGCCTACGTACTGATTGTTGCGGTCATCGCGACCTTCATCTATTTCACTCGCTTGCAGATGGTCGCAGCGCTGGGGGTAGATACAGACACCCGGACCGCTGCGTTCGCCCAGATTGATCTGATCTCCCAAATCGCGACGCTCGTGCTACAAGCCTTTGTGACCAGTCATTTGATGAAACGTTTTGGCGTTCCTTTCACGCTCGCCTTGCTGCCGCTATGTGTAGCGCTTGGATTTATCGGACTGGCGATTTTTGGCTCACTGGCCGCGCTCATCGTTCTGGATGCTAGCTTTCGTGCGGTACAACGAGGGGTTATGCGACCTGCGCGCGAAACCCTGTTCACAATCATGCCGCGCTCAGAGCGCTATAAATCCAAAGCATTTATCGATACCTTTGTGTATCGTGGTGGAGATGTTGTCGGTGCCCAGACCGAAGGACTGCTCAGCAGACTGGGGATCGGACTAACAGGACTTGCGAGTTTCGTGGTCCCGCTGACATGTTTGTGGATGGTGCTTGGCATCTGGCTAGGCGTCACGCAAAGACACAGAGCCAGGAAACAAAATATTCAATCAGGAGTTTCAACATGAAAACACGTCGCGAATGGCTGGGCATGACACTTGGCGCTGCTGGCGCCATGACGCTTGCCCCTCACTGGGTCAAAGCACAAAGTTCCCAAACATCAAACACCTTGATTACTCGCGCGATTCCTTCCTCGGGGGAAAAACTGCCAATCATCGGACTCGGAAGTTCTGCAACATTCGCACAAGTCGCACGTAATGAAGACCACGAGGCTTTAAAAGCGGTCATCAGTAAAATGGTCGAACTAGGCGGAACCGTTTTTGATACAGCGCCAAGCTATGGTGCCTCGGAGGAAGTCGCAGGCAAAATCGCACAAGAACTCGGCGTGGCGAAAAAACTCTTCTGGGCGACAAAACTGAACGTTGCACCGCGAGGTGGCGCGGCCGACGCAACGGCTGCACGGGCTCAAGTCGAGGCCTCCTTTAGACGCATTGGCAAACCTGTGATCGATCTGATTCAGGTACACAACATGGGCGACGTCAAGGTTCAGTTGCCGATCTTGCGCGAAGTCAAACAGCAAGGGCGGGTTCGATACATCGGGCTGACGACAACGTTCGAAAATCAGTACGCTGAAATGATCCAGACAATGCGCCAGGAGAAATTCGATTTCATTGGTACGAACTATGCGATTGACGATCGCTTTGCCGAGCAAACCATTCTTCCTCTTGCGCAGGAACGCGGCATGGCGGTGCTCGTCTACGCGCCGTTTGGCAGGACAAGACTCTGGAAACGCGTGGAAGGCAAACAGGTACCCGACTGGGCGCGTGAATTCGACGCGACAACCTGGGCACAGTTTTTCCTGAAATATGTCGCAAGCCATCCTGCGGTGACCTGCATCACACCCGCCACCAGCCGAGTATCAAACGTCATTGACAACATGGGTGGTGGCCTGGGCAGACTCCCCGATCCGGAGATGCGCAAACGCATGATTGCACTGATTGACAGTCTGCCTGGCGCTTAAACTTCAGTCATCCTCTACGTTAGCGATCAGCTTCGCACTAAAAGGCGAGGCTGATTTCGCATCAACACTCACAAGTACAGCCCTGTAATCCTGTTCGCCCGGGACTTCGAGTCTGAACAGATTATCTATCTTTTTATTATCGAGCGAAAAAGGCTGATCAAACTTGAATCTGTGACTATCACCATGAACAATAAGAATCGGCTTAGCTGTTTTTGCGGCCAGTGTTAACAAATTTTCGCCTACGCTCACTCTGAAACCCGAGGTTTGCGGAAATAGTTCCGTTGATCTTTTTTCTAGAAACACATCACCCTGAAAAGCAAAAACGATTGCAGCGATTTCTCTGGATTGAGCCAATGCAAACGCTGAGCGAATCCAGTCAATATTCGCCTGTTCGCGAGCAATGAATTCTGCATGCTGGCCAGGATTGGTCATTTTCCAATCATAATTATTATTACTGCCGACAAGATGTAGCGTCACAAACAAAACCTGATTTTTAAGCCAGCGCTGATTTTCAGAGTAGTCAGCAAATCCCGGCGTCACCACCGATTGACGCTCAAGCAGAATTGGCATTTTCCCCAGGGACTCCGAGCCTGAATAAAAACGTTTCCTCAAAGCTTGAAGTCTTTCGACAGGATTATCGTTTGACCCGGGAAAGCGATGACAGTCGGTCCAGTCATTATCGCCAGGGGTGTAAATCAACGCCTGTTCAAAGCGGTTGAAATTATCAAACTGTTTTTCATATTCAGCGTCTGTGCACTCACTCGAACCCGTTTTAAAATCACCGACGTGAATGGTGAAGGCTGGCGCTTCAGCATTAATCGCAGCAATCAGCTTGTGATATTTTTTCTCGACGCGTCGCGTGTCGCCATAGGGCAAATCACCCAGCGCGGCGAAAGAAAACGATTGTGTTTGCGCAGAAACCGGCAGCCACGCAAACATCGTGCAATACAACAGAACAACAGTTCTAAATAAATTTTTCATAGGTCCAAAGCTAAACCGGCAGGTGAAGATTACTGATGTTACTTGGGACTTTATGACAATTTATGACATAAATGAGTTTCGTGACTTTTAATTTTTTATAGCCAGTTTATCGATCAAACTGGGTCAACACAGCACCCGGACCTCGCTCAAGTTCGACATAGTCCTGACCATCGTGGACCTTTACACCATTGACCCAAACGCCGTGAACACCTTTCGAGGCACGAACCATACGACTGCCACCACCCGGCAGATCCTCATTGATTTGTAGTCTGGAGATCCCGACGGTTTCAGGATCAAACAAGAGCAAGTCAGCCGCAGCGCCCTCAAGCAAGCGTCCTCGCCCAGCGATTTTGAAACAATCTGCCGGATGACTTGTCAATCTGCGAATACCTTCTTGGAGCGTGAAATGACCGGTCTCCCGAACCCAATGTCCAAGAAAATGCAGACCAAAACCTGCATCACACATATAGATCAAATGTGCGCCTGCATCAGACAAGGTAATCACACCCGCGGGATGTTTGAGCAAGGGCGCCACACCCTCATCATTATTATTAAAAAACTTCCCGACAAACATCGTCGTCAAATCGTCTTTGAGCGCGATGTCGAAAAACGCATCCAATGGGTCAAGATTGAGTTTTTCAGCGACTTGCGTCAGCGTCATGCCTTCGTACTGAACATACTCGGGGATATTGGTCAGATTGATTTCGATTTGAGACCAGTTACCTAAAAATAAAATACCTGGCTTTAGATTTTTAAGATTCTCCCGAAACGCTGCGCGGAACGCGGGATCGGCATAAACCTTTTTCAAGCCTTCAAGATCCTTACCCTGGATTGCATCAAAAGCCGTATGACTGAGCAAAATATAAGGGTCTAGCAAAGAGAAATCGAACGACAAGGGCTGGCAACTCGTCAGCATATATAAAGGATTACCGCGCGCTTGGGCCGCGCCACACTGCTCGTAGTACTCTAGACCACGCTCGGGCGCAGCATCGTTATACATGCCAAGCACCGTCGAGATAAATGTCGGACGTCCCGTATCCTGTGCGATTGATTCCATCACAGACGGCGAGGCGCGCGAGCCCGTCGCCATCATAAAGACGCCGTGACCGTATTCGCCCAGCACTGCGGTCAACTCGCGCAACTCTTTTTCCGAGGCAATCGTCGAAGGCATGGGACGTCCGCCAAAACCACTGTGGTTGGGAGAAAAGGAGGAAGCAAAACCAATCGCACCCGCATCCATCGCTTCTTTGATCAAAGCGCGCATGGTTTGCAGCTGCGCCTCAGTCGGCTCGACCTGCTCAGAAGCGGCCTCGCCCATGACTGCGGTACGGATCACCGAGTGACCGGCAAAAACCGCTGTATTCAAGTAAGGGCCAATCTGCCTGAGCTGATCCATGTATTGACCAAAGGTCTCGAAGCCCCAATTCACACCAGTTAACAAAGCCTGCAAGTCCATACCTTCAACAACCGAGAGGTTTTTCAACATGGTTTCGCGCAAATCAGCCGGGCAAGGCGCAATGCCAAAGCCACAATTACCGATCACTGTGGTCGTGACACCAAGCGCAGGCGAAGGCGACATTGTCTTGTCCCAGGTAATCTGAGCATCATAGTGGGTATGCAAATCAACAATTCCGGGCATGAGCGCCAGACCCTGTGCCTCAACGATTTCCTGCGCAGACGCTGTGATGTGACCGATCGCGGTAATTTTCCCTTGATCGACGGCCACATCAGCGATCACCGGTGGGTTGCCCTGTCCGTCGTATACCTGGGCGCCGCGAATTAACAAGTCATGCACAATGGGTCTCCGTTTGATTGAATCTTTTATTTAATAGCATAATAAACCCTTCAGCCTCTAAGGAAAAATGATGCACCTTCGTGATTTTGAATCAGACAGCGTCAAGCGTTTGCGTACCGATCTGGCCCTGGCGCTGCGCGCAGCGGCCCACCACGGACTGGCTGAGGGTGTGTGCAACCATTTCAGCGTGGAGTTACCGGACCAGTCTGGCAGATTCTTGCTTAATCCCCGGGGACTACTCTGGAGCGAGGTGCAAGCCGATGACATCATCCTGATCGACACGGATGGCAATAAACTTGCTGGTCGCCACGAGGTCGAGTCCACCGCGATGTATATCCATGCGGCGATCCATCGCCTCTGCAAAAAAGCCTGTGTGCTGCATACCCATATGCCTTACTCGACAGCCCTGACACTGACCGCCGATCGCGCACTGGACCCGCATCTGTCGCAAAACGCGATGCGTTTTGTAGATCGTATCGCAATCGATGATCAATACAACGGCCTGGCACTTGACGCCAGTGAAGGCGAACGCATCGCACGCGCGATGGGCAAAGCAGACATTGCGTTTTTAGGTAATCACGGTGTTGTCGTCTGCGGCGATCGAATCGACTATGCCTATGACGATCTGTATTTTTTGGAGCGTGCCTGTCAGGCGCAAGTCCTCGCGCAATCGACTGGACGGCCTCTCGTTCCAGTCGAGGCCTCACTGGCCAAGCATGTCGCCCAGCAAATCATCAGCGAACGCCTGCAGTCAGAGTTGTTTTTTAAAGCCTTGGGCCGGACACTTTAAGCGGTTTGGAAGCTTTGTGCAGTTCGGAGGCTTTGTGCAGTTCGTACGCTTTGTTCAGTTTAAAAAGCTTGCTAGCCTCAAAAAAAAACACTGCTTGTTAAAAGCAGTGTTTTTTGTACTCAAACCGCAGCAATATTACTCAAACCGCCTTAA
>Ga0208105_1000070_pt1 | contig 49202 bp, 43 predicted proteins | sample CryBogCBE16Jul07_FD_184574 | JGI IMG/M metagenome (GOLD analysis project Ga0208105, IMG submission 184574) | Freshwater microbial communities from Crystal Bog, Wisconsin, USA - CBE16Jul07 (SPAdes) | ecosystem: Environmental > Aquatic > Freshwater > Lake | place: Crystal Bog, Wisconsin, USA... | reverse complement strand
GCGTCGATCCGAGGCCAGCTCCGTGCAATGAAGTCACGTTTTTAGTGCTCTATATCGAGCGTATTAAATACACGTTATTTGCGCTTTGAAAAATTCGATACAACGAGTTGCAGTGATTTCTTTAACGGAAAATCATGATTTCGGTGCGCTGCGCGCCGGGCCCGCCCGACCCCCGGAGGGTCCGTCGGCCGACGGGATGGACCCCCGATGCGGCGCGCCTCAGCGGCGGTGACACGTGCGCGTACTGCTCGTCTGCATGGGGAATATTTGCCGTTCACCGACGGCCGCCGGTGTCCTACGCCAAGCCCTCGCGCGCACGGCGCCGGAGTTGCGGGTGGAGGTCGATTCGGCCGGCACCGACGGTTACCACGTCGGCGAGCCCGTCGATCCCCGGGCGGTACGGCATGCCGCCCGGCGCGGCATCGACTTGCGTGCCGGACGCGCGCGCCAGCTGGTCCCGGCGGACTTCGATCGTTTTGATTGGATCTTGTGCATGGACGAGGCGAATCGGGCGGCGGCGCGGCGGATCGCTGCCGGTCGCGGCCGTGCACGCCTCGGTCTGTATCTGGAGTTCGCGCACGCGGTGGCGGTACGCGAGGTGCCGGATCCCTATTACGGCGGACCGGACGGGTTTGAGACGGTCCTCGATCTGCTCGAGGCGGGGGCGCTTGCGTTGATCGGGGAACTGCGTCGCGCGGCGAGCAGTTCCCCGACGCCGCCTCAGGGTGCCTGAGGCGGTTTATCCGAGACCACGGCCGCAGGGGCTGCCGCCGTCTCGTCCGTTGCCGCCGACGCGGCGGTCGTCACCGGTGCCGCCGTGTCCGCCACGACCGGCATTTCCGTTGTTTCCGTCGCTGCCGCCTGGGCCGCTTCGGCCGTGGTTTCCACCACGGTCTCGGCAGCGGCCGCCGGGGCTTCGGTCGCCTCGGTGACCATCACTGCAACGGGCGCTGCGTCCGTCACCGGCGCGGCGATGGGTTCCGCAACGACGTCGGTTGCCATCGGAGCCGCTGTCACCGTCTCGGCGACCGCAGGCGCCGCGTCGGCGATCGGTTCCGCGACCGGTGCCGCCACCGATTCGGTGACAACGTTGGCCGGGGCGTCCGACGTCGCCGCCGGGGCCAGACCCTGCTCGCGCTCGTACGCTTCCACGTTCAGAGCCGGGTAGACGCCCGACTCACCGATCTCCGGCACGTCCGCACCGAACTCGGAGCCTTGCGACGCGCCCTCGGCGGCGCCTTCGCTGCCCGGGGCACCATTGGCACCGTCTCGGCCACGACCGCCGCGACCGCGACGACGTCCGCGGCGACGCCCGCGGCGTTCGCCTTGGCGCTCGTTCCCCTCGGCGGTTTCACCGGCGGGGGTTGTCGACGGCCCTTGCTGGCCACCCTCGACATCGGCGGAAGCGGTTGGCGCGGTTGCGCTCGTCGGCGCGGCCGCCGCTGGCGCGTGACGCTCACCCCCGTCCCGCGGACGGCGTTCCTGGCGCTCGCCCCGTTCCGGACGATCGCCACGCTCGGCGCGTTCGCTGCGCTCGGGGCGTTCTTGACGTTCACCGTCGCGTGGGCGACGGTCGCCGCCGCGCTCGTTCGGGCGGTCCTGCCGTTCCTGGCGCTCCGAGCGCTCCGGCTTGTCCGTGCGCTCGGACTTTTCGTTGCGCTCATTTTTGTCGTTACGCTCACCGCCACGGTCGCGATGACGGTCGCGATCACCACCGCGGTTGCGGTCGCCACCGCGACCGCGATCACGATCGCCGCCACGGCCGCGATTGCGATCGCCGTCTCGGCCACCGCGTCCGCCGCGCTCATCGCGACGGCGATCGGACTTCGCGGCGTCCGCCTTGTCGGATTTCGGCTGATAGCCGAATAGCCAACGCCACAGCCGTACGAAAATACCGACTTGCTCAACCGAGGCGCTCGCCGCCACGGCAACAGTCGCCGGCACTTCCGGGGTCGGCGTCCAGATGTTGGGTGCATCGGGCGCCGGCGCGGTGGGCATGATCGGCTGAACGGCCGGGGCCTCCGGCGCCTTCTTGGGTTCCGTTGACGAGGTCTGCACCTCGGTCGCCGGTCGCTGCGCCATCTGGTAGCTGGTGGCCGAGTTTTCCATCAGTCCGAGTTCGTCGTCGCGCACACGGCGCAACAGATAGTTCGGGGTCTGCAGGTGTTCGTTCGGCACCAACACGATCTCGGCGTGATTGCGCTCTTCGAGGCTGCGCAACCAGTCGCGCTTCTCGTTGATGAGGAACGTGGCCACATCGACCGGCAATTGCGCGATCACCTTGGCCGTGCGGTCCTTGCGCGCTTCTTCGCCGATCAGGCGCAGCACCGCCAGCGACAGGGATTCCACGCTGCGGATGTCACCCAAGCCTTCGCAGCGCGGGCAGACGATATGGGTCGATTCGCCCAACGACGGACGCAGGCGCTGCCGCGACATTTCCAAGAGGCCGAAACGCGAGATCTTGCCGATCTGAATACGCGCACGGTCCATCTTGACCGAATCCCGCAAGCGGTCTTCGACCGCCCGCTGGTTCTTCGCCGACTCCATGTCGATGAAGTCGATGACGATCAGGCCGCCCAAGTCGCGGATACGCAACTGACGCGCGATTTCTTCGGCGGCTTCCAAGTTGGTGTTGGTCGCCGTGGTCTCGATGTCACCGCCGCGGGTCGCACGGGCCGAGTTGATGTCGATCGACACCAACGCTTCCGTGTGGTCGATCACGATGCTGCCGCCCGACGGCAGGTTCACCTTGTGCGAGTACGCCGACTCGATCTGGCTCTCGATCTGGAAGCGCGTGAACAGCGGCACTTCGTCGGTGTAGAACTTGAGCTTGCGGCGGTACTCGGGCGGCATGAAGCGCGCCATGTAATCGTGTCCGCGCTGATAGGTCGCCTCGTCGTCGCAAAGCACCTCGCCGATGTCATCGGAGAGATAATCACGCAAGGCGCGCGCCACCGGATCGCTGTCCTGGTAGACGAGGAACGGGGCCGGGCGCTCGCGCGCGGCGGCTTCGATCGCGTCCCAATTGGCTTTGAGGTTCTGCAAGTCCCACTGCAGTTCTTCGGTGGAGCGGCCCACACCGGCGGTACGGACGATTGCGCCCATGCCCTCGGGGATGTTGAGGCCTTCCATCGCTTCGCGCGTCAGGTCACGGTCTTCGCCTTCAATGCGGCGCGACACGCCCCCGGCGCGGGGATTGTTCGGCATGATCACGAGGAAGCGGCCGGCGAGGCTGATGAACGTCGTCAGCGCCGCGCCCTTGTTGCCACGCTCTTCTTTCTCGACCTGGACAACGATTTCCTGACCTTCGGTCAGCAGATCGCGAATATTGGTCTTATTGCCTTGCGGCTGCGTGCGGAAATATTCCTTGGCCACTTCCTTCAGCGGCAGGAAGCCGTGGCGCTGCGCGCCGTAATCGACGAAGGCGGCTTCGAGGCTGGGTTCTACGCGGGTAATACGCCCTTTGTAGATATTGGCTTTCTTCTGTTCCTTGGACGGGATCTCGAGGGAAAGGTCGTAGAGCTTCTGTCCGTCAACGAGAGCGACGCGCAGCTCTTCTTGCTGCGTCGCATTGATCAACATTCTCTTCATGGGCCCCTACTTGGGTATTAGCGGGGGCCGAGGCTCGGGAGGTGCGGTCCACGGGGGTGGGCGTCTCGAATGATGCGAGGCGTAGGCGGGTCGACACTGGGCAGTCTGTGGCCATCTACTTGGGTTCTTTTAAGGGCGCTCGGTCGTCTTCGCGTCTGACCGCGGATCGAACCGGCACCCTGCCTGCAGTCCTTCTGGCGCCCTCCGACCGGTCGTCGCCCTGCCATTCCCAACGCTACAGTGGGGGAGGTAGGGCGGGCGGCAACAACGCCGCTCGATCCGAGTCATCGGCCGTCAACGATGGTTCGGGCCTCGACACGAGGCGCGAGCCAACTAAAAATGCGATCCGAAGGCTACGAACGACCCGGGCCGGGGACCTTCTCGAGGTGCTGCCGGCGGGGGTGGACGGGGTCGTCGGACCGCTGCTGGAGTGACGGCCAAAAAACGCTTCGCGTAATCCTGCGCCGAACACCCTATACTTCCGGAATGTAACAGGACGGTGTCGCGGAATCAATGTCTTACGAGTCGAAACCCGAACAGAGTTCACCCTTTTCGAAGGTCTCTCACGTCACCGTGAGCGCCGATGACGACGGGCAGCGACTCGACAATTGGCTGATCCGGACGCTGAAAGGCGTTCCGCGTACCCGCGTCTACCGCATCCTTCGCAAGGGCGAAGTGCGCGTCAACGGCAAGCGGGCGAAGCCCGAGCAGCGCGTGGCCGGTGGCGATGATATCCGCTTGCCGCCGATTCGTGCCGCCGAGCCGGAACCGGAGGGCGGTCGGGCCCCGCGCGTCCCGAAGTCGCTCCTAGAGACCATTGAGTCGTCGATACTCCACGAAGACGACAACATGCTCGTCATCGGCAAACCGGCGGGATTGGCGGTACACGGCGGCAGTGGGCTCAGTTTCGGGGTGATTGAGGCGCTGCGCGCCTCCCGCCCGGATGAGACCTTAGAGTTGGCGCACCGACTCGACCGCGACACCAGCGGTCTGCTCTTGGTTGCCCGCAATCGCCAGTCGCTGCGGATCCTGCACGAGTTGTTGCGCGAGGGCCAAATCGAGAAGCGCTACCTGACCCTCGTGAAGGGCTCGTGGGATCTCGGCACCAAAACCATCGATGCGCCGCTGCTCACTCACACGCGTGTGGGCGGTGAGCGCACGGTGCGCGTCGCGCCCAACGGCAAAGAATCCCGCACGACGTTCGCGCCGGTCGACTTTTTCGGCGCCGGCGCCACCTTGCTGGACGTCACCTTGGGCACCGGCCGCACGCACCAGATTCGCGTGCACGCGGCGCACACCGGCCATCCGGTCTGCGGCGACGACAAATACGGTGACCGGGAGCACAACGTTGCCATGGGAGGGCTCGGCCTCTCGCGGCTGTTCCTGCACGCCCAGACGCTGACCTTTGAGTGGCCGGGTTCCCGCAAGAACTATGCCTTTAGCCTGCCGATGCCACCGGATTTGGCGCAAGTGTTGGAAAACCTGGCCGCGACCCGGCGTAAGCGCAGTCGGAGTCGGCGCCGATGAGCGTGCAGCGCGACCTGTTCGCGAGCAATCGCGCCTGGGCCAAGGCGATCACGACCGAAGATCCGGCGTTCTTCCAAAAGCTCTCCGGGCAGCAGCGCCCGGAGTACCTGTGGATCGGCTGTGCCGACAGTCGGGTGCCGGCCAACGAAATTGTCGGCCTGTTGCCGGGTGAGTTATTTGTGCACCGCAACGTTGCCAACGTGGTGGTGCACACCGACCTGAATTGTTTGTCGGTCATCCAGTACGCGGTCGAAGTGCTGGGCATCAACGAGATCATCGTGACCGGGCATTACGGCTGCGGTGGTGTGACGGCGGCGCTGGAACAGCGACCGCTGGGGCTGATCGACAACTGGCTGCGACACATCCAGGACGTGCACCGACGCCACGAGCCGATGTTCGTGCCGTTGCCCGAGGGGGCGGCGCGCGCCAATTTGCTGTGCGAGCTGAACGTGATCGAGCAGGTGGCGAACGTCTGCCAGACGACGATGGTGCGCGACGCGTGGGAGCGGGGTCGGCCGTTGACCGTGCGCGGTTGGATCTACGGCTTGGCCGACGGTCTGCTGCACGACCTCGAGATGGAAGTCTCGCTCGGCGACGATCCGAGCGAGGTGTATCGCCACGCGATCGCGGCCGCCCAGCTCAGGAACGCGCCCTAAGCGGATCGATGCCGGCACGGCGCAGCGCGCCGGCCAACCAGACGAGCGGCAAGCCGATCAGCGCGGTCGGGTCCTGATTATCGACACGCTCCAGCAGGACGGCGCCGAGCGCCTCTGAGCGGAAGCTGCCGGCGCAATCGAGCGGCCGGTCCAGTAGGACGTAACGGCGCACTTCGTCCTCGTCCAACGTACGAAAGACCGCGGTGGTGCAATCGGTATAGGTCTCGACCTCACCGTCGCTGCGGACCACCGCAACGGCCGTGAGAAATTGCACGGCGCGGCCGCTCGCTGCCATCAACTGTTCCACGGCGCGCTCGACCGTGCCGGGTTTGCCCAAAATGCGCCCGTCCGGGGTGGTTGCCACTTGGTCGGAGCCGATGACGACGGCGCCGGGGTGGCGCGCCGCGACCGCACGGGCCTTCTCCTGGGCGAGCCGGATGGCGAGGTCGACAGGGGCTTCGTCCGTGCCGCGCTGCTCGTCGACCCCGGGCGCTTCGGCCGTAAAAGGGACGGCGAGGCGCTCCAAGAGGGCCCGGCGGTAGGCCGACGTGGAGGCTAGAATGAGGGAAGGGGCGTGCAAGTTCGGCATTCGGTCTACTCGGGCTCGGCTCGGGGACTTTGCAAATCAACGCTTTGCAATGGGTTTTCTTTGACACCGCGCGGGTGCATCTCTATCATACGCGACCCTATGACGAGCCCCCATTCAGAACAGATCGACGTGGGGGTACTCGCGGCGCAGCAATCGCGGCTTGAGCGGCAGTATCCGCTCGCGGCGTTGGAGCGCTTGGCGGATCGTCTGGTGCGGCCTGAGGGCCAAGTCCGGGTGGATTTGCACTACACCGAGGCGGGCGAGTTCCCGGCTCTCGAGGGTAGTTTGCAGGCCAATCCTTGGCTCGTGTGTCAGCGCTGTCTCGAACCGTTCGAGGCACACGTTACCTCCGAAGTCCGTGTGGCTTTGGTGGCAAACGACGCGGATGCTGACCGCGTGCCGGAAGCGTTTGAACCGGTCCAGACAGCGTCTGGATGGTTCGACCTCTTCGAGATGATCGAAGATGAATTGTTGTTAGCGTTGCCGTTGGTGCCCCTGCACGACACGGCAACGGGTTGCGCGAAGGCGCGCGTGGAGTTGCCGGAGAGCGGCGCCGAACCTGCGAAGGATCCGGTGCATCGTCCGTTCGGTGATCTGCGGTCGCTGATGAAGCGCTGAAGAATTCGGTTTAAGGAGTAATTCGATGCCCGTACAGAAGAGCAGAAAGACGCCGTCGAAGCGCGGCATGCACCGTTCGCACGACCACATCAGCGCGCCGACCTTGTCGAAGGATCCGACGTCGGGTGAAACGCACGTGCGTCACCGCGTCAGCCGCGACGGTTTCTACCGCGGTAAGAAGGTGATCGACACGCCTGTCGTCACCGTCGAGGAATAAGCACCCGATCGTTGGCGTGAGCGGGGTCGTCTCGGCGATCGCGTTTCGTGTCACCGACGAGTGGCTGTGGCGGCCCCGGCACTTGTGTGTTCGGGGCCGTTGTCGTTTCTGTGATGCCGTGTCGGCATGCGCACAGAGAGAGGGGCGTTCGCTCCCCGCGGCGTTTCAAATGGCGTTAGCATGAGCGCCCTGGCCCGTGAGGGGGAAGGCAAGCGCTGCTCGATCTGCACGACCGCGAATCCGCAGGGTTCTCGGTGACACGTGTGGGTGCTGAGCGCGACCGACGCTCGTCCGTGGCCTGATTTTTTGCAAAGGCAGCCGTACATGTATTCACGTATCACGGGTACCGGCAGTTATCTGCCGCCTCACGTTGTCACGAATGCGGATCTCGAGAAGATTGTCGATACCACCGACGAGTGGATTCGGACGCGGTCGGGCATCGAACGCCGTCATCACGTCGGCGAGGGCGAGACCACCTCCACCATGTGCATTGAGGCGGCCCGGCGCGCCATCGAGATGGCCGGCATTGCGGCGAGCGACATCGACTTCATCGTCGTCGGCACGTGCACGCCGGACCAGGTGTTCCCCAACGTCGGCACGATGGTCCAGGCGGCACTCGGCATCAGCGACACGCCCGCGTTCAGTGTGGAGACCGCGTGCAGCGGTTTCATTTACGCACTGTCGATTGCCGATAAATTCATCCGCACCGGCGAGGCGAAGTGCGCCTTGGTGATCGGCGCCGATGCGCTCAGCAAATTGCTGAACTGGCAGGACCGTTCCACCTGCGTGCTCTTCGGCGACGGCGCCGGTGCGGTCATACTCCAGGCCTCGGAAGAGCCGGGCATTTTGACCACCGTGGTGTCCGCGGACGGAAAGTATCGGGACTTGCTGCAATGCCAGTACGGTCCGTCGCGCGGTTACGACGCGCTGATCAAGGGCGAGGCCGCGGGCGTCGAAATGAAAGGCGCCGAAGTCTTTAAAGTGGCCGTCAACACGCTCTCTGCGCTCGTCGACCAAACGCTGGAGAAGGCCGGTGTGGACCGCTCCGCGGTCGATTGGCTCGTGCCGCATCAAGCGAACTTGCGCATTATTCAGGCCGCGGCCAAGAAGCTCGGTCTGCCGATGGAGCAGGTGGTCGTGACGGTGCAGGATCACGGCAATACCTCCTCGGCGTCGATTCCGCTCGCGTTGGATCGCGCCGTGCGCGATGGCCGCATCCAAAAAGGTCAGATGTTGCTGCTCGAGGCCTTCGGCGGCGGGTTTACCTGGGGTTCGGCGCTGCTGAAGTTCTGAGGAGTCACCATGACGGTTGCGACGCGGGCGCTACTTTGGGCGGCGGTACTGTGTGTGATGAGCACGGCCCGCGCGGCGGTGTTTCCGTTGCCGGTGGACGGCGATGTGGTCGGCGATACGCAGGACGTTGTGGCGGCGCAGGACGATACGCTGATCGACTTGGCGCGTCGCTACGGGCTCGGCTACGAGGAAGTGGTCAACGCGAACCCAGGGGTGGATCCGTGGTTGCCGGGGGCCGGCACCCACGTGCGGATGCCGCTGAAGCGCATCCTGCCCGACACGCCGCGCGAAGGCATTGTCGTCAACTTGCCGGAGCATCGGCTCTACTACTATCCGCCCGCGAAACCGGGCGAGGCGCGCGTGGTGGTGACCTATCCGGTCAGCGTCGGCAAGATGGATTGGTCAACGCCGCTCGGCCTGACCAAGATCCAAGCGAAGATCAAAGACCCGACCTGGACGCCGCCGGAGTCGGTCCGTCGGGAACACGCCGAACGCGGCGATATCTTGCCGAAGGTGGTGCCCGCAGGGCCCGACAATCCGCTCGGTCTGTACGCGATGCGCCTCGCGATCCCGGGCGGGAGCTACATGATCCACGGCACCAATCATCCGGCAGGCGTGGGCATGCAAGTCACGCACGGGTGTATGCGTCTGTACCCTGAGCACATCGAAGAGCTCTTCAAGATGGTGGCGGTCGATACGCCGGTGCGGCTGGTCAATCAGCCGCAAAAGGTCGGCGTCTCGCAAGGGCATCTCTACGTTGAGGTGCATCCGGCGATGGAGACCACGAGCAGCGCCGTCGTGCGACCGGATCGAACGACCCTCGCTCGCCTCGTCGCGAACACCGCACGCTCGATGCCGAGCACGGGGCCAATCCTCTGGGAGACGGTGGAAAGTGCGTTCGGAGAACGTCGCGGCATGCCCGTGAGCGTGGCCGCGACGAACTGAACGATGCGGGACGGCGACGCCGTCCCGCTGAGCGATTACAACCCGGTCGTCATCGACTCGGTTTTCGCCTGACGCGTCATCGCCCAATAGATCAGGTTGGCAAGGCCGATCGCCGTCGGGATCAGGCCCCAGGCCCAGTTGTCCCGATCTTCCAGGAACCACGCCACGCACACGGCGGCACCGATCAGGGTCCACACGAGCCCGGTCTTTAACGGATCGCGGCACTTGGTGCGGCTCGGCCCAGCCAACAGTTCGGCGGGCAGCGGCGGCAGTTCGATCCCTTTCTCAATCGCCGCCATCCGTTCCCGGTGGTGGAGCTCAAACAGTTCCTTTTTCTTTTTGTAGTCGAGCCAGACGCTGAGCATCCCGATGCCGATGCCCATCACGATGGCCACGATGGGGATGCACAAGGCTAAAACGCCGTGGATTGTGTCGCCGTCCATTTGAGTCTTCCTTCAGTGTGTAATGTGCTGACAGTGATGAGACCCGGCGTCGGCGGGTCTGGTTTCAACGCGGGGTGATGACGTGGGAGACGGGAGGGCCGCACGGGCCCGGACCCACAGCAGCAGGCCACCGATCAGCCAAGGCAGCGCGAGCGCAACGAGCCTTTCGAGATCGAGCATCGGTTCCATGACGGTCTCCACGCTATGATGGGCGTAACGTCAGACCCCGCGCCGTGAGGACCGGTTTCAACGCCGATCTGAAACCGGACCGTCGATTGCCGGGTCTCACCGTCAGGACAGCGCAGGCACAGGTGGGTGTGGATGACGGCCGAAGCCACGACCGATGACGCGACCATCCTTGCGCTGCGCGATCAGGGGCGTTTGGATGAGGCGTTGTCGCGCCTGTTGGATGCGTACGAAGCGCGGGTGTATCGGCTGTGCCGTGCGTTTTTGCGCAATCCGACTTGGGCCGAAGACATCGCCCAACAGTCCTTGATTCGTATCTGGAAGGGACTCTCCGGATTTGATGGGCGTTCGGCGCTGTCGACGTGGATTTACACGATCGTGCGCAATCGCTGTAACACCGCGCTCAGTACTGCGCGGCCGTCGGGAGCGGAGGACGGCGTATTGGAAGGGCTCGAGGACGAACGCGTCGTCGATGCCGGCACGACAGAGGCCGCAGGGCTGCTGGCCCGGGTGGTCGAGGGGCTGCCGGAGAAGTACCGGCTGCCGATCGTGCTCTACTATTTCGAAGAGGAATCGGTGGCCGCTGTGGCGGAACGGCTCGGATGTCCGGAAGGGACGGTCAAGACAAACCTGTCGCGGGGACGGGACGAGCTGCGTCGACGGCTACAGGCACTGGGTTTGGGAGAATGGGCGCTATGGACTTGAAAACACCCTCGAACGAAACCACGGGCTTGGATTCCGCCTTGCGGCAGGCGTTGTCGCCACCGCCGCTGCCAACCCAGTTTCGGGCGCGGTTGTTGACCCGTTTGGCCAATGAGCCGATGAGTGCGGAGGCCTATGACGCCATGCGCGCGACACTGGAGCAGGAGTGGCGGCGAGCGCAACGGGCCTTACAAGCCGAGTCGGTGCAGTTGCGTTGGCAGACCTTGCTGTGGCTGATCGGCGGTGCCTTTGCAGCGGGCGCGGTGACCGCAGCGGCGATGCCGTGGGTGGCGCAACACTACGGCACGCAGTGGTCGCATTGGGTACCCGTCGGTGTGGCCGCTCTCGGGCTCGGCGCCAGCGGCTGGGCAGACCCTCGTGTACGGCGGGTGCTCGCGCAGTGGGGCGTACCCGGCGCATAAAAAAACCCCAGCACCGAAGTGCTGAGGTTTTGGGTGCGGCAAGCCGCGTCGGCAGTGGGGCGACGTCGATGACGTCACCCGACCACCGAAAGGGTCCTTACTTCTGGACCGACTTCTTGAACATGCGATCGATCTTCTCGTTCGTCGCGTCGCAGCACTCCTTGTTCGCCTGCGCAGCGGCCATCGCGGCATCCGCGCGGCTCTGAGCAGCCTGAGCAGCCGACGCAGCAGCCTGAGCGGCGCGAGCGGCGCTGTCAGCAGCGGCCTTGGCAGCGTCAGCCGACGCCTGAGCCTTCGACACGCCAGCCGAAACCGCCGAAACCTGGGTCTTCAGGTCGTCGATCTGGGCCTGGAGCGGCTTGAGGTCCGTGCAACCAGCAGCGAAAACAACACAGAGGGCGGCGGCGCCAACCTTAAGGAACTTGTTCATGGAGATCTCCTCAGTCTAGATACAAACAATCGGTTAACCGCACCTGCCCATATATTGACGGGTGGGGACGCGACTCACGCGTCGCTGACGGATGCGTATTCTGCCTGAATATGTAATCGGTTACTACCGAAGGCCCGTGGTTTTAGCGCGACAAGTACCGTGGATTACCGACGATCATTTGATGATCCACCGCCGTCCGAGACGGCTTGCCAACCCGCAAGGACTGTATATACTCACAGCATCTGTATATTCATACAGGAGTTGTAATCATGAGCGACCTTACCCCTCGTCAACGTCAGATCCTCGATTTCATCCGCGAACGCGTGGAAGAGTCGGGCATGCCGCCCACCCGGGCGGAAATCGCACTGGCGCTCGGCTTCAAGTCTGCCAATGCCGCAGAAGATCATCTCAAAGCACTCAAGCGCAAGGGCGCGATTGATCTCGTTCCGGGCACGTCGCGCGGCATCCAGTTGAAGGATACCGTTCGCGAGCAAATGGGCTTGCCGCTCATTGGCCGTGTCGCGGCCGGTCGACCGATCCTGGCCGAGGAGCACATTGAGGCGCGCTATCAGGTCGATCCCAGCCTCTTTCATCCGCAGCCGCATTACCTGCTGCGAGTGCAGGGTATGTCGATGAAAGACATCGGCATCATGGACGGTGACCTCGTGGCCGTGCATCGCACGCCCGAGGTGCGCAATCGCCAGATCGTCGTGGCACGGCTTGAGAACGAAGTCACCGTGAAGCGGTATCGCCAAGACGGCCCCGTGGTGTGGCTGCTGCCGGAAAACTCGGACTTTGAGCCGATCCGCGTCGACCTGCGGGAGCAGTCGATGCTGATCGAAGGGGTCGTGGTCGGCGTGCTACGCCGCGGTGACCGGGTGTTGCAGTAACCCGGTTGCCGGGAATGGGCGTGTGTCGTGGCGAAGGGGTCTCTGGACGCGATCCTGCAGGGGGCGGGCGTCTGGCGCGGCGTGGATCCGTCCCTGCCGGTGGCGGGCCCGCGCCAACCGAGCGGCTGGCCACGTCTGGATGCGGTCTTGGCGGGCGGCGGCTGGCCGCTCGGCACGCTCATAGAGTTGTTGCTGCCGGCCCACGGGCTCGGTGAACTGCGCCTGCTCGTGCCTGCGCTGCGCGCATTAACCCGCGCGCTACCGGGGGAAATGCCGCGCTGGCTCGTCTGGGTATCGCCGCCCCACGAGCCGTATCCGCCGGCGCTCGCGCAGTCGGGAATACAGCCGACGGGCGTTCTGCGGATTGATGCCCCACAGTCGGCCGATCGCCTCTGGGCGGTGGAGCAGGTCTTGCGATCGGGCAGTGCGGCGGCGGTGCTGTGTTGGATCGATGCCGCCGACGATCGCTGGTTGCGGCGGCTGAAGCTCGCCGCAGAAGATCAGTCCGTGCTGCTGGTGGCGTTACGGCCGGCGCATCTGCGGTCGGCGCACTCACCGGCCGCGCTGCGCGTGGCGCTGCGGCCCACGGCGGCGGGACTGGATCTCGACGTGTTGAAGGAACGCGGTCGTGCACCGACCACGGTGCCTTCGGTCTTTGAGGCGTAGCGTATGGCCGCGCGTTCCCGGCCGCGCCGGGTGTCCCTGATTCGGCCCGACGATACCCGCACACTCGATCTCTTTAATCCGACCCCGACCCCGACGCCGCCCACCGTCGTTACGACGCCGCGGCGGGTGCCGGAGGGACACCGGGCGGTGCGGCCGGCGTTGCTGTGGCTTGCGGTGCGGTTTGCGCAGTTAGCGCGCGTCGCGTTGCGTGATCCGGCGGGTCTGGAAGCGGTCGTCGACGGTGCCCCGGGACGGCAACGGGTGGTGGCAGTGTCGGTCCCCGCAGCCGAGCGGGGCTTGACGGTGGGGCTGACGCGCGCCGCTGCCGAGATTCGCGTGCCGGAACTGCAACTGTCGGCGCGCAATGCCGACGGGGAAGCGCGCGCACTGCAGGAGCGGGCGCGTCAGGCGTTCGCGCTGACGCCGTTCGTGAGCCCCGAGGCGCCGGACACCTTGCTGCTCGAAGTGCGCGGGAGTCTCGCGCTGTTTGGTGGCGTGGAGGCGCTGGTTGAGCGCGCGCTGCAGCAACTGGGCACCGCACACATCCCGGCGAGCGCGGCCGTGGCGCCGACGGTGCGTGCCGCGTTGTGGCTGGTGCGAGCCCGACCGGGCACGGTGATCGAGTCGCCGGCGGAACTGCCGAGTGCGCTGGCGCGGTTGCCGTTGGCGTTCACCGGCTATGACGAGACGGTGCTCAGCACCTGTGAGCGTCTGGGCGTGGCCACGGTCGGCGAGTTGTCCCGACTGCCGCGCGAGGGCCTGGCCCGACGGTTCTCGCCGGTGGTGCTGCAAGGCTTGGACGAAGCGCTCGGTCGCGCGCCGGAGCCGCGTCGACGGCACGTCTTGCCGGAACGGTTTGTGGAGGCCATCGAACTGCCGGCCGACCTGAGCGCCAGCAGCGCACTGCAGCCGTGGTGTGAACGCCTGTTGCAAGCGCAGGAGCGCTTTTTAGTGCAACGCGATGCCGCGGTGGCCGAGTGTCGGTTGCGCTTCCGGCACCGCCCGGGCGTCTTGCCGACGACGCTCGTGCTGCAACGGTCCTTGTCGACGGCGCGTGCCGCGGAGTGGGGGCTGCTGTTAACGGAGCGGTTGGGGCGATTGGCGCTTACGGCGCCGGTGGTGGCCGTGTCGCTGCGTTCCGGCCCCGTGCTGCCGGCGGTGCCGCTGGGCGGGGGGCTCGTGGGGGACGCACGGGACCGTCACGCGGCGGCGGCGCGGCTGTTGGACCGATTGCGGGCGCGTCTCGGCGAGTCGGCGGTGCATGCGTTGTGTCTTGTCCCGGAGCATCGACCGGAGTCGGCGTATCGACGCGTCTCGCCGGCGTGGCCGGTGGCTGCGGTGTCGCTCGACGACGTGCCCGCGACACCGCGACCGCTGTGGCTTTTATCGACGCCCGAGGCCTTGCCGATGCGCGGGCCACGGCCGTGGTACGGCGGGCCGTTGGCGCTGCTGTCCGGACCGGAGCGGATCGAGAGTGGTTGGTGGAGCGGGCAAGGCGTTGCGCGCGATTACTACGTGGCGCAGGCCGTGAACGGGGCCCGCCTGTGGCTCTATCGGGAACGCGCCGCGGCCGAGTCCGGACGCTGGTTTTTGCACGGCGTGTTTGCCTGACGCCCATGCCTACGGCCTACGCTGAACTGCACGCGCTGTCGAACTTCACGTTCCTGCGGGGCGCCTCGCATCCGGACGAACTGATCGAACAGGCCGATGCGCTCGGGTATCGCGCGCTCGCGCTCACCGACGAGTGCAGTGTGGCCGGCGTGGTTCGCGCCCACGTCGCCGCGCGGGGGCGGGCGCTGCGCTGTGTGGTCGGTACCGAGATCCGATTACTCGACGGCCCGACGCTGGTGTTGCTCGCGACCGATCGCGCGGCCTACGGTCGGCTGTGTGGGCTGATCACGCAGGGGCGACGGGCGGCGCCCAAAGGCCAGTATCGCCTGTCGCGCGCGACGATCGAGCAGACGAACCTCGACGGGTGTTTGGCGTTGTGGCCTGCGCCGTTGGAGGCCACCGCCGCCGAGGCGGCGTGGCTGCGGGCGCGCTTTGGCACGGACGCGGCGATCGCGGTGGAGCTGCGTGCCGACGGCCGCGACCGTGCGCGCTTGGAGCAGTTGCCGCGGCTGGCCGCGGCGCACGGGCTGCTCGCCACCGCCAGCGGCGACGTGCATTTCCATGTTCGCGAGCGCCAGCGCCTACAGGATGTCTTAACCGCCATCCGCATCGGTGCGCCGCTCGAGACGGCCGGTCGTGCACTGCAGCCGAATGCCGAGCGTGCCTTGCAGACGCTCGAGACGCTCGCGCGGCGCTATCCGCGCGCGTTACTCGATGCCTCGGTGGCGTTGGCCGAGCGCTGTACGTTCTCCATGGAAGAACTGCGCTACGAGTACCCCGAAGAGCTCGTGCCGGCCGGGCACACGCCCACCACCTGGTTGGCCGCATTGACCGAGCGGGGGCTGCGCCGGCGGTGGCCCAACGGAGCCCCAAGTTCGGTGCGGGCGCTGGTGCAGCGCGAGCTGCAGCTGATTGCGGAACTGCGTTACGAGCCGTTCTTTTTGACGGTCGAGGATCTGGTGCGCTTCGCGCGGGAGCGCGACATTTTGTGTCAGGGGCGTGGCTCGGCGGCGAACTCGGCCGTCTGTTATTGCCTCGGCATCACCGAAGTCGATCCGATGCGGCTCTCGCTGCTGTTCGAGCGCTTTGTCTCCAAAGAGCGGGACGAACCTCCCGATATCGATGTGGACTTTGAGCACGAGCGACGCGAGGAGGTGATCCAGTACCTCTACACCAAATACGGGCGCCACCGCGCGGCGTTGGCCGCGACGGTGATTTCGTATCGACCCAAGAGCGCGCTGCGCGACGTGGGGCGAGCGTTGGGCATCGATCCGAGCATCGTCGAACGGCTTTCCAAGGGTGTGCGTTGGTGGCACGGCACTGCGATCGAGGACGCGCCGTTGCGCGAGCGCGGTCTCGACCCGGCCTCACCGCGCTTGGCGCTCTTGTTGGAACTGTCGCGCGAGTTGATGGGCTTCCCACGGCATCTGTCCCAACACGTCGGCGGTTTTGTCATCGCACGGGAGACCCTCGCGACCCTCGTGCCGGTGGAGAACGCGGCGATGGAGGGGCGCACGGTCATTCAGTGGGACAAGGATGACCTCGAGGACCTCGGGTTGCTCAAGGTCGATGTGTTGGCGCTCGGGATGCTGACGGCCATCCGCAAAGCGTTGGCGATGGTCTCGGCCAAGCGCGGGCAGCCCTTCACCATGGCCGATGTGCCGGCGGAGGACCGTGCCACCTACGACATGATCTGTCGGGCCGATACCCTCGGGGTCTTCCAGATCGAGTCGCGCGCACAGATGGCCATGCTGCCGCGACTGCGCCCGCGCAACTACTACGACCTCGTGATCGAAGTGGCGATCATCCGCCCGGGCCCGATACAAGGGGGCATGGTGCATCCGTATCTGCGCCGTCGCGCGGGACTGGAGCCCGTGGTCTATCCCAGTGAGGCGGTGCGCTCGGTGCTCGAGCGCACGCTCGGCGTGCCGATCTTTCAAGAGCAAGTGATGCAGTTGGCGGTGGTGGCCGCGGGGTTCACGCCGGGTGAGTCCGACCAACTGCGCCGCGCCATGGCGGCGTGGAAACGCAAAGGAGGCCTCGGGCATTTCGAGCAGCGCCTGATCGGCGGAATGCGCGAGCGCGGCTACACCGAGGAGTTCGCGCAGGCGATCTATCGGCAGATGCTCGGCTTTGGTGAGTACGGCTTCCCGCAATCCCATGCCGCGAGTTTTGCGCTCTTGGTCTATGTGTCGGCGTGGCTGAAGTGCCATGAGCCGGCCGCGTTTACCGCGGCCTTGCTCAACAGTCAGCCCATGGGGTTTTACGCCCCGGCACAACTGGTGCGCGATGCGCGCGAGCACGGGGTCACGGTCTTGCCGGTGGACGTCAACGCCAGTGCGATCGATGCCACGCTGGAGGGCGAACATCACAACCAATTACGGCTCGGACTGCGCGGTATCCGTGGCTTAAAACAGGAGGTCATGCAGCGTCTCGTGAGTGCCCGTCGCGACGGTCCGTATCCGTCGGTGCAGGCGTTGGCGGAGCGTGCGGCGTTGAGCGCGGCGGACCTGGCCACGCTCGCGGCCGGCGGTGCGCTCGCGGCGCTGGCTGGCCATCGCCATCGCGCGGTGTGGCAGGCGAGCGGCGTGCTGCAGCCGACACCGCTGTTTCCGTCGCCGCGCATCGCCGAAGGCGTGCCGCTGTTGCGCGCACCGAGCGAGGGCGAGGACATCGTGGCCGATTACCGCGAGCTCGGCCTCACGCTCGGACGCCATCCGCTGGCCTTGCTGCGCGGGCGCCTCGAGGCGCGCGGCCTGCTCACGGCGGCCGAACTGCGCGCGCTGCCTGCCGGGCAGCGTGCGCGCACGGCGGGACTCGTGCTGGTTCGACAGCGGCCCGGGACGGCCTCCGGGGTCACCTTCGTCACCGTGGAAGACGAAACCGGCGTCACCAATCTCATCGTCTGGCGCGCGTTGGCCGAGCGCTATCGGCAGGCGGTGTACGAGTCGCGACTGCTCGCGGTCGAGGGGCTCGTGCAGCGCGAAGGGGAGGTGTTGCACCTCGTCGCCGAGCGCTTGGCCGATCGCAGCGCCTGGCTCGGTCGGCTGATCACGCGCTCCCGGGATTTTCATTAAGGCACCCGGCGCGGCCATTCGCCGAGACGGCTTGACCGAGTACTGCGTGAGTGTGACGCTCTGCGCCTCGTTTCTCACCGTGGATGCCTCCCATGCGCCGACTCCTTTGGATTTTGGGTCTGGCGGTGCCGCTCGTCGCCCTCGCGCCGAGTGCGCGCGCGCTGACGCTCCCGCTACCGCTACCGCCAAAGCCGGCCGCTGCGCCGAGCGCTGATGCGGTGATTGCCGCCCACGTGACCGCGCGCGGTGGTGCAACCGCGCTGCAGGCGATTCAAACGCTGGAGCGGCACGGCCACCTCGTGATCCCGGGGATGGCGCTGCGGCTGGACGTGACGCAGTGGCAGGCCCGTGGCGGGCGCTTCCGCCAAGACATGACGATGCAGGGCCTCACCGCCACGCAAGCGACCGACGGCCGGGACGGCTGGCAGGTGTCGCCGTTTGAGGGGCGCAAGGATCCGGCCCGACTCTCCGAAGACGAGATCAAGGATCTGCGCCTGAGCGCCGACTTTGAGTTCCCGTTTGTCGACTACAAGGCCAAGGGCCATCGGGTGGAGCTGGGCGAGCGCGAAGACATCGACGGCACGCCGGCCGATACGCTCGTGGTGCACTTGGCCGACGGCAACGAGGCGACCTACTGGATCGATCCCGACACGCACATGGTGATTCGTGCCCTGATCCGCGAAATGATCCGCGGTGCGGAGGACGTCACTGAAATCGACTACGGCGAGTACCAGCAGGTGCAAGGCGTGTGGATGCCGATGACCCAGGAGATGGGCGGCAAAGGCAGCGATCCGGCGCGCCGCCAGAAACTGGTCTTTGACACCGGCCTTGCCAACCCCAACACCCCGGCCACGCTGTACGCGCTGCCGGTCACCGCGGCCCCGACCGCCGGGAGCCACCCATGAAACGCGTCCTCACGACCGTGATCCTCGCCACCGCCGCGGCTGTGGCGGCGGCGAAGACCGCGTCCACGCCTGCGGCCGTGTCCGCGAGCGCTGGCATCGACAGCGCGACGGTCTCCGGCCTTGGCGCCCGCAACATCGGCTCCGCCACCATGAGCGGGCGTATCGCCGCGATCGCCGGCCGCGCGGAGAGCGACGGCGGCGTCACGCTGTACGTCGGCAGTGCGTCCGGCGGCGTCTGGCGGTCCCGCGACGCGGGCACCACCTTCCAGCCGATCTTCGATGCGGCCACGGCACAGTCCATCGGCGCGGTGGCCCTCGACCCGAACGATCCGAAGACCGTGTGGGTCGGCACCGGCGAGAGCTGGATGCGCAACTCGGTGTCGATCGGTGACGGCATCTACGTGTCGCACGACGGCGGTGACACCTGGCAGCACAAGGGGCTGCCCACCTCCGAGCACATCGTGCGCATCCTCGTCAGCCCCGCGGACTCGAACACGGTGTACGTGTGCGTGCCGGGGCGCCTCTGGTCGGATTCCGCCGACCGGGGCGTGTACCGCACCACCGACGGCGGCACGACCTGGCAGCAGGTCTTAAAAGGCAGCAACCTGTCGACCGGTTGTTCGTCGCTCGCGCTCGATCCGGCGAACCCGAAAAAACTCTTTGCGGGCCTGTGGGACTTCCGCCGCAAGGGCTGGACCTTCCGCTCCGGCGGTGAGGGGCCGGACGCGCCGTCCGGCTCGGCCTTGTGGAGCAGTGTGGACGGGGGCACGACGTGGTCGGAGATGACGGCCGCCAACACGCCGGGACTGCCGGCGAAGCCGTGGGGTCGCGTCGAGATCGTGATCGCGCCGTCGGCACCGCAGATCGTCTACACCTTCATCGAGAGCGCGCGCTCGGCGCTGTTCCGCTCCGACGATGGCGGGGCGCACTTCGAGGAGCGGGATCGCTCCAGCAGCATGGTCTGGCGCCCGTTCTACTTCGCGCACCTGATCGTCGATCCGTCGAACCCGGATCGGATCTACAAGCCGGACATGCGGCTCATTGCCTCCGAAGACGGCGGCAAGAGTTTCTCGATGGTCTCCGGTGGCACGCACGCCGATCATCACGACGTCTGGATCCATCCGCACAACGCGAAGTTTGTCGTCACCGGTGACGACGGCGGTCTGTGGATCAGCCACGACGGCGCGAACAAGTGGGCGAAGGTCGACTCGCTGCCCGTCTCGCAGTTCTATCACGTCACGGTCGACAACCAAGACCCGTATCAGGTTTACGGCGGCTTGCAGGACAACAGCTCCTGGGTCGGCGACTCGGCCTACCCCGGTGGCATCACCAACGGCCGGTGGGAGAACCTCTACGGCGGCGACGGTTTCTGGGTGTACCCCGATCCCACGGATCCGATCCATTACGTCTATGCCGAAGCGCAGGGCGGATCCATCGGTCGCGTCGACCGGCACACGCTCGTCCAGCGCGATATCCAGCCCAAGGCGGGTTACCACGAGAAGCTGCGCTTCAACTGGAATGCGCCCATCGCGCTGTCGCCGCACGATCCGAAGCGCCTCTACCTCGGAGCGCAGTTCCTGTTCATGACGCGCGATCACGGCCAAAGCTGGTCGCGCATCTCGCCGGACCTGACGACCAACGATCCGCAGAAGCAGCGCCAAGAGGAGTCCGGTGGCATCACCGTCGACAACTCGGCCGCCGAGATGCACACGACGATTTACACGATCGCCGAGTCACCTGCCGAGGCCGGCGTGATCTGGGTGGGCACGGACGATGGCAACGTGCAGCTGACGCGCGACGACGGCAAGACCTGGCACAACGTGGTCGCGGCGATCCCGGGTCTGCCGGCGGCCAGTTGGGTGTCGACGATCGAAGCGGGCCAGGCGCCCGGCGTGGCCTACGCCACCTTTGACCGCCACACCTTCGGCGACTTCGAGCCGTACGTCTACGTCACGCACGACTACGGGACGACTTGGACGCGCGTGGCCGGCGCGGGCAGTGGCGTGCGCGGCTACGCGCACGTGGTGCGGGAAGACCCGACCGATGCGCGCGTGCTCTACCTTGGCACCGAGTTTGGGTTGTGGATGTCGATCGACGGCGGCGCGCATTGGGCGGCCTTCAAGGGCGGCAACTTCCCCGCGGTGGCCGTGCGCGATCTCGCCCTGCAACACCGCGATCAGGACCTCGTGATCGCCACCCACGGCCGTGGCCTGTGGATCATCGACGACCTGGCGCCGCTACGGGCGCTGGCGAAGGGCACGACGGACGCGTTCCGCTTCCTCGCGACCCGCCCGATCCAGCAGCGTCTGGACGGTAACGGCGGGTGGCCGGAGGGCGACGGCAAGTTCCGCGGCGCCAACCCGCCGGACGGCGCGGAGATTGCCTACTACCAACCGACGCGGCACGTCTTTGGCGCTTTGAAGATCGAGATCCTGGACGCAGACGGACACGTGATCGACACCGTGCCGGCGGGGAAGCGCAAAGGCATCAATCGGGTGTACTGGTCGATGCAAAGCAAGCCGCCGCGCGTGCCGAGCGCCGCGCAAGCCGCCATGGCCGGCAGCGTCGGCGCACGCGTGGTACCGGGTCGGTACACCGTTCGGCTGACCAAGAACGGCGAAGTGCACGAAGCGGCGTTGGAGATCGGCGTCGATCGCCGGGCCGACTACACGGTCGAGGATCGGCGCGCGCATTACGCGGCGGCGATGCGCGTCGGCGCGCTGTTTGAGCGCACCTCGGTGCTCGTCGATCGCGTGAACGCGACGCGTCGCCTGCTGGCGGATCGCGCCGCCGAGACGACCTCTGACGCGACCCGCGCACAGATCGCGCACCTGGACGCCGCGCTCGATGCGGCGCGCAAGCAGGTCGTCGCGACGAAGGAGGGCGGTGCGATCACCGGCGAAGAGCGGCTGCGCGAGCACCTCGATCAGGTCTACGGCGCGCTCTTAGGCTACGAGGGGCGACCGGCGGCGTACCTGCTGGAACGCGTTGCTGTACTGGACCGTGAGATCGCCGACGTCGAGGCGACGGTGACGGCGCTGTACGCGGGTGAGTTGTCGACGCTGAATCAGCGCCTGGAGAGCGAGGGGCTCGCGGTGCTGAGCAGCGTGGCCATCGATCGCGAGGCGGAGGAGGCTGAAGCGGAGACTCTGCTGGCGCGCGCTTTGGCGCCACGCGATGACGATGCGGACGAAGCCGCCGTCGCCACGCGCGTCGAGCGCGACTGAGTGAGGGGGTGGAGCGCCCGCGGCGAGCGGGCGCTCCGCGCGGTGCTGCGACGCGATCAGGCGTCGTCGATGTCGAAATCCTCGAAGTCCTCGACGAGCGACTTCGTGCGCTTCTTCTCCAGGTAGTCTTCGAGGCGTCGCCAAGCCGGCTCTTCGCCGGGCTTTAATTTACGGCGCTTCTGCGCATCCATGGAGCGCAACATCCGATCGACGTTCGGACCGTCGACGTCGGCGACGTCGTCATCCGCATCGTCCAAAAAATCGTCGTGAGTCGACTTCTCGCTCATGTCAGAGGACCAACACTAGGGCGGGCGGCGAATTTATAAGGCAGCGCCGCCCGCTCTGGCAAGAGGGTCAGTGCACGAGTTGATTGAGCTCGAATATCGGCAGCAGCAAGGCGAGCACGATGAGCAGCACGATGCCGCCCATGACGAGAATCATCGCCGGCCCGAGGATGTTAACGGCGGTGTTCACAATGCCGTCCATGTCCCGTTCCTGATTGGTGGCCGCACGCTCGAGCATGGTCTCCAACTCGCCGCTCGACTCGCCGCTCGCGATCAGGTGTATGAGCATGGGCGGGAACAGTCGGGAGGCGCCGAGCGATTTGGCGATCGGGGCGCCTTCGCGCACCTTGACGGCCGCTTCGGCGACGGCCTCGCGCATCGGCAAATTCGCGACGACTTCGCCGGAGATGCGCAGTGCCTCGAGCACGGGCACCGTGCTCGCGGTCAAGATCGACAGCGTGCGTGCGAAACGCGCAGCGTTCACGCCTCGCGCGACGCGGCCGATGATCGCGAGCTTTAAGACACCGTGATCCCAGCGGCGGCGGGCGTCGGGGTTCTTCAGCCAGCGCTTGGTGCCCCAGATGATGCCCGCGGTGACCGCCGCGAGGAGCCACCACCACTGCCGAAAGCCGTCGCTCGCCGCGATCAAGACGCGGGTCAACAACGGCAACTGGTGTTTGCCGGCTTTGAACACGTTGACCACTTCCGGGACGACGTAGCCGAGCAGCAGCGAGACGATCACGATACAGACGATGGTCAAGAGGATCGGATAGACGAGCGCATTACGAACGCGTGACTGGAGGATCTCGCGGTTCTCGGTGTAATCCGCGAGTCGCTCGAGCACGCCGTCGAGGCGTCCGGCCTGTTCGCCGGCGGCGACCGTGGCGCGGTAGATTTCCGGGAAGACCTGCGGGAACACGCCGAGTCCGTCCGCCAGCGTACGACCCTCGAGCACGCGCGCGCGCACGCCCGAGATGATCGCCGCGACCCGCGGTTTCTCGGTCTGCTGCGAGGTCGCCAAGAGCGCCTCTTCGAGGGGGAGCCCGGCGCGGGTGAGCGTCGCCAGCTGGCGCGTTAACAACGCCAGATCGGTGGCCGAGATCCCGCGACGCAGCGTGAAGCGGCCGCCGGCGCGCTTGTGTTCGCGCTGCTCGACCTCGGTGATGCTGACGGGCAGTAGCCCTTGTTCGCGCAGTTGCTGGCGCACCCCGCGGGCGGTGTCGCCCTCGAGGAGGCCGCGCTTCTCGCGTCCGGAGGCATCGACAGCAACGTATTCAAAGGCGGCCACGGCGGATCAATCCTCGCGCGTGACGCGCAGCACTTCTTCGAGCGTCGTCTGGCCGGCCAAGATGCGGCGGCGGCCGTCGTCGCGGATACCGGGTGTCGAGGCGCGCGCATGGCGCTCGAGTTCGTGCTCGCCGGCGCCGTCGTGGATCAACTGGCGCATGCCTTCGTCGACCAGCGTCAACTCATAGATGCCGGTACGGCCGCGATAGCCGCCGTGCGCGCCGGCACCGGCCTTGTACAACGTGGTGGGCTGATCGGCGGGCACGCCGAGCAGTTCGCGCTCGCGCTCGCTCGCCTGATACGCGACGGCGGTGGAGGGCTCGAGCACGCGCACCAGGCGTTGCGCGACGACGCCGAGCAGCGTGGAGGACAGCAAGAACGGCTCGACACCCATGTCGCGCAGACGCGTGATGGCGCCCACGGCGGTGTTGGTGTGCAAAGTGGAGAGCACCAAGTGACCGGTCAGCGACGCCTGCACGGCGATCTGGGCCGTCTCGATGTCGCGGATTTCGCCGATCATGACGACGTCCGGGTCCTGGCGCAGGATCGCGCGCAGTCCGCGCGCGAAGGTCATGTCGACCTTTGTGTTTACCTGGGTCTGGCCGATGCCGTCGATGTAGTACTCGATCGGATCCTCGACCGTCATGATGTTGCGGGTGGCGTCGTTCAGGCGTTCGAGCGCGGCGTAGAGCGTCGTTGTCTTACCCGAGCCGGTGGGACCCGTGACGAGGATGATGCCGTAGGGTTTGTGGATCAGCTCATCGATCTGGTTCTGCGTGCGCGGCTCCATGCCCAGGTGACCGAGGTCCAAGCGCCCGGCCTGCTTGTCCAAAAGTCGCATCACGACCCGTTCGCCGTGTCCCGAGGGCAGGGTCGAAACGCGCACGTCGACCGGCCGGCCGGCGATGCGCAGCGAGATACGACCGTCTTGCGGCAGGCGCTTCTCGGCGATGTCGAGCTTCGACATGACCTTGATACGCGACACAACGACGGCGGCGAGGGCGCGCTTCGATTGCAGCACTTCGCGCAGCACACCGTGCACGCGGAAGCGGATGACGAGGCGATTTTCGAACGGTTCGACGTGGATGTCCGACGCGTTCTCGCGCACGGCTTGGGTCAGGACGGCGTTGATCAGCTTGATGATCGGCGCGTCGTCCTCGCTCTCCATGAGGTCGGACGGCTCGGGCAGTTCGTCCGCCAAATGGGTGAGATCGGTGTCCTCTTCCAGACCCTCGGCGGCTTCGGCCGCCGCGTTCTCACCCGAGGCGTACCCGGCTTGCAGCAGGGCCTCGAAACGGTTCTCGTCCACGGTCTCGAAGACCAACGGGCGACCGAGATGACGGCGTGCCTCGGCGATCGCCCGTCGATCGAAGCCGTCGCGGACGATCAGCTTCAGCGCGGGCCCGTCGCTCGACGCAACGAGCAGCCCGTGCTTTTTGGCAAACGCGAAGGGGAGCCGACGGTCGGTCACCGCGTTCATTCGTGCGGGCCGTCGGTGACCGGTGCGGGCTCAGTCGGCACCGTGGGCGCGGGTGCAGGGACCGGGGCCGGAACGGTCGTGGTCGCCGGCGGCGTCGCCGCCGCTTTGATGGCTTGCTGCCGCTCAAGCGCAGCCTCGCCTTCGCGCCGGGCGCGGGCCTTCGGCGTTTCCACGGGCGGGGCCGACGACGGCTGCAGGTCCTTCAGATCCGGCATGGTCGGCTGCGGCACGTTCGGTTGCATGTCGACGTGCTTGCCGCGCGCCAACTCCATACCGCGCATGTAGTTGTACTTGGCCGAGGTCTCGCTCGCCATCTGCGCGCCATCGACCAGAATCTTCGGACGCAGGAACACCATCAGGTTGGTCTTTTCTTTCGACGATGAGCGCGTCTTGAACAGGTTGCCAATGCCCGGCAACGCGCCCAAGAACGGAACGCGCTGCTCACTGCTCGAGACGTTGTCCGAGATGAGGCCGCCGAGGACGATGATTTCGCCGTCTTGGGCGAGCACGCGGGTGTTGATCACGCGCTTGGAGGTCTGCACGTCGACGGTTGCGATCGAGCTCTTGATGAGGTTCGACACTTCCTGCTCGATCTTGAGCAGCACCGTGCCGTCGTCGGTGATCTGCGGCGTGATCTTCAGAATCGTGCCGACTTCCTGGCGTTGAATCGTCTGGAAGGGGTTCACGATGCCGGTCGTTCCGGTGGTGCCCGTCGTACCGGTGGTGCCGGCGGCGGCGCCGGCCAAGCCGTAGCTCGAGGAATAGCTGCCCGTGAGGAACGGCACTTCGGTCGCCACCTTGATCTGCGCTTCCTGATTGTCGAGCGTCACGATCGAGGGGGTCGAAATGATGTTGGTGTTCGCTTTGCCCTCGAGCGCACTGAGGATGGCGCCGAAGTTCACACCGGCTTGCTTGAGACGGCCGATACCGACCGTGAGGCCGTTCGGGACGGCCGAGGCCGCGGTGGCCGCCGAACTCGTGCCGGCCAAGGCGGTCGCCGCGATGGTCGCGATGGACGGACCCGAGGTCCCGACCGGGGACACGAAGCCGCCGACCGGCTGATTGTTGTTGGAGCCGTCAAAGAACCAGTTGACGCCGAGGTCCACGTTCGAGGAACCGGTGATCTCGACGATGATCGCCTCGACTTGGACTTCCAGACGGCGGATATCGAGGTGATCGACGATGTCCATCAACTGGCGCATCTGCTTCGACGGCGCCGTGATGACGAGCGCGTTGGTGGCGGGGTCTGCCCAAATGGAGGTCGTCTTGTCCGCCGCACCGGTGGTGGCCGCGCCGGCTGCGGCGCCTTGCCCCGCGGCCGCTTGCAATTGTTCTTTCAGGCTCTTCGAGATCTTCTCGGCATCGGCGTATTTCAGATAGCGCACGCGAGTGCCCGAGCCGGTCTCAAGCGGCGTGTCCAAGTGCGCCACCAAGGCGCGCAGCTTCAGTCGCTGATTCTTGTCGCCCGAGAGCAGCACGCTGTTGGTGCGATCGTCCGCGATGACCTTGGCCGCGGCGCCGCCTTCGGCCGCCTGTCCACCGGCCGAGAGTTGATTGATCACGCGGGTGATCTCACCGGCTGTCGCGTGCTCGAGGCGGATCACATCGATGTCGTCGTCGCCGCCTTGTTCGATGCGCTCCAAGATCCGCACCAGGCGGTTCACGTTGTTGGCGTGATCCGAAATGATCAGCATGTTCGTCGCCGGGTACGCCGCCAAGTGGCCGTTCTGCGGAATCAAGGGGCGTAGGATCGGTACGAGCTGTGCGGCGCTCGCGTTTTTCAGCTGCACGACTTGGGTGACGAGCTCGTCCGAACTGTCACTGACGTGATCGGGGAGGTCGTTGGCCGGCACTTGGCGGGAATTCGCGTCCGGGATGATCTTCCACAGTTTGCCCGACGGCACCGCCACGAAGCCGTGGACCTGCAGGATCGACAGGAAGGCTTCGTAGAACGCGTCGGGCGTCATCGGCGTCGACGAGAGCATCGTCACCTGCGCCTTGACGCGCGGGTCGATGATGAAGTTCTTACCGGTGATCTGGCTGATCGCTTCCACGATCTGCGTGAGATCGGCGTCCTTGTAGTTGGGCGTGATCATCGCCTGGGCGAGCGCCGACGCCTGCGGTGCCGACTGCGGCGCCACCGGCGCGGGCGGGACGACCGGTTGGGCACCGGCGCCGGCACCGATCGTCACCGACAAGGCGGTGGCGATCGCGGTCGCGAGGGACAAGGAACGGGACTTTAGATTCGGCAGCATGGGATTCTCGGCGCGACAGCGCGCTACTCGTTGCTGGGGGTCGGCTCGGCCGGTGTCGTCGCCGGCGCAGCCCCCGCGCCAGGGGCACGGCGGGACGCATCGGAGAGGGACGACAGTTGGGACGAGTCGATCGTGATGGATTGGATGATGCCGCCGCGTTCGACCGTGACGGTCGCCGAGGTCGCAGAGCCTAAGCTTTGCAGCATTTCGAGGCCGTGCTGGGCATCGCTGATGGGTACGCCGTTGACCTGCGTGACCATGTCACCCGGCTGCAGGCCGAGGTCCGTGAAACGACGCCGATCGCGGCCGGGGAATAACTTAAAGCCGCGCAGTTGGCCGGCGACGTAGTTGGGCATTGGTCGCATCAGGTCGCCGATCACTTCGGGCGCGGCCGCCGCTTGCTTGGCCACGTCGGCGAGCGCTGGACCGCGGCTCATCTGCACGCCGCCACCGGTGTGCGGCAGCATCAACGTTTCGTGGTTGCCGCCGCGGTCGATGATCACGTGATCGGGATAGACCTCGAGAAGCCGTATGCCCGGTGCGATGTCGGTGCCGGTGGCATAGACGTGCGCGTCGGTCACCGAGGGTCCGACGATGGCAAGCCCGGCCGCAGGGTCTTTGACCGCCAAGGTGCCGACGAGGGAGAGGGGGATGTTCGTCTCGGGCGCCGGCACGCCGGTGTCCGGCGGCGGCGGCTGCCCGAACACGCGGCTCGCGTTATCGGTGGACGGGCCGCTGAGTGGCAGCGCGATCGCCGGGGGCGTCGCCGCTGTCTTGGCGGGGACGAGTTTCCACGTCAGGAACGCCAATTGCGCGGCCACGAGGGCCGTGCCCACCACCGCGATGAGACGGGGCAGGGCATCGCCGCTCAACGCGCGGGCCAGGGCAGGGGGTAGGGATCGAGTCAGCGACAATGCGATGGCCTTGAAGTTCCACGGAACCAAAAAAAACAATGACATGACCCCCGATTGGGTCGGTCAGCCCCGATCATACGGATTGAGCGGAGTCACTCACAAGCGCGCCTTGTCACAACCAAAGCGAAATGTTGTCTTGAGTTGGTCTTCGGGCGCCCCTATAAAGGGGTCGATGAGCGCGAATACCCCCCGACACCCTGCCGATCCGACGCCCCACGACCCCGGCCACGGCCTCGTGGTCGAGGAAGCGGCCCCGAAACTGAAACGGCCGCCCCTCTATCAGGTGCTGCTGTTGAACGACGATTACACGCCCATGGAGTTCGTGGTCGAGCTCTTGGAGCGTATCTTCGCCCTAGACCGGGTCAGCGCCACGCGGGTCATGCTGGAAGTGCATACCCACGGCCGCGGGGTCTGCGGCGTGTACACCTTTGAAATTGCCGAGACCAAGGTGGCGCAGGTGACCGCCTATGCCCGCCAACACCAGCACCCGCTGCTGTGCACGATGGAAGAGACCGGCTGAGCCGGATCCAAGGAGACTCCCTTGCTCTCGAACGAACTCGAACATTGCCTGAACGCCGCCTTTCAGGCCGCGCGTGACGCGCGTCATGAGTACATGACCGTCGAACACCTGCTCTTGTCGATCATCGACACGCCCTCGATCCAGGAAATCCTGAAGGCCTGCGGGGCGCAGCCGGCGCCGCTGCGCGCCGAGTTGGCGGCATTCATCGCCGATTCCACGCCGAAGCTGACGCTGGACGACGATCGCGAGGTCCAACCGACGCTCGGGTTTCAGCGCGTGCTGCAGCGCGCGGTGTTTCACGTGCAATCGAGTGGCAAGCCGGAGGTGTCGGTCGCCAACGTGCTGGTCGCGATCTTCAGCGAGAAGCAGTCGCACGCGGCCTACCTGCTCTCGAACCACGACGTCACCCGCCTCGATGTCATCAACTTCATCTCGCACGGGCTCGCCAAGGGCGAGGAGAGTGCGCCCGCCAAGGACAATGCCGTCGACGGGGCCGAGCGCGGCGACGCCGACAGCGCGGAGGGCGCACTGGACAAGTACGCCACCAACCTCAACCAGTTGGCCGAGCAGGGTCGGATCGACCCCTTGATCGGTCGCGTCCACGAGGTCGAGCGCACCATCGAGATTCTCTGCCGGCGTCGCAAGAACAACCCGCTGTACGTCGGCGAGGCCGGTGTCGGCAAGACGGCGATCGCCGAAGGGCTCGCCCGCTTGATCGTCGAGGGCAAGGTCCCGGACGTTTTGAGCGACTGCACGATCTATTCGCTGGACATGGGCTCGCTCGTCGCCGGCACCAAGTACCGGGGCGACTTCGAGAAACGCTTGAAGGGCGTGCTCACCGATCTGCGCAAGCGCCCGGGCGCCGTGCTCTTCATCGACGAGATACACACCGTCATCGGCGCGGGCTCCGCGTCCGGTGGCGTCATGGACGCGTCCAATCTCATCAAGCCGGTGCTGGCCAACGGCGAACTGCGCTGCATCGGTTCGACCACCTACACGGAATACCGTGGCATTTTCGAAAAAGACCACGCGTTGGCGCGGCGCTTCCAGAAAATCGACGTGGCCGAGCCGTCGGTCGCCGAAACCGTCGAAATCCTGAAAGGGTTGCGCTCCCGCTTCGAAGAGCATCACGGTGTGAAATACACCGATGAGGCGCTGCAAGCGGCGGCGGAGCTCGCGGCGCGCTACATCAACGACCGGCACCTGCCGGACAAAGCGATCGACATCGTCGACGAAGCCGGCGCGAACCTGCGCCTGAAACCCGCCGACCAGCGCCCCGAGGCGGTGACGGTCGACCACATCGAAGCGGTCGTCGCGCGCATTGCGCGCATCCCGCCGAAGCAGGTGTCGACCTCCGATCGCGAGGTGCTGCGCAATCTCGAGCGCAACCTGAAACTCGTCATTTACGGCCAGGACCCTGCGATCGAAACGCTGGGGGCCGCCATCAAGATGGCGCGTTCGGGCTTGGGCGACGGCCGCAAGCCGGTCGGCTCGTTCCTGTTCGCCGGACCGACCGGCGTCGGCAAGACCGAGGTCACGCGGCAGTTGGCCTTGGCGCTTGGGGTCGAGTTCATTCGCTTCGACATGTCCGAGTACATGGAGCGGCACACGGTGAGCCGCCTCATTGGCGCGCCGCCGGGGTATGTGGGCTTTGATCAGGGCGGTTTGCTGACCGAGGCCATTGCGAAGCACCCGCACGCGGTGCTGTTGCTCGACGAAATCGAAAAGGCCCATCCGGACGTCTTCAATCTGCTCTTGCAGGTGATGGACCACGGCACGTTGACCGACAACAACGGCCGCAAGGCTGATTTCCGCCACGTCATCATCGTGATGACCACGAACGCGGGCGCTGCGGACATGGCGCGGTCGGCCATTGGGTTCACGCCCGGCGATCCCACGCACGACGGCATGGACGCGATCAAGCGTCTGTTCTCGCCGGAGTTCCGCAACCGCTTGGACGCCATCGTCCAGTTCGGACCGTTGGACGAGCGCACCATCGAGCGGGTGGTCGACAAGCTGATCCTCGAGGTCGAGGCCCAACTGGAGCAGAAGGGCGTCGTCGTGACCTTCGACGAGGCGGCGCGGCGTTGGATCGCGCGCAAGGGCTACGACCCACGGATGGGTGCGCGGCCGATGGCGCGACTGATTCAGGAACGGGTCAAACGCCCCTTGGCCGAAGAACTGCTGTTCGGGCAACTCAAGGACGGCGGCACGGTGGTCGTGCGCGTGGCGAAGGACGGGGAGGGCTTGGACTTGGAGTCGAAGCCGCTCGACGAGCCGTTAGCGCTGGTCTGACGGGAGTGGGTGCCGCGGCTTAACGGCCGCGGTACACAATGCGACCCTTCGACAGATCGTACGGGGTCATTTCCACGGTGACGGCGTCACCGGTGAGGATACGGATGTAGTTCTTGCGCATCTTGCCGGAGATGTGCGCGGTCACGATGTGGCCGTTCTTCAGTTTCACCCGAAACGTCGTGTTGGGCAGGGTGTCGACCACCTCGCCTTCCATCTGAATCGCGTCTTCTTTCGACATTCTGGGTCCGATACAGCCACGTTAAGCCGGGCATTGTGCAGCACTGGGCCTGTTCACGCAAACTTATGGCAGGTGTCGTCCGCCACGAGGGGGGGCGAGCCGGGCCAAGAACGCGGGCCGATCGACCGTTTCGGCGCCGAGCGAGGTGAGGTGCGGGGTCGGCATCTGGCAGTCGACGAGGCCAATCCCAAGGGCCGCGGCGCGTTCCAAGAGGTGCGCCAGAGCGACTTTCGAGGCGTCGCGGGCGCGCGCAAACATCGATTCGCCGAAAAACACGGCCCCGACCTGGACGCCGTACAGGCCACCCACCAGCACCCCGTCATGCCACGTCTCCACGCTGTGCGCGTGGCCGAGTCGGTGCAGGGCCTCGTAGGCTTCGATCATGTCGACGGTGATCCACGTGCCGGGGGAGTCGTCCCGCGGGGCAGCGCAGCCGCGGATGACCGCGTCGAACGCCGTGTCGATGCGCGTCTCGTAGCCGCGATGGCGGATCGACTGGCGCAGACTCTTGCGGGGCGTGAACCGACGCGGGTCGAACACCGCCCGTGGGTTCGGTGACCACCACAGGATGGGTTCGTCGTCCGAGTACCAGGGAAAGATCCCGCGCCGGTACGCGCCGAGCAGCCAGGCCGGGGTGAGCGCGCCGCCGGCGGCGAGGAGGCCGTTCGGGTACTCGAGCGCGGTGTGCGGGTCGGGCAGCGCCTCGGGGCCGTCCTCGGCCGCGAGCAGCGGCAGCGGGCGCCGCCTCACGGCCCGAGCGCCAGCGCGGTGTCCCGTCGGAACGGCGTGTGTTCGTCCGCTTGCGCGTAGTAGGTCGCGATCGAGTCGCGCTCGGCGGCAAGATACCGGCCGATCGCCGCGGCGAAGCGCGGGTCGGCGATGCTGTGCGCCGAGTGGGTCAGAGTGGGCGCGAAGCCGCGAGCGATCTTGTGCTCGCCTTGGGTGCCGGGCTCAAAGCGCTGCAACCCTTCGGCGATGCAGTACTCCACGCCTTGGTGGTAACACGTCTCAAAGTGCAGGCTGTGGTAGTCGGCGACGCAGCCCCAGTAGCGGCCGTAGAGCGTGTCGTCGCCTTGAAAGAAGAGCGCTGCGGCGACCACGCCGTCGCCCTGACAGGCGAGGAGCACGCGCGGCTCGGTGAGCGGGTCGCGACTGACCTCGACGAAAAACGCCGGTGGCAGGTAGGGCTCGTGCCCGTGCCGGTGGAAGGTGGTGGCGAGCAGGGCGTGGACGACCCGCCACTCGTCCTCGTCCAGACTGCCGCCCCGCCGCCACACGTGCTGTATGCCGGACTCGGCGACCCGGCGGCGCTCACGCTTCACTTTTTTACGCTTATCGGCGGTGAACGTGGCAAGAAAATCGTCGAAATCACAGTAATTGCGATTTTCCCAGAGAAATTGACAGTCCATCCGGGGCATAAAACCGGCGGATTGCAGGGCGTCCACCTCGTCGGCCCGCGCGAACTGCACGTGCACCGAGGAGTGCTGGCCTTGCGCGAGCACCGCCCGGAGGGCCTCGCCGAGCGCGGCGCGCACGGCGTCGCGCTCGGCGGCGGGGTGCGCCAGGAGGCGAGGTCCGGTGGCGGGCGTGAACGGGGTGGCCGCGACGAGTTTCGGGTAGTAGGCAAGGCCGTGCTGGGCATAGGCGTGCGCCCACGCGAAGTCGAAGACAAACTCCCCGTACGAGTGGTCTTTCTCGTAGAGCGGTATGGCCCCGACCAGTGCGCCGTTCTGGCGCAGCAACAGGGGGCGGGGGCGCCATCCGGTGGTGCCGCCGACCGCGCCGCTGCGCTCAAGGGCGGCGAGAAAGGCGTGCTGAACGAACGGCACGCCGTCGAGCGAAAGCGCATTCCACTCGGCCGCGGACACCGCCGTCACCGAGTCGGCGAGCGTCGCCTCGTATCGCGCCGTCGCGTCCGTCACTCACTCGCCCGCATCGAGCCGCTCGAGGTAGCGATCGGCGTCCAACGCGGCCATACAGCCGGTGCCGGCGCTCGTGATGGCCTGCCGGTACACGTGATCGGCGACGTCGCCGGCGGCGAACACGCCGGGGACGCTCGTCGCCGTGGCGTCACCGCCGAGGCCGCTCTTGACCACGAGGTAACCGCCCTTCATGTCGAGTTGGCCCTCGAACAGTTGCGTGTTCGGGGTGTGGCCGACGGCGATGAAGAGCCCGGTGGCGGCGAGCTCCTGCGTCGATCCGTCGAGCGTGGAGCGCAGCCGCACCCCGGTGACGCCGCTGGCGTCGCCGAGCACCTCGTCGACCTCGTGGTTCCACACGATGCTCGCCTTGCCGTCCGCAACGCGCGCATGCAAATGATCCTGAAGGATTTTTTCCGAGCGCAGCCTGTCGCGACGGTGAACCAGGGTCACGTGTCGAGCGATCTTGGTCAGATACAGCGCCTCTTCGACAGCCGTGTTGCCGCCGCCCACGACGATCACGTCCTGGTTGCGGTAGAAGAAGCCGTCGCACGTCGCACACGCCGAGACGCCACGGCCTTTGTAGTCCTCTTCCGAGGGGAGGCCGAGATACCGGGCGGAGGCGCCGGTGGCGATGATCAGCGCATCGGTCGTGTAGGTGCCGCGATCGCCCGTCAGCCGGAACGGCCGCTGCTGCAGGTCGACGGTGTGTATTTGGTCCTCGACGATCTCGGTGTGGAAGCGCTCGGCGTGCTGGCGCATCCGCTGCATGAGTCCGGGACCGGTGAGGCCTTCGGGGTCACCCGGCCAGTTGTCGACCTCGGTCGTGGTCATGAGCTGCCCACCCACGGCGTAGCCGGCCACGAGCAAGGGCGAGCGATTGGCGCGGCTGGCGTAGACCGCCGCGCTGTAGCCGGCCGGTCCGGAACCGAGGATCAGAAGGCGGGTGTGGCGAGTGTTCGACATGGTCCAGAGCGTCCTCGGAGCGGAAGGGGTACGGGCGCGCCATTCTCTCATTTTCCGGTCGCGGCGCCACGCACGGATCGGGGATCGCGCGTTCGAGGTGGTATCGCTCGAAGTGGTGCCGTAACATAGGCTTAAGCACGCTTTTTGTGATGAGGTCTCAACTTGGCTGAGTCGGCAACCCAGGGTCGGGGCAAAACCGATCGAGTGACGCACGCTCTATCGCGTGGGGTGCGCGAGGGCGCGTTCCTCCTGCTCGCGGTGGCCGCATTGCTGTTGTTGTTGGCGCTCGTCAGTTACGACGGCGACGACCCGGGCTTTACGAGCACCGGTGCCCCCGGTCGCGTCGCCAATTGGATCGGTCCGGGCGGGGCGTGGCTGGCCGACGTCTTCATCACGTTGTTCGGCGGCGCATCCTTCTTGTTTCCGGTCGTTGCAGCGGCGGCGGCGTGGACGTACTTCCGGACGCGCCTCGACGAGACAGAGACGCATCGGATCGTCTGGCTGTGGCGCGGCGCGGGGTTTCTCGGCACGCTCGCCACGACCGCGGCGCTCGGGACGTTGCACTTTGTCACGCATCGGTATCCCGATTCGGCCGGCGGTGTCTTCGGTCACTTGGTCGGCGATGCCGCGCGCGGCTCGCTCGGTTTTCTCGGCGGCACGCTCCTGCTGCTGGCGCTGTGGTTCGCCTCTGTCCCACTCTGCACCGGCATTTCGTGGCTGACCGTGATGGACACCATCGGGCGGTCGATCTTCCGGTTCGATCGCTGGGTGCGCGCGACCATCGCGACTCGCCGTGACAAGGCGATCGGCGAGGAGAAGAAGGCTGAGCGCGCTGAGGTTAAGCGCGAAGAGAAGAAGAAAGCCGAACACAAAGCGCCGGTGCGTATCGAGGCGCCGGCACCCGTGATCGTCAAGAGCGAACGGGTGCTCAAAGAGAAGCAGGTCGACGCGTTCGCGCGCGAGTCCAACGGCGAGTTGCCGGCGCTGTCGCTGCTGAACGATCCGCCGCCGCGGATCGAGGGGTACTCGACCGAGTCGCTCGAAGCGATCTCGCGCCTCGTCGAGATCAAACTGCGCGACTTCGGCGTTGAGGTCGAAGTCGTCGCCGTGCACCCGGGCCCGGTCGTCACGCGCTTCGAACTGCGCCCGGCTGCCGGCGTCAAAGTCAGTCAGATCACGGGTCTGTCCAAGGATATCGCGCGCGCCTTGTCCGCCGTCAGCGTCCGCGTGGTGGAGAACATTCCCGGCAAGAGTGTCATCGGGCTTGAGATCCCGAACGAGAAGCGCGAGACGGTCACGCTCGGTGAGATCTTGCGCTCGAAGGCCTACGACGAGGTGGCTTCGCCGCTCACCTTGGCGCTCGGCAAGGACATCGGCGGTCTGCCGATCGTCGCCGACTTGGGCAAGATGCCGCACCTCTTGATCGCCGGCACGACCGGCTCGGGTAAGAGCGTCGGCATCAACGCCATGATCCTGTCGCTGTTGTACAAAGCGACCGCCGAAAACGTGCGGATGATCATGGTGGATCCGAAGATGCTGGAGCTCTCGGTCTACGAGGGAATTCCGCATCTGCTCGCGCCGGTGGTCACGGACATGAAGCAGGCCGCGAACGCGCTGCGCTGGTGCGTCGCGGAGATGGAGCGCCGCTATTACCTCATGGCCGCCCTCGGCGTGCGCAACATCGCCGGCTACAACAAGAAAGTGAAGGACGCCGCGGCGAGCGGAAAGCCGATCCCGGACCCGGTGCTGATGCAGCGTCTGCAAGCCGGCGAGAAGGATTTGTTGGACCCGCAGACCGGCGACGTGGCCCCGTGTCAGCACCTGCCGTACATCGTGGTGGTGATCGACGAGCTCGCCGATCTCATGATGATCGTCGGTAAGAAGGTCGAAGAGCTCATCGCGCGCCTCGCACAGAAGGCGCGTGCGTCCGGTATCCACCTGATCCTCGCCACTCAACGCCCCTCCGTTGACGTCATCACGGGTCTCATCAAAGCCAACATTCCGACGCGTATCGCGTTCCAGGTCTCCGCGAAAGTCGACTCGCGCACGATCTTGGACCAGAGCGGTGCCGAGTCGCTGCTCGGTAACGGTGACATGCTGTACCTGCAACCCGGTACCTCGCTGCCGGTGCGCGTCCACGGCGCCTTCGTGGACGATCCCGAAGTGCATCGCGTGGTCGCGGCCCTGCGGGTGAAAAACCCCAACTACGACGAGTCGGTGCTCGACGGCCCCCGCGGACCGCTGGCGGGCATCTCGGGCGAAGAGGGCGGCGGCGAAGGCGGCTCCGGCGGCAGTGACAGCGACCCGCTCTACGACGAGGCCGTGCGTATCGTGGCGGAGACCCGTAAGGCGTCCGTCTCGGGTATCCAGCGTCGCCTGAAGATCGGTTACAACCGCGCAGCGCGGCTGGTGGAACAGATGGAAGCGGAAGGCATGGTCGGCGCCTTGGAGTCCAACGGGAACCGCCAAGTGCTGATGCCCGAACCGGCGGGCGACCGATGACGCGCGTCCTTGCCGGGCTGGCGCTGCTGCTCACGTTCGCTGCGCTGACGGCACGCGCCGACGACGCCGGCGTGGCCCAACGCCTGGAGCAGACGCTCGCCGCGTTGAGTTCGGTGCGCGCTGACTTTACCCAAGAGTTGCGCCGCTCGGAGACCGCGCCGGTCGAGCGCGCCGCGGGCACGTTCACGGTGAAAAAGCCGGGTCGCTTTCGCTGGGACTACCGGACGCCAGAACAGGTGATCGTGTGCGACGGCGAGCGCCTGTGGCTGTACGACCCGGAGCTGGAACAGGCGACGGTCAAGAAGGTCCGCGAGGCGTTGGCTCAGACGCCGGCGATGATTTTGTCGGGGGAGTCGAAGGTCAGCGACCACTACGTGATCCACGACGGCGGTACTGTCGGTGGGCTGCAGATGGCCGTGCTCACGCCGAAAGCCGCCAACGGGGATTTTCGTGAAGTCCGGATTGGGCTCTCGGGTACGGACCTGCGGCGGTTGGAGTTCGTCGATCGCTTGAACCAACGCACGACCATCGAGTTGACCCATGTCGAGCGTAATCCGGCGCTCAAAGACACGCTGTTCACCTTCACGCCACCGCCCGGTGTCGACGTGATTGGGGCCCACTGATGCTGCCGCTGCGCTGGCGATCGCTGTGGCTCGGTATCGGTGCGCTCGGCATAGGCCTTGCGTTTGTGCTGAGCTTGTGGCCGCACGGCGCACCGGGGCTTGCGAACGTGCCGGACAAAGTGCAGCACCTCGCCGGTTATGGGATGGTCGTGACGTGGTTTGTGGGCGTGCTGCCGCGCCGCTACTACGTCTGGGTGTTCGTGGGTGCTGTGCTGCTCGGCGGTCTGATCGAGATCCTGCAGTCGTTCACCGAGACGCGCCAAGCCGATTGGGCGGACGAAGCGGCCAACACCGTCGGTGCCGGGCTCGGGCTTGGGTTGGCTTACCTCGGCCTCGGCGGATGGGCGGCGACGCTCGAGCGGTGGTTGGGTTTGCACCGCGCTCGGTGAGCGCAACCCGTTAGACTCCTCGCATGAGTGCTACCCCTTACCGCCCGTTGGCCGATCGCATGCGACCGGCGTCGGTCGACGATTTCGTCGGCCAAGCCCACGTGCTCGGCCCCGGCAAACCCTTGCGGCGCTTGCTCGAAGGCCACTCGCTGCATTCGATCATCCTCTGGGGCCCCCCGGGCACCGGGAAGACGACATTGGCGCGCCTCGTGGCCGGCGCCGCCGGGGCGCAATACGAGTCGCTCTCGGCCGTGTTGGCCGGCGTCAAAGACATTCGTGAGGTGGTGGAGCGGGCGCGCCAAGCGCGTGCAGCGTCCGGCCGGCCGACCGTGTTGTTCCTCGACGAGGTGCACCGCTTCAACAAGGCGCAGCAAGACACGTTCTTGCCCTTCGTCGAGGACGGCACCCTGATTTTTGTCGGAGCAACCACCGAGAACCCCTCGTTCGAAGTGAACGGCGCCTTGCTGTCACGCGCGCGTGTGTACGTGCTCAAAGGCCTCACGGTCGCCGATCTCGAGGCCGTCGTGGACCGGGCGCTCTCGGACACCGAACGCGGTCTTGGCGCCCGGGAACTGTCCATCGAGGCCGCGGCGCGCACGCGACTCGCGGCTGCGGCGGACGGTGACGCCCGGCGGTTGCTGAATTTGGTGGAAGTGGCGGCAGACTTGGCCGTGGCGGCCGGCTCGAGCGTGATCACCGAGGCGATGGCACAAGAGCTGGAGCAGGGCGGTGTACGGCGCTTCGACAAGGGCGGCGACGCGTTCTACGACCAGATCTCCGCGTTGCACAAGTCGGTCCGCGGCAGCGACCCGGATGCGGCGCTCTACTGGTTTTGTCGGATGTTGGACGGCGGCGCCGATCCCCTGTACGTGGGCCGGCGGGTGCTGCGCATGGCCAGCGAAGACATCGGCAACGCCGATCCGCGCGGCCTGTCGATCGTCACGGACGCGCTCGCAGCCTTTGAGCGTCTGGGCAGTCCCGAAGGGGAATTGGCGCTCGCGCAGGCGGTGATTTATCTCGCGGTCGCACCCAAGAGCAATGCGGTGTACACCGCCTACAAATCGGCTCGGGCCGACGCGGAGTCGCTCGGGTCCTTGCCGGTGCCGATGGCGATCCGCAACGCGCCGACGCGGCTGATGAAAGACTTGGGCCATGGGGCGGGCTACCGGTATGACCACGACGAAGACGGTCATGCGGCCGGCCAACGGTATTTCCCGGACGAGATGACCCCCAGAACCTATTACAATCCCGTCCCGCGCGGACTGGAGATCAAGATCCGCGAAGCCGTCCTTCGCCGCCGCGGCGGGGGTTGAGGCCTTATTTTTGTAGAGGTTGACCGTGCTCGATCCGAAGTTACTCCGTACCGAACCCGAACGCGTCGCCGCGAATCTCGCGCGTCGCGGTTTTACGCTGGATCTGGCCGCATGGGCGGCGTTGGAAGCGCGCCGCAAGGACGTGCAGGTCCGTACGGATCAATTGCGCAGCGAGCGCAATGCCCGCTCCAAAGCCATCGGCATGGCGAAGGGCAAGGGCGAGGACGTGGCGCCGCTGATGGCGCAGGTCGAGCAGTTGGGGGCCGATCTGGCGGCCGCCGAAGCGCAGTTTGGACCCATCCAGGCGGAGGTCGACGCCTTCGCGCTGCAATTGCCGAATCTGTTGCACGACTCGGTGCCCGACGGTGCCGATGAAAGCGCCAACGTCGAAGTGCGCCGCAGTGGCGTGCCACGCGCCTTTGATTTCGAGCCCAAGGATCACGTGGCGCTCGGTGAAGGCCTGGGCGGTCTGGATTTTGAAACCGCCGGCAAGCTCTCCGGCAGCCGCTTCTCGATCCTCAAAGGCCCGCTGGCCCGACTGCACCGGGCTCTCGCGCAGTTCATGCTGGATCTGCACACCACCGAGCACGGTTACACCGAGGCGTACGTTCCGTACCTGGTGACGCGCGAGACGCTGACCGGCACCGGGCAGTTACCCAAGTTTGAGCAGGATCTGTTCAAAGTTGCCGGGGAGCGCGAGTTGTTCCTCATTCCGACCGCCGAAGTGCCGGTCACCAATTTTGCGCGCGATGCGATTCTCGAAGGCGAGACGCTGCCGCTGCGGATGGTGGCGCACACGCCGTGCTTCCGCTCCGAGGCGGGCGCGGCGGGTAAGGACACCCGCGGCCTCATTCGCCAGCACCAGTTCGACAAGGTGGAGTTGGTGCATTTGGTGAAGCCCGAGCAGTCCTACGAGGCGCTCGAGGCCATGGTCACGCACGCGGGAACCGTGTTGGACAAGCTCGGTCTGCCGTATCGCGTGATTGCACTGTGCAGTGGCGACATCGGCTTTGGCGCGGCGAAGACCTACGACCTGGAAGTCTGGTTGCCGGGGCAGGCGAAGTATCGCGAAATCTCCTCCTGCTCGAACTGCGAGTCGTTCCAGGCGCGGCGGATGCAGGCGCGGTTCCGCAATGCGGCGGGCAAGCCGGAGTTGCTGCACACGTTGAACGGATCGGGCGTTGCGGTCGGGCGAGCGATGGTCGCCGTGCTGGAAAACTACCAGCAGGCCGACGGCAGCGTCGTGGTGCCTGAGGTGTTGCGCCCCTACATGGGCGGGCTCGAGCGCATCGTGTAACGGTGCGCCACTCAGCCGACCGCCTATCGGTCGGCCGGTGAGGTTGCAAAAGGCCGAGGGGGCAATGTCCCCTCGGCCTTTCGTTTACTAACGGCGATCGCTGGCGCCGAGGATCCGCAGCAAGCTGAGGAACAGATTGTAGATCGACACGTACAGCGACACGGTGGCGGTGATGTAGTTGCGTTCGCCGCCGTTCACGATCTCGCCCGTCTGCCACAGGATCATGCCGCTCGAGACGAGCGCGAACATGCCGGAGACGGCAAGCGACAACGCTTCCATGTGGAAGAATATCGCGACGAGGCCGAGCAAGAACGCGATCATCGAGCCGACGAACAAGAAGCTCGCCATGAACTCAAAGCGCTTCTTAGAGAACACCGCGTAGCCAGACAAGGACAGGAACGTCGCCCCGGTGACGCCCAGTGCCGTCATTACGATCGACGAGCCGTTCGGCAAGGCGCGGATGTACAAGGACAGGATCGGGCCCAAGGTCAGGCCCATGAAGCCGGTGAGGGCGAACACGAGGCCGACGCCGACGGCGCTTGTCTTGAAGCGCTCGATCGCGAAGAGCAGGCCGTAGAACACGACCAGCGTGATCAGTACGCCCGGGTACGGCCAACCGTAGGCCATTGACGCGCCAGCGGTGAGCGCGCTGAACAGGAGCGACGCGGACAAGAGCAGGTAGGTGTTCTTGAGCACCCGCTGCGCATCCGTATCGGCGCGTGAGCCGAGGCGGGTGGCGGTTGAATCGATAATTAGCGGATTACGGTCCATCGAAGTCCTCCAGAGACGGTGTGCCTCAGTATAATGGGGATGCAGGTTGCTTTTTCGACCCCCTGTCGCGCAGGGAGTTCAACCCAGCGGTGGGGTGGCCGAGCGGTTTATGGCTCTAGTCTTGAAAACTAGCGAAGGTTAACGCCTTCCGTGGGTTCGAATCCCACCCCCACCGCCATTAAGTCTTTGATTTAAGATGCTTTTCGGATCATCCTCGGATATCTCCGCAGGGTGGCGGTCTTATGGGGTCGCGGCAGTCTCAGATGACTGTAATTGAGCCGATCTAGGCCTAAATTTTCCGAAAGGTAATCCCGCCACACAATGGGGGGATTACCACTGCCGAATGACGCTAGATCAATCCGCTACTGAAAGCGGGTTGACGTCGCGCCGTCGAACCCGGCTGCCGGTTCGAGTCATCCGGCCTGCACTCGCAGACGGGGTTTGGCGACGGTGGTCGTCTTGTTCCCACCACCTACTGACCCGGATCTGGTAAGGGTCCCACGTTGAGATTGCGCATAATGTGCGATACATTGTATCTCAATCAGGCGCAATAGGAGGCCGTCATGGCTGCCACCACCACCATGGTTCACGTCCGCGTGGACGAGAACGTCAAGGCGCAGGCTACAGAAACGTTGGCCGCGATGGGCCTGACGGTCTCCGATGCGATTCGCGTGTTCTTGACCCGTGTCGTCGCCGACAGGGAACTGCCGTTCGCCCTCAAGGCACCTAACGTCACCAGCCGCGTCGCCATCACCGAGGCCGATGAGATCATCAAGAGCCGTCGCGCTCGCTTCGCAACCGCGGACGCGCTGCTGAATGACCTTGAAGAAACCGGCCGCAAGTAAGCGGGCGAACCTGCCTCGCGCGTCCGACTACACCAAGACCTTCCTCAAGGACTGGCGGCGCCTGTCCCACTCCGGCCGGTACGACATGCACCGGCTGAAAGAGGCCATGACGCTGCTGATCGCCAACGACGGGCCGCTGCCGCCGGAATGGCTCGACCACCCACTGACCGGTGACTGGGCAGGCCATCGCGAGTGTCACATCGGCGGAGACTTCCTGCTGATCGACACGCTCGATGACTCAGGCAAGAGCGGCTTGGTCGTTTTCGTGCGTAGCGGGACTCACTCTGAACTGTTCTCGTAGCCCGGGACGGAAGACTCGCCAGGGCGTGTCCTCGATTTTTTGTTGACGGGCCAGAGGCGGGGGAGTGGCGATTGACTTGGATTCAGGACGCAGTTCCTCGATCGTATGTTGGGGCTGTACGGAGTTGTACTGCGGGAGCGCGTCGCCTCGGCGCCTTCCCAGGGAGGTGCCTGCGGCAGGAGCCGTTAGAGGCACGAGTGTAACGACTGCGAGGAGCATTGGCGTCCACACGAGTGGCCCTGAACGCGCCTCCCGGCGGTTTGCCGTGGCGCGCCTGACACACTGCCGTCGTGCGCCGTCCCCTATACTCAGCCCATCCAATCAGGGGGTAGTCGCTATGACGACGGTGCGATGGGTGTTGGGCGCTGTCTGGGCAGTCGCCGGGGTAGCGATATCGTGTGCTTCGGCCGAGCCGGCCGCGGTGTCCGGCGCGTCGGTGTCGCCGCTTGAGGTGACAATCGATCAAGGCCCGGTGCGAGGCGTCTTGCGTCACGGAGTGGTTGAATTCCGCGGGATTCCGTACGCCGGTTCGCCTGCGGGCGCGCACCGCTGGGCACCCACGCCGCCGCCGCCGCATTGGACCGCGGTGCGCGATGCGAGCGCCTTCGGTCCCGCCTGCCCGCAGACGGCGCGCTTCGGGCTCACCGAGGCGAGCGACGCCGAAGACTGCCTCACGATCAACGTCAGCGAGCCGGCGGATCGCAAAGCCGGTGAGACGCTGCCCGTGTTGTTCTGGATCCACGGCGGGGCCTTCTTAGGGGGCAGCGCCAATCTGTATCGTTTGGATGCCCTGGCACGCCAGCGCATCGTCGTCGTCTCGGCGAACTATCGTCTTGGGGTGTTCGGGTTCATGGCGCACCCGGCTTTCGCGGCGAGCGACAACGGCGCCTTCGGGTTGGAGGATCAGCGGGCGGCGATGCGTTGGGTACAGCGCAACATCGCTGCGTTCGGTGGTGATCCGGCGAACGTCACGATCGCCGGTGAGTCGGCGGGTGGCGGTTCCGTCTGTCAGCACCTCGCGGCACCGGAGCGCGTGAAGGGGCTGTTCAGCAAAGCGATCGTGCAGAGCGCGGCCTGCATGCAGCCGTTGCCGTCGGTCGCGCAAGGCGGCAGCTTAGGTATTCGGATATCCACCGATCCCATAGTGCACTGCGGTAACGATGCCCACACGCTCGCCTGTCTGCGTAAAGCGCCCCTGGCCGATCTTCTCGACGCAGGTATGACCGCGGCCGGGGCGTCGGTGATGTCGTTCGGCCCAACGATCGGCTCAACGGTCACACCGCGCGCGTTTGCGGAGGCCGCCCGGACGGGCGATTTGGTCAAAGTGCCGTTATTGTTGGGCGGTACGCGCGACGAGTTGCGTTTGTATGTGGGCTACGACGAGCAGGCGGGGCGGCACGTGACGCACGACAACGTGCTTGAGCATCTGCGCACGATGTACGAGGCCACACCCGCCGCGCAGTCGGCACACGCCGCCGAGCAGATTGCCAGGGAATACGACGTCGCGAACGCCGCGTCGGTTCCGGCAACGCTCGGAACCATCATGTCCGATTACACGCCGGTGGTCGGGATCAACAATTGCTTGTACTTGAAGACGGCCGAGACCTATGCGCAGTTTTCGCCCACGCGCGTGTTCGAGTTCGCCGATCGGGACGCACCGATACTCGGCGTCGGGATGCCGGCGCACCCGGATCCGGGGTTTGAAATCGGGGCGGGGCACTCGTCTGAGCTGAACTACCTGTTCCCGAATTTGTCGAATACGTCGCGCATCGATGCGCCGGATCTGTCACCCGCTTCACAGGCGTTGGCGGATCAGATGGTCGTCCTGTGGGCGAACTTCATGCGCTCGGGTGTGCCCAGTGCGGCCGGTGTCGCGGCCTGGCCGCTCTACCGAGGCGGTCCGACGGCGATGCTGCTCGATCGCGGCGGGCCGGTGCTGTTTGATGCCGCGCAGCGCCACAAGTGCGGATTCTGGAAGAGCCTGTACCCGCAGGCGTTGTGACAGCGTTTTGCGTGGCGGGGCTTGGCTACGGAACCCGAGCCCCCATATCCGCAGCGTCTCGCGGATGCGTGATTGAATGTTGGTGGCAGCGTTCACCGTAGGAGTTGTGTGATGACCGAACCGTACGAACCCCCAAAGGTGTGGACCTGGAACAAAGCGAGCGGCGGCCGCTTTGCGCACATCAATCGTCCCGTCGCCGGAGCCACCCACGAAAAGGCGCTGCCCGTGGGCCGCCATCCGTTGCAGTTGTACTCGCTCGGCACCCCGAACGGCGTCAAAGTCACCATCCTCTTGGAAGAGTTGCTGGCGCTCGGATTCAGTGGTGCGGAGTACGACGCGTGGCTGATCAATATCAGCGACGGCGACCAGTTCAGCAGCGGCTTCGTCGACGTCAATCCCAATTCGAAGATTCCGGCGTTGGTGGACCACAGCGGCGCCGAACCGATCAACGTGTTTGAGTCGGGTGCGATTCTCATGTACCTCGCGGAGAAGTTCGGCGTGTTCCTGCCTACCGAGCCTGCGGCACGCGCAACGTGTTTGTCGTGGCTGTTCTGGCAGGTGGGGAGTGCGCCGTTCCTCGGCGGAGGTTTCGGCCATTTCTACGCCTACGCACCGATCAAGATCGAGTACGCGATTGACCGCTTCGCGATGGAGACGAAGCGTCAACTGGACGTGCTCAATCGCCGCTTGGCCGAGCACGAGTACGTGGCCGGCGATGCGTACACCGTGGCCGATATGGCGATTTTTCCGTGGTACGGCGGCGTCGTGAAGGGCTGGGCTTATAACGCGGCCGAGTTCCTCTCGGTGCACGAGTATCCGCACGTCTTACGATGGGCCGATCAGTTGTATGCGCGCCCGGCGGTCCAACGTGGCCGGCGGGTGAACCGGGTGATGGGCGAGCCGTCGGAGCAACTGCGCGAACGGCACTCCGCGAGTGATTTCGACGCGCCGCCGGCCAGCGAGGCGACGGGAGCGGGCTAAGCGTCGGTTGGCGCGGCGGCGATCGCGGCCGCCGCGGCGATTTTGTGTCGGGCCTGCCACGGCGGGCCGGCGGTGCGGCCCATGGCGTTGAGCACGGCGTCGATGTCAGGCTCGCCCAAGCGACGCGCGGCGTCGGCGTGGACCCGGTCCCGGTCGTACCAGACGACCGTCCAACCGCGCTCCTCGGCGGCGTTCGCCAGCGCGAGGCGGTACATCACCGAATCGGCGATGACTTGCACGCGGTTGTCGCGCACGCGCGCTTCCACGCTCTCGGGGAGCGGTGGGCACGCTCGTATGGCTATCGTGCCGATCGGCGTGGGCAGCGACGACGCGAGGCGTGCGAGGCTGTCGCGGGCACCGACGGCCGCAGCGGCGGTAACGGTGGCGATCACCTCCAAGGCCTCGGGCAACGTGGTGGGCCGGGCCCATGGACTTTCCAGGTATCGACCGACCGCCCACGCGCCTTCGTGATGGTAGGGCTGGGTGGGCAGACCCGTGGTCAGATCAATGCGACGACGGTCGAGGAGTCGTGCCGGGACTGCGAGCGTCACGAGTTCCATGGCGTTGCCGTGCTCGACGGCACCGACGGTGGCGGTCATGCTCATTGTCCGAATCATTGACGTTCACGCTTCCGAAAAGTGGGCGATTCGTTCGGCCTCGTGAGAGGCAGTCCTCGCATCGGGGGCCGTCGGCCTCCATTTCAACGTAAGTTGGGGGCTGTGACCAGCGAGGGGTTTCCTGACGTCCAGCGGCGCCCGGCGCGATGTTAGCGCCCGCTTGAACGAACTCATTAAAGGCAAGCGTGGCATTACCGCCGATGCTGCGCTTGATCGGGCAGACGCGTTGGGCACGTCTGTGCGAGTTTGGATGAATTTACAGTCCACCTACGATTGAGCAGTCGCGGCCAAAACGCGCGCAGCGTAGGGGATCTTCGCGGTCAGCACGGTGGGCGGATAGATATCTACCGGTCCGTAGGCGACACCGCGTGATACCTGCTACTCGCCAACGGCGTCGGTGTCTATCAGGAAGGCTGCCCGAGAGACGGCATGCGACCTCTCTGCCGCGTGACCCTTGAGGCATGACGCTCTGCCGCAGTCGGGAAGTCCATCGACGGCCGATCGCGTCGTCCGGGAGGCGTTCCGAGACACGCCGATAGCACGTGTCTCGGAACGCGCGGGCACCGTTACATCAGGCGCCGACGGCGGCCAGATCCGCGTTCAACGTCGGACTCGGCCGCATCACCGCGGTCAGCTTGGCCGGGTCTGCCCAGTAGTACCCGCCGATGTTCGCGGGTTTCCCTTGCACTGCGGCCAGTTCCGCGATGATGGTGCTTTCGTGAGCGGCCAACGCAGCGGCCAACGGCGCAAAATGAGCCGCCAACGCCGCATCGTCCGTTTGCGCGGCAAGCGCCTGTGCCCAGTACATGGCGAGGTAGAACTGACTGCCGCGATTATCCAGTTCGCCGGTTTTCGGCGACGGCGACTTGCGGTTGTCGAGCAACTTTCCGGTCGCCGCGTCCAGGGTGGTTGCCAAGATCTGGGCCCGTGCGTTGCCGGTCTTGAGGCCCAGGTCTTCGAGGCTGACCGCGAGCGCGAGGAATTCGCCGAGCGAGTCCCAGCGCAAGTGGTTCTCTTCGACCAGCTGCTGCACGTGCTTCGGGGCCGAGCCGCCGGCACCGGTCTCGTACATGCCGCCGCCCGCCATCAACGGCACTATCGACAGCATTTTGGCGCTGGTGCCGAGTTCCATGATCGGGAAGAGGTCGGTCAGGTAATCGCGGAGGATGTTCCCGGTGACCGAGATGGTGTCGAGGCCGCGGATCACGCGCTCCAAGGTGTAACGCATCGCGCGTACCTGCGACATGATCTGAATGTCGAGACCCTCGGTGTCGTGATCGAGCAGGTAAGTCTTCACCTTCTTGATCAGTTCCGCTTCGTGCGGACGGTACGGATCGAGCCAGAACACGGCCGGCATCCCCGAGTTGCGGCAGCGCGTGACCGCGAGCTTCACCCAGTCACGGATCGGCGCGTCCTTGACCTGACACATGCGGAAGATGTCGCCGGCCTCGACCTGTTGGCTCAGCAACACTTCGCCGGTCGCAAGGTCGGTGATGTTGGCGATGCCGTCCTCGGGAATTTCGAAGGTCTTGTCGTGCGAGCCGTACTCTTCGGCCTGTTGGGCCATGAGGCCGACGTTCGGAACCGTGCCCATCGTGCGCGGATCGAAAGCGCCGTGCCACTTACAGAAATTGATCATTTCCTGGTAGATCCGCGCGAACGTGCTCTCCGGAATGACCGCCTTCACTTCTTTGAGGCGACCGTCGGCACCGTACATCTTGCCGCCGTTGCGGATCATGGCCGGCATCGAGGCGTCGACGATCACGTCGCTCGGCGAGTGGAAATTCGTGATGCCCTTGGCCGAGTCGACCATCGCCAGTTCCGGGCGGTGTTCCTGACAGGCGTGCAGATCGCGCACGATCTCTTCGCGCTGCGAGCTCGGCAGCGTGGCTATCTTGGTGTACAGATCGGCCATGCCGTTGTTGACGTTGATGCCCAATTGGTCGAACAGCGCCCCGTGCTTTTCGAAGGCTTCGCGATAGAAGGTTCGCACGCAGTGCCCGAACACGATCGGGTGCGACACTTTCATCATCGTCGCTTTCACGTGCAGCGAGAACATGACGCCCGACTTGTGCGCGTCTTCGATCTCCCGCTCGTAAAAGGCCAGCAAGGCCTTCTTCGACATAAACATCGAATCGATGATCTCACCGGCCTGCAGGGGCACTTTGGCCTTCAGCACGACGGCTTTGCCGGAGGTCGTGATCAATTCCATTTTGACGTCACGAGCGTGGTCGACCGTCATCGACTTTTCGCCGTGGTAGAAATCCCCGGCATGCATGTGCGAGACGTGAGTGCGCGAGGCCTGTGACCATTCCCCCATGAAGTGTGGGTTCTTGCGCGCGTATTCCTTGACGGCGCGCGGCGCTCGTCGGTCGGAGTTGCCTTCGCGCAGCACGGGGTTCACCGAGGAGCCGATGCACTTCGCGTAACGGGCCTTGATCGCCTTTTCCTCGTCGGTCTTGGGATCGCTCGGGTAGTCGGGAATCGCATAGCCCTTGCTCTGCAGTTCCTTGATGGCCGCCAGCAACTGTGGCACCGACGCGCTGATGTTCGGCAGCTTGATGATGTTCGCGTCCGGCTCCAGCGTCTTCTTCCCCAAGGCGGCGAGCGTGTCCGGTACCTGTTGTTCCGGCGGCAGACGGTCGGCGAAGTTGCCGAGGATGCGGGCGGCGACCGAGATGTCGCATTCGTCGATGCGGATGCCGGCGGCTTGCGTGAACGTGCGCACGATCGGCAAGAAGGAGTAGGTCGCCAGCAACGGCGCTTCGTCGGTGAGCGTGTAGATGATCGTCGGTTCGCTGCTCATATCGTCGTTCCTCAATGGATCCGTCAACGGGAAACCTAGTGCGCACGATTATCGCACTAATTGCTTACAATTCCGCGCGGTTTACCCCGACAGAAGGGGCCACGTTCGGCGTCACTTTCGGGGTAGGCGTCACGCCGGCGCTCTGGCGCGGGTCGGGTCGAGCCGCGATTCGGCGAGGATCCAATCGGCGACGCGTCGGACCCGATGATCGACCGGCAGACCGCGCGCGTGGGCGATGTAATAGCCCCGATCCGCGTTGGTCACGGTCGGCCCGACGCAAACGAGCGCGCCGCTGTGCAAAAAATCGTCGAGCAGCCCGTCCCAGCACAAGCCGACTCCTTGGCCGGCCAAGGCCGCGGCGACGACCATGGGATAGCTGTCAAATTGCACGCGTCGTCCGCTCGCGGGCGGCGATCCGCCCACGGCACGCAGCCACTCGGCCCAGTCGTACCAAGGGCGGCGCGGCACGTGCATATCGAGCAGCGTGTAGGGGGCCAGATCGTCCGGTGAGCGTGGCGCGGCGCGTTTGCCGAGCAGTAGGGGGCTCGCCACGGGGAACACGTGCTCCCGGAACAGCAACGTGACCTCACTGTCGTCTGGGG
>Ga0208105_1000069_pt1 | contig 49436 bp, 47 predicted proteins | sample CryBogCBE16Jul07_FD_184574 | JGI IMG/M metagenome (GOLD analysis project Ga0208105, IMG submission 184574) | Freshwater microbial communities from Crystal Bog, Wisconsin, USA - CBE16Jul07 (SPAdes) | ecosystem: Environmental > Aquatic > Freshwater > Lake | place: Crystal Bog, Wisconsin, USA... | reverse complement strand
TTTAACCATCGCTGAGATCACCATCTTGGTAAAGCATCCCAACCTGTTGTTGGTACCCTATCGCAAAATCTGGGTTAAATAGTCGTCATGAGTTGCGAGTGCCTTGGGGTGGTGGGCTAGGAGCAAGCGAAGCGGCTGTCGTCGCTGCACTACTGCTCGAGCGTCGCGACAATGCCTCATGCCACCGGAAAAGACTGTCTAGAGATAAGCAAAAACGCTCAAAGCATTACAGTCCCCCGCCTGTTCCCTGATCAGTCCTGTTTGAATTTGGCGTGCCCCTCTTTCTTGATCGAGTTGACCGAAGAGAGGAGTGACCGGGCTTTGGCGTAGTCGCCGGCTTTCACGGCCTGCTCGACCTGATCCAAGGCGTCCTTGAGTTCATCAAGATCGGTCCGGAAGTCCGCCAGGAATGACGCGCGCTTTGCCTCTGGAATTTCCTTGGTCTTGGAGGGGGCGAGGGTTTTCGAATCCGTTGCCGCTTTCTTGAGGGTTTCCAGAAGGGCGATGCTGGACTGTTGCATGGCAGGGTTGGAAACCTGCTGGGTGAGTTGGCGGGTGCCGCGTGCCAGGATCTTCATCTGCACTTCAAGCGGGCTGTCCGCGTCGTCGGCGCGGAGGGATAGGGAGGTTGCCGCGAAAGCTAGAAGTAGGAGAAAGAGGATGTTTTTCATGGGGTGGACGGAGAATTATCACCGTGCCTTCCGTTTCCGGAGAGGGCAATCCCTAATCGTTGCCATGTCGCTGTTTTGAACCTGCATCCTGGGCTCTTCTACAGGGATGAAGGATCCGTTGTTTGAGAATGCGGCGACACAGGAGGAAGGAGGCGGACCCGCCGGTCCTGGCGGGGCAGACGGATCGTGAAGAGCATTCCCTTGCCCAGCGCGCTCTGGATCATGATCTCGCCGCCGTGGGCCCTGACGATGCGCTGCACCACGTGGAGACCGAGGCCGGAGCCGTTTTCCTTGGTCGTGTAGTAGGGCTGGAAGATCCTGTTCACGGTATCTGGATCGATGCCGCCGCCGGTATCGCCAATGCTGACCCAGACATGGGAATCGTCGCTGGCCGTGGCGACCTGCAGGTGACCTTCCCTCCCCATCGCCTGGAAGCTATTGCGGATCACATTGTAGAGCGCCTGGCGGAATTGGTCCCGGTCAAGCGAGACGGGAGGCATCTGTTTGCCGGTCATGACATCGACCTTGATGCCGCGGTTCTCGACCTCACCCCTCAGGAACTCCACGGTTTCCAGGACCAAGGCGTTGAAATCCGTCGGGACACATTCGAGAGGGGCCGGACGGACCGCCTTCAGGAACTGCGTGATGATCTGGTCGAGTCGTCGCACCTCGCCGCGGGCGACGCCAACGGATTCCGCCAGTTTCTCCCGCTCCTCCCCGGTGGGTGCCGGTTTGCGCAACCGGCGCTCGAGGAGTTGGAGCTGGATGTCCAGGGAGTTGAGGGGGTTTCCGATCTCGTGGGCGACCCCGGCGGCTAGGAGGGTCACCGCGGAGAAGCGTTCGCTCTCGATCGTTTCCTCGGTCTCTCGGCGTTCCTGCGTGGTATCCCGCAGGATGATGGCGCGGCCGACCAGTTCGCGACGCGCGGGGCTCTCGTCATCGCTCAGCAGCGGGGCGACATAGAAGTTCAGAAAGCGCCGCTCCGGGTAGAAGATCTCCAGATCGCGGCTCATCACCTCGCCGGAATGCCTCACCGAGCTGAGATCGAGTCCCGGGATGGCCTGTCCGAGACGACGGCCGATGTGCTCCGCCCCGGTCATCCCGAAGAATGTGCAGGCCGCGCGGTTCATGTAGATGATCCGGTCTTGCGGATCGGTGACGATGACGCCCTCGAGGATCGCGTTGAAGATGGTCTCAAGGAACCCCTTCTCCCGCGAGAGGAGCTGGAGGTAGTGGCCGATGTCCTCGGGTTCGACGAAACGGATCCGCTCGACGAGTTTGTCGATGAATCCCCGGTTCATGGCTGCCGTTCCTTGGTTTTCCTTAAGAGAGGAGTTCCTCCAATTCGGCCACCCTTCGCCCGAAGAGGTCGAGTGCTGCGTTGACCGGCGCGGGGGAGTTCATGTCGACCCCTGCCTGGGTCAGGGTCTCGATCGGGAACTTCGAGCCACCGCTCGAGAGGAAGCCGAAGTAGCGGTCGGTCCGGCCGCTTTTCAGGACGCCGTCGGCGAGCGTGATGGCGGCGGAGATGCCCGTGGCGTATTTGTAGACGTAGAAGGCGCTGTAGAAGTGGGGGATCCGCAGGCATTCCAGCTCCAGTTCGGGATCGATCGTCACGCCCGGGCCGAAGTAGGCGTCGAGCAGTCCACGGTACATCACGCGGAAACTTTCCAACGTCAGGGCGGCGCCGGATTCCTCCGCCTCGTGAGTGAGTTTCTCAAATTCCGCGAACATGGTCTGGCGGAAGAGCGTCCCCCGGAGATCGTCGACCTGACGGTTGATCAGGTAGGCGCGCATGGCGCGGTCCTGAGTCGAGGCCAACAGGTGCTCGGTGAGCAGGATCTCGTTGAAGGTGGAGGCCACCTCGGCGAGGAAGATCGGGTAGTGGTAGTTCTGGAAGCTCTGGGCCCGGCGGGAGTACCAGGTGTGCATCGAGTGACCGGCCTCGTGCGCCAGCGTGTAGATGTCGGAGAAGACATCCTTCTTGTAGTTCATCAGAATGTACGGCGGTGCCTGGTAGGTACCGTAGGAGAAGGCACCGCTGCGCTTCCCCTTGTTCTCGTAGCGGTCGCACCACCGTTCCTCCCGGAGTCCGCGCCGGAGAACCGAGACATACTCCTCGCCGAGCGGGACCAGGGATCGGAGGACCATCTCGGTCGCATCGTTGAAACCGACCTCGGTCTGCACCGCCGCGACCATCGGCGCGTAGGTATCGTAGACATGCAGGTTGGGAAGGTTGAAGACCCGCTGACGGAGGGCGTAGTAACCGTGCAGGACGGGCAGGCGGGAACGCACGGCCGAGATCAGGTTGTCATAGACGCTGACGGGGACGTTGTCGGGGAAGAGGGAGGCCTCGCGGGCCGAGGGATAGTTCCGGGCACGGGCGAGGAACACATCCGCTTTCACCGAGCTGGAGAGGGCGCTTGCCAGAGAGAACTTGTGGGCGTCGAACTCCGCGTAGAACTTGTCAAAGGCGGACTTCCTCACGCCCCTGTCGGGACGCTGCAGCAGGGAGGAGAAGCTGCTCTGGGTGAGTTCCACCTCCCGGCCCCTGTCGTCGGTGACCTTGCCGAACGTCATGTCGACGTTGGTCAGTTGGGAAAACGTCTCGTGATGTCCGCCGAGGGACGGCATGGCGAGCGAGAGCAAGCGCTCCTCCGCGTTGCCGAGAATGTGGGGCCTCAGGCGACGCAATCGTTGCAGGGAGATCTTCCAATCGGCCAGCACGGGATCCTCAAGGAATGAGGCGAAGGTCTCGTCCGGGATCTGCTGGATCTCCGGGGCAATCCAGGAACATGCCTCGCTGATCTTGGCGCACAGGGAGGAGAAGCGGCCCTCCCGGTCGAGCGCGGAGGCATGGGAACTGTCCTCCGAGACGCGCAGGGAGGCATACTGGTCGAGACGTTCGGTGGAGCGGTCAAGCGAGGTCTCGAACGCCATCACGGCGGCGAGATCGGCGGCACTGCGGGCGAGCGTTCCGCGCAGGGCGGTGATTCCGGCGTAGCGGCCCGCCAGATCGGAAAACTCGTCTTCCCACGCGGCATCGTCCGTGAAGATCAGGGTGAGATCCCAGGTGTCTTCCGGTGAAACCTCCGTACGGGTTTTCAGGGCCGCGGCCCCGGTCCCCTCGTCGGAGTTCAGAAAAGCAGCAGGGGGCCGGTGTCCGCTTGGCATGATTCAGGAACTACTTTTGGGCCTTGCCCTGCGAGGCCACGGCAGCCATTGCGGCGGCAATCCTTTCCTGGTCGCCGAGGTAGTAGTGGCGGATCGGCTTGAGCTGGTCGTCGAGTTCGTAGACGAGCGGGACACCGGTCGGGATGTTGAGGGCCAGCACCTCTTCCTCGCTGAGGTTGTCGAGATACTTGACCAAGGCCCGGAGGGTGTTGCCATGGGCAGCCACGAGGACTTTCTCGCCGCGGCTGATGGCCGGGGCGATTTGCTCGTGCCAGTAGGGGAGCACGCGGTCGACCGTATCCTTGAGGCACTCGGTCAGCGGAAGTTCGGCTTCGGGAACCCCCTGATAGCGGGGATCGTTTCCGGGAAAGCGCTCGTCGCTCTTTTCGAGCGGCGGCGGCGGGATATCATAGCTGCGGCGCCAGACGAGCACCTGCTCGTCGCCGAACTTGGCCGCGGTCTCCGCCTTGTTCAGCCCCTGAAGGGATCCGTAGTGCCGCTCATTGAGCCTCCAGGACTTGTCGACAGGGATCCAGAGTTCGTCGAGTTCGTCGAGAACCATGGAGAGCGTCCGGAGGGCACGCTTCAGGACGGAAACGAAGGCCCGGTCGAAGCTGTACCCCTCCTTCTTAAGGAGTTCGCCCGCCGCCTTGGCCTCGCCGAGCCCCTTTTCATTGAGATCGACGTCGGTCCAGCCGGTGAATCGGTTTTCGCGGTTCCAAGTGCTTTCGCCGTGGCGGATGAGGACAAGTTTGTGCATGGGACAACCATATTCACAATCACCCCCTGCTGGAAAGGCTTGCGATCTTGGCGGAGAGCCGTGTTGGTCCGCGGTCGCCGCAGGCTTGCTACGGCTGCCCTTGACCGCCTAGTTCTCCATCAAAGCTTGCGAGCCTTGATCGGGAGTGGGCGCCCGGATTTTCCAGTCAGTTCAGGAGACAGGCCATCTTGGCCGCGACGGTTTCCAGATCCCCGGTCGTGTGGGCCGTGGAGAGGAATCCGGCCTCGAACTGGGAAGGAGCCAGATAGATCCCCTCCCTTAAGGCGTCGTGGAAGAACCGGGCAAAGGCGGCGGTATCGCTCTTCCTGGCATCGGCAAGATTGAGAACCGGTCCCTCCGTGAAGTAGAGGCAGAACATGGAGCCGATCCGATGAAAGGTGAAGGGCTTTCCCTTGAGTGTCTCCCGGAAGGAGGACTCGATGGAGGCTCCCAGCTCGTCAAGGAGCTTCCACCCGTTGATCCGCTCCATTTCCTTGAGCTGAGCGAGTCCGGCCGCAAGGGCGAGCGGGTTTCCGGAGAGAGTTCCGGCCTGATAGACGGGGCCGAGGGGTGCCAGATGATCCATGATGTCGGCGCGGCCGCCGAAGGCCCCCACCGGGAGTCCTCCGCCGATGACCTTGCCGAGGGTGGTGAGGTCGGGCGTGATGCCGAAGACCTCCTGCGCTCCTCCCGGAGCTAGTCGGAATCCGGTCATGACCTCGTCAAAAATCAGCAGGGCCCCGTGGTCGGTGCAGAGCTTTCGGATTCCCTCCAGATACCCCGCTTCGGGCAGATAGAGTCCCGCATTGGCGGGAACGGGTTCCAGGATCACGCAGGAGATTTCCGATCCCTTCTCCGCGAAGAGGGCTTGGAGGGCCGGGAGATCGTTGAACGGGAGCGTCGAGGTGAGCGAGGCGAGGGCGGCAGGGATCCCGGCGCTGTCGGGCTGTCCGAGGGTGAGGGCTCCGCTTCCAGCCTTCACGAGCAGGGAATCGACATGGCCGTGGTAGCATCCCTCGAATTTCACGATCCGGTCGCGTCCCGTGAATCCGCGGGCGAGTCGGATGGCTCCAAGGACGGCTTCCGTGCCCGAATTCGTCATCCGGACTTTCTCCACCGAGGGTACCATCCGGCAGATGGTCTCGGCCATCTCGACTTCGAGTGGATTGGGAATACCGAAGCTCGTGCCGTGCTTTGCCGTTTCGGTCACGGCATCGAGGACGACCTGCGGCGCGTGACCCAGGATCGCGGGTCCCCAGGTGCCGACAAAGTCGACGTACTCCCGGCCATCGACATCCCAGATCTTGCAACCCTTGGCCCGGTTCACGAAGAAGGGCTCGCCGCCAACTCCCCGGAACGCACGGACGGGGGAATTGATCCCGCCGACGAGGCGTTTCTGAGCGCGTTTCCAGAGTTCCGAGGAGATGGGGCCGGGAAGGTAAAGATTCATGGAATCATCGACTGAGTTCCAGCATGCGACGCACGGACTTTTCCGCCTTCGCCCGCAGTTCTTCCTCCATCGTGATCTCGGGCTGCAGATCCCGGAGGCAGAGGTAGAGTTTTTCGATGGTATTCCGCTTCATATAGCGGCATTCCGAGCAGGCGCAGGTGTCGGTGGGACCGGAAATGAACACTTTGTCCGGGCACTCGCGGCGGAGGCGGTGAAGCATTCCGTCCTCGGTGACGATCACAAAGGCCTTGGCCGGGGAATTTTTGCAGTAAGAGACCATCTTCTCGGTCGAACAGACCTCGTCGGCCAGCAGGCGCACGGCCTGGGGACACTCGGGATGGGCAACGACGAGGGCGTCGGGATGCTCCGCCTTGGCCCGCTCGATGCTGTCGCGGGTGTATTCCATGTGGACGTAGCAGGAACCCTGCCAGAGATCCATCGGACGGCCCGTTTTCTCGGTGACCCAGGCCCCGAGATTCTGGTCAGGCACGAAGAGGATCGGTCGGTCCTTCGGTGAGGCCCCGACGATTTTCACCGCATTGCCGCTGGTACAAATGACGTTGGCCAGAGCCTTCACTCCCGCACTGCAGTTGATGTAGGCGATGACGAAATAGTTCTTCGCGGCATGTTCCTTGAGGAAGGCTTCCAGTTTATCGGCCGGGCAGGAATCCGAGAGGGAGCATCCGGCGTCGAGATCGGGAATGATGACGGTCTTGCCCGGGTTGAGGATCTTCGCGGTCTCCCCCATGAAGTGGACGCCGCAGAAGACGATCACGTCGGCATCCGTCTCGGCGGCGCGCTGGCTCAACCCGAGGGAATCGCCGACATGGTCGGCGACATCCTGAATCTCCTTGATCTGGTAGTTGTGCGCGAGGATGACGGCATGCCGTTCCTTCTTGAGGCGCAGGATCTCGGCAACCAGATCGGTGGGGTTAGAACTACTCACAGGGATGAAGGGGATGAAAGGGATAGAAGTTAAAGAAGGGGGAGTGAGGTATGGACCCACATCCCCTTGATCCCATTTATCCCTGTGAATTGATGCAGTCCGTCACTTCGCCTCGTTGATGAGTTGCCGGAGGATGAAGGGGAGGATGCCGCCGTGGCGGTAGTAATCGACCTCGATCGGGGTGTCGATGCGGACCTTGACCGTGACATCCTGCACGGAGCCGTCCTTGCGGATGATCCGCAGGGTAACGTCCTGGCGGGGCTTGAGATCCGCGCCGAGGCCGGTGATGTCGTAGGTCTCGGTGCCGTCGAGTCCGAGCGTCTGAGCGGTCGTTCCCTCGTGGAATTGGAGCGGAAGCACACCCATACCCACGAGGTTGGAGCGGTGGATGCGCTCGTAGCTGGCGGCGATGACGGCTTTCACCCCGAGGAGACGGGTTCCCTTGGCGGCCCAGTCACGGCTCGATCCGGTGCCGTATTCCTGTCCGGCGAGGATGACGAGCGGGGTCTTCTCCGTCGCATATTTCTGCGCCGCGTCGAAAATGCTCATCCGCTCGCCGTCGGGCTGGTGGAGCGTCTCGCCGCCCTCCACGCCGGGGAGCATCAGGTTCTTGATGCGGACGTTGGCGAAGGTGCCGCGGGTCATGATGCGGTCGTTGCCGCGGCGGCTGCCGTAGCTGTTGAAGTCATCCTTGGTAACGCCGTGCTCACTGAGGAAGCGTCCGGCGGGGGACTTCTCCTTGATGGCCCCGGCTGGGGAGATGTGGTCGGTGGTCACCGAGTCGCCGAAGATGCCGAGTGCGCGGGCGCCGCTGATCGGAGTGATCGTTCCCGCCTCCATGCCGAAGTTCTCGAAGAACGGAGGCTCCTGGATGTAGGTGCTCTTGCCGTCCCACTCGTAGATCGATCCGGTCGGGGCCTTGATCTCGTTCCACTTGGGGTTCTGTCCGGCGAAGTCACCGTAGAGGGTGGCAAACATCTCGGGGGTGAGGGCGCTGCGGAGCGTGTCGCGGATCTCGGTGAGACTCGGCCAGATGTCCTTCAGGAAGACCGGCTTGTCGTCCTTTCCGGTGCCGACCGGCTCGGTGCCGAAGTCGATGTCGACGCGGCCCGCCAGCGCGAAGGCCACGACGAGCGGCGGGGACATCAGGAAGTTGGCCTTGATGTTCTGGTGGATGCGGGCCTCGAAGTTGCGATTGCCGGAGAGGACGGCCGCGGCGATCAGATCATTGTCGGTGATCGCCTTCTCGACCTCGGGGTTGAGCGGGCCGGAGTTTCCGATGCAGGTGGTGCAGCCGTAGCCGACGGTCTGGAAGCCGAGCTTGTCGAGGTAGGGCTGGAGGCCTGTTTTTTCAAGGTAGGCGGTGACGACGCGCGAGCCGGGGGCAAGCGAGGTCTTGACGGTCGGATCCATGACGAGCCCCGCCTCGACGGCCTTCTTTGCGAGGAGTCCTGCCGCGAGCATGACGCTCGGGTTGCTGGTGTTGGTGCAGCTGGTGATGGCGGCGATGAGGACGCTGCCGTTGCGGATCGTGCTCTTGCCTCCGTGGAACGGGGACTCCGGCATCTGGGAGACCGCATCGGGCGTCGGGCGGTCGCTGATCATCTCCTGTTCATCGACGGGGATGGTCGGATTGCGGCGCGAGACAAGAGCCTCCGTGGAAAGGCTGGCGCCGTCCTTGCCGTAGCCGCCCTCGGCAACGGGCTTGGTAAGCAGGCCTTGGAAGAGGGGCTTGAGCTGGGGAAGGTCGATGCGGTCCTGGGGACGCTTCGGGCCGGCGACGCTCGGAACAACCGAGCCGAGGTCGAGCTCCAGATCGACGCTGTAATCGATCTCGCCTTTGCGGGGCATGCCGAACATTCCCTGGGCTTTGAAGTAGTTCTCGAAGGCGCTGCACTCGGCCTCGGTGCGGCCGGTGGCACGGAGGAAGGCGACCGATTCGGCATCGACCGGGAAGACGCCGAGCGTGGCGCCGTACTCGGGAGCCATGTTGGCGATGGTCGCACGGTCGGGGAGGGGAAGCGACGAGGCTCCCTCGCCGTAGAACTCGACGAACTTGCCGACCACCTTGGCGGCGCGGAGCATCTGGGTGATGCGCAGGGCGAGATCGGTGGCGGTGACGCCCTCGGAGAGCTTGCCGGTGAGGTTCACGCCGACGACCTCGGGAGTCAGGAAGGTGACGGGTTGTCCGAGCATGCCTGCCTCGGCCTCGATGCCGCCCACGCCCCAGCCGACGACGCCGAGGCCGTTGATCATGGTGGTGTGGGAGTCCGTTCCGACGAGGCTGTCTGGGTAGTAGACGCCGCCGGAATGAAGAACGCCGCGGGCCAGATACTCGAGGTTGACCTGGTGGACGATGCCGATGCCGGGAGGCACCACGCCGAAGGTCTCGAAGGCCTGTTGGCCCCACTTGAGGAACTCGTAGCGCTCGCGGTTGCGCTTGAACTCCATGTCGAGGTTCAGCTTCATCGCCTCGGCCCAGCCGTAATAATCGACCTGGACGGAGTGGTCCACGACCAGATCCACGGGGACGAGCGGCTCAATGATGCCGGGTTTGCCGCCGAGACGGGCCACGGCGCTGCGCATGGCGGCGAGATCGACGAGAAGGGGAACCCCGGTGAAGTCCTGAAGGACGATGCGGGCGACAACGAAGGGAATCTCCTCGGGTGCGGGGGACTTGGCGTTCCAGGCGGCCAGCGCCTTCACGTCCTTCTCATGCACCTTGCGCCCGTCGCAGTTACGGAGAACCGACTCAAGCACCACGCGGATCGAGTAGGGGAGGCGGGAAATCTTGCCTAGCCCCTGTTCCTCCAGGGCGGGAAGCGAGTGGTAGGAGGCGGTCTGGCCCTTGACGGGCTCGAAGGAACGGATGGTCTTGAACGGGTCGGTGCTCATCGGAAATGGGGATTGGGTGATGGGTGACTAGGGGAAGGAATCAGTTCAGCTTCGCCAGTTTCGCCTGGATGGCTTCGAAGTTCGGGAGTTGCTTCGGATCCTCGCTGGATTCGGCGTATTGGATGACGCCCGCACGGTCGATGAGGAAGGCGGAGCGTTTCGGAACGCCGCCCATGCCGAGTCCGATCTGCGGCAGGAAGCTCTCGTAGGCGATGCCGTAGGCCTTGGCGACGGCATGCTCGTAGTCGCTCAGGAGGGTGACGGTGATGCCCTCCTTCTGCGCCCAGGCCTGTTGGGCAAAGGGGTTGTCGCCGCTGATCCCGTAGACGGTGCAGCCGAGCGAGTCATAGGAACCGATGCCCTTGCTGATCTCGCAGAGTTCCGTCGTGCAAACGCCGGTGAAGGCCATCGGGACGAAGAGAAGCAGGATATTGCGTTTGCCGATCTCGGCCGAGAGGGTGATCTGCTTGGGGCCCTCGTTGGTTGCGGTCGGGAGGGTGAAGTCGGGGGCTTTGGTTCCGATGGTGATCATGGTTTTTTCGGGGATGGGTGATGGGGAATGGGAGAAGTTAAAACGTTAAAATGTTAGAAAGGAGGAAACCAGAGAGATGGCTGGGGAGGAATGAATGATGGAGATTACTGGTTTGTAGCCGGTGATGGAAGAATGGAGGTGGAGGGGGAGACGGCGGGTGCCGGGGATGCAGCAGGATTTGTGCCAGTCGCGGGGGAGGGTTCCGCACTAGCCGAGGGGGAAGCCGTCGGGCTGGGGGTCGGGGTCGGCCAAGGTTTTTCAAGGGAAGTCCACTGGTGCCAATCGTCCGTCTCGACCCCGCCGAGATCCTTCCAGAGTTCGCGGCACCGTGCGGCCCAATGCGCGTAGTCAGGGGCGGCAAAAGGCTTTTCCGCGGTGCCAGGGAAGACGAGGTAGGCGACCTCCGGCCGGCTGACAGGACGCCTGTCGGCCCCCGAATCCTGATCAATGGCTCGGCAGAGGCGCAGGGAAGCTTCGCCGATCTTCGAGCCCGGCCCCAGATCGCCGAGGATGGCCGGATAGAGTTTTCCGTGGACGATCACGACCGCGTAGTCGCCGATGCCGGGTTGGCCCGCAGACTTTCCGACCATGAAGGAGGGGAGGACGATGAAGGGATCCGCCGTACCGACAAGGAAGTCCCAGCGTTTCAGCTCTTCGGAGGTGGCCTTGAGGTAGTCGAGTTCCTTGGAGAGTGAGGCCTTGCTTTCGGGTGTGTGGGAGCTGCTTGCGAGTTCCGCGGTGAGCAGGGCCATCCGTGATTCGGTCTCGCGGAGGCAGGGGTTGGGGTGGGAGCTCGTCTTGGGCCAGCGGTAATTGGTCTGAGGTTGGAAGGTCGCCGAGAGGCGGTCGATCGCGAGGTTGCGGTCGCCGTCGGAGCCGTCCGTATTGACGTTCATGATCGCCTGCACCAGGAGCACGCGGCGGCCCGTGTCCGGATGACGCAGGTTCAGGATCGTCTGGCAGTCAAAGAGCGAGTCGCGGTAGGGTAGTCTCTGCAATTGCGCGAGATTCGCGCGGAGGAAACGCTCCTTCCGTTCCAGAAGTCCCGCAAAATCGGGTGAGGGGACGGCCCCTTCCAGGAGTCGGGGGAGGCTGGGCAGAAGGGTTCCGAGTTCCGGCGTGGCCGCGAGGATGGCGGGGGTGTTCGTCGCCGGGGCGGGCCAGCTCACCCGAAGCGTGATGTCGGCCTCGTAGGAGTTGGTCTCGGCGATCGTCTCGAGTGCGGTGACGGTTCCCTGTCCGCAGGTAACGGATGTTTTCAGGGCGAGTCCGCTGAAAAGCTTCGCCGTATCGTAGTTTTTCCGGGGCAGGACGGATGGTTTTTCCTGATGGGCGGGCGGCTGCTTCGGTTCCTCGTGCTTTTTGGAACAACCCGCGGCCGTCAGGGCGGCCAGGAGGAGTGCCGTGAATGATCCGCGTACTGGGTGGAAGTTCACGGTCCTGTCAGGTGTAGGAGAGGAAGGCGCTCACGACATCCTGCGGGATGTCGAGCATCTTGTAGTCGGTGGAAGAGACGAAGAGGAGGCTCTGGCTCCCCTTGCCGAGATGGTTGCCCGCCGAGTCGAAGATCTCGTGCTCGAGGGTGACGAATTTCCGGTTGTAGTCGCCGACGCGGATCTTGACCGTCACGGTCTCGAACTCCCGCGTCTCGCGGATGAACTTGTGCTCGAAGGAGCGCGTCAGGATGTAGAAGGGGGTGTCCTTGAGGTTGAACTTGGGCATCACCTTGTTGAAGAAGAGCTCGCGTGTCTTGCCCACCCACATCGCGTACATGCCGAAGTAGACGTTGCCGACCGAGTTCGTGTCGGCGTAGGTGGCGACGAAGGTGTGGATGAACCACTTTCCCTCGAAGTGGCCCGCGATGTCGTGACCGCCCGAGGGGGCCGGGGTCAGCACCGTGCCGACCTGGGTGAGCGGGACGACGACGGCGGAGGGTGAGGCGGGTCGGTCGAGGTCGCTCGATTCGGAGGCGGTCTCCTCGCCCACGAGCGGGACGATCGGCTTGAGAAGAAGCCAGACCACATAGGCGAGCGGCAGGAGCGATGCGAGCATTTGGAAAGCCGGCTGATGGAGGAAATAGCCATAGGCGAAGATCACGACCGCCAGCGAGCCGATGCAGAACATCTTCACCTGCGGGATCTCGTTGACCGGGCCGTTCATGAAGGCGCGGCCGATTGCCAGGGCCGAGTAGCCGACGAAGAAGGTCGCGAAGAAGATCATGAAATACTCGAGCTCGATGCCGATCGCCGCCCCGGTCACGGCGATGATCCCGCAAAGCAGGAAGGCCGGGATAGGGGAGGTGACCAGTCTCTCTGGAATGAGGGCGAAGATCGGGTGCTGGCTCCGGCTGACATTGCTCTGGAGGAACCAGTGGAGCGCGATGTAGCCGCTGTCGAGCGTCGTCAGGATGCAGGCTCCGAGAAAGACCAGGTATGTCCCGAGGAGCCATGGGTTCCCGGCGGCGGAGAAGACGCGCGTGAGGAGAGACTCCGCGTAGGGATAGCCCGCCAGTCCCGTGTGGATCAGCGAGGTGAATCCACCTTCCATGGCCCAGAGCGCAAGGATTCCGTGAAAGAGCAGGATCGCACCGAAGAGGAGGGCCCCGATTCCGTAGGAAAGGGTGATGGAGGTGTTCTCCCGGCGCATCTGGACGGCCCTCTGCCATTGCTGGAGGTCGAGCCAAGGCCCGATGAGGAAGCCGATGCAGATCGGCACCACGTAGCCCCAGAAGCTCAGGTCATGGCTCGGAAGCAGGCTCGGGCGGTGCAGTCCGCGGAGGAAGGGGGAGCCCAATTCGGCAACGATCAGGAGCGCGCAGGCACCGATGATCGCGAGGAAGACGGCGTGGCTGTACTTGATGCGGCGGATGGAGAACTCCTCGCCGAACAGGATACCCCCGGCGAGGATCACCAGCGCGGTGAGCGGCAGATAGAGGATGTCGGGCTTGAGGCCTAGCGGCTGCCAGCCGTAGCGGATCAGCGCGAAGATCGTCAGCGAGAGCGCGATGACCTGATAGAGGAAGAAGACAAGTCGGAAGGGCCGAGACCAGCCGCTGAAGAACACGGCAAGCGATTCCGAGCCGGCCTGCCGCCGCGCGATGACATCGGCCACGGCGCCGAAGAGGAAAAGTCCGAGGCAGTTCGGAATCAGGAAGGTGAGAAGCCCCGTCAGCCCGAACTCGACGGTGAACTGCACCGAGAAAAAGAGTCCGAGCCCCCAGACCCAGGAGAGGGCCACGGTGTTGCCCCAGAGAAGGGCATTGAGGAATCGGGGAGGGGTGTTAGGGGAGGCGGCCATGGATGAAGGAGAGGCTAACGCCGTGCCGACCGCGCTTCAATCCGAATGGGAGGGAATGGGCGGTCGAACCCAAAATTAGGGTAAGGAACCCCAACCGTGGGCGAGTGGTGAAGTGGTTCAAAGGATTGGAGCGGTGCAACGTGGGGGGGCGAAGCTTTGTAGGTGAATAGACCGGGCGCCGACGGATATTTTCAAGCTGGCATACACGCTTCCAAGGTGCCATCCTCCCGTCTCATATTCACCCTCTGAACACGGCGAGAAACCATCCGTCACGTTGTTCCTGATTCCGGGACATTGTTGATCGCCGAGGCCCATCTGCTTCATGACCATCCCCCATCGTCCGGATCTTCCGAAGAAGCGTTACCCGATTCTCGTGATCGGCACTGGCGGCATTGTCAAGGACGCCCATCTGCCGGCCTATCGCATGGCCGGATTCCCGGTCTGGGGGCTCTACAATCGCACGCGCGGCCGTGCCGAGGAATTGGCCCTCGAATACGGCATCGCCAATGTGTTCGACGATCTGGCCCAGGCGATCGCCTCGGCGCCCGAGGATGTGGTGTTCGACCTGGCCCTGCCGGCCTCCATGTTCCCTGAAACCCTCCGCCTCCTGCCGCGCGGGGCCCATGTCCTCATCCAGAAGCCGATGGGGGAAAACATTGCGGAGGCCCGTGAGATCCTGGCGGTTTGCCGGGAGCGGGGGTTGAGGGCCGCGATCAACTGCCAACTGCGTTACGCCCCCTTCGTCCTGGCGGCGCGGCATCTGCTCTCGGAGGGGATGATCGGCGACCTGATCGACATGGAGATGCGCCTCACCACGATGACACCGTGGCACCTCTTTCCCTTCCTCAAGGGGCTGCCCCGCATGGAGATCGTCTACCACAGCGTGCACTACGTCGACCTGATCCGCTCCTTCCTCGGTGAGCCGAGGAGTGTCATGGCCAGGACCACCAGTCACCCCTCGCTGCCCGATCTCGCCTCCGTCAGCTCGTCCATCATTCTCGATTACCCCGATCCGATCCGCGCGACCATCACGACCAACCACATGCACCGTTTCGGCGTGAAACATCAGGAGAGCTATCTGAAGTGGGAGGGGACCCGCGGTGCCATCATGGCACGCATCGGCCTGCTCATGGATTACCCGCGCGGCGTGGGAGACCTTTTCGAATACTGCCTGCTGGATAACGAGGGAAATCCGGGCCCCTGGGAGACGGTCAAGCTGGAGGGATCGTGGTTCCCGGAGGCTTTCATCGGCTCGATGGCGCAGGTGATGAGCCACAAGGAGGGAAGCCTTGCCGAGATGCCGACCTCGGTGGAGGATGTGATCCGCACCATGGAATGCGTCGAGGCGGCTTATCGTTCAAACAAACACGGAGGGGTGAAGCCGTTGGAGGAGATCGCATGAGCATGGTGGTCCTCAACGGAATCTCCTGGAACCACACGCGGGGGCTTCTGCCCGTGGTGGCCGCCGCCCAACGCTTCGAGGAGCTCCATCCCGGGGTTTCGATCCGCTGGGAGAAGCGCTCGCTTCAGGCCTTTGCCGATGCCCCGATGGAGGAGCTTGCCGCGAGGTTCGACCTGATCGTCATGGATCATCCCCACACGGCCCTGGCGGCCGCCGAGAGTCTCCTGCTCCCTTATGAGGAGTGGCTTTCCGCCGAGTTTCTCGCCGATCAGGCGGCCAACTCCGTGGGGGGCTCCCACGCGAGTTACCGTGTTGCGGGAAAGCAGTGGACGCTTGCCACGGATGCCGCCACCCCGATCGCCACATGGAGACCCGACCTTGTGGAAAAGCACGGCGTCACCCTGCCCGGAACCTGGGAGGAGGTGCTGGAGCTTGCACGCAACGGATTCGTCACGGTCTCGGCCTTCCCGATCGACATCCTGATGCACTCCTACATGTTCTGCGAGGCCCTCGGCCATGCTCCCTTCGACGGGGGGCACCGGATCGCCGGGGAGGAGGTGCTGGCGCACGCTCTCGAGGAACTCCGCAAACTCGTCGCCCTCTGCGATCCCGCTTGCCTCGACCGCAATCCGATCAGGACCGCCGAATGGATGTCCTCCGTGGACGACGATCGCCGCGCCACCTACTGCCCCTTCGCCTACGGCTACTCCAACTACTCGCGTCCCGGCTACGCCCGGCACCTGCTGAAGGCCGGGGGGCTCGTCTCCCACGGTGGAAAGACGCTGCGTTCGACGCTCGGCGGCGCGGGACTCGCGGTCTCGGCGCGGACACTCCATCCCCGACTCTGCGCGGACTTCGCCGCTTTCACCGCTTCTCCGGAGATCCAGCGCGGGATCTATTTCACCTCGGGCGGTCAACCGGGGCACCGCTCCGCCTGGACCGACCCGGCCGTCAACGCCGCCAGCACCGATTTTTTTCGCGACACACTCGCGACCCTGGACTCGGCTTTGCTGAGGCCCCCCTATCCCGGCTACATGGAGTTCCAGGATGAGGCGACCCCCGTGGCCCATGCCGCCGCCGCGGGCACCCTGCCGGTGCGCGAGGCCGCCGCGACCATCCGCGCGATCCAGGAGCGCTCCTTGGCGAACCGGAAGGCTTCCTGACACACCCGGACATCATGCCACAGGCCAAGTACTTCGAGGATTACGAGATCGGCGCGCTCCGGGAGACCGGGGGCAGAACGATCACCGAGACCGACATCGTGCTCCATGCGGGGCAGACCGGGGATTTCTACCCGCACCACATGGACGCCGAGTGGTGCAAGACCTGGGAACCTTTCCGCCAGCGGGTCGCGCACGGCACCCTGATTTTCAGCGTGGCGGTGGGCATGACCGCGGCCGAGGTCAATCCCGAGGCCTTCAGCTACGGCTACGACAGGCTGCGTTTCGTGAAGCCGGTCTTCATCGGCGACACGATCCGCGTCCGGGTGACGATCGCCGAGAAACGCGATCACAAGAGGCCGGCTCAGGGAGTCGTCAGCGAGAGACTCGAGGTGCTCAATCAGCACGGCGAGACGGTCCTGGCCTGCGATCACCTCCTGCTCGTGAACAGAAAACCATGAAACCGCTCGAAGGCCTGCTCGTTTTAGATTTCAGCCAGTTTCTGGCCGGCCCCAGCGCCGCCCTGAGGCTCGCCGACCTGGGTGCCCGCGTCATCAAGATCGAACGTCCCGGGACGGGCGACATCTGCCGCCATCTCTACATCACCAACCTCGAACTCGACGGCGACAGTACCCTGTTCCATTCGATCAACCGCAACAAGCAGAGCTTTGCGGCGGACCTCAAGGACCCCGCCCATTTGGACCAAGTCAAGAAGCTCATCGCCCGGGCCGACGTGATGATCGGGAACTTTCGCCCCGGCGTGATGGAGCGTCTCGGCCTCGACTTTGAGAACACACAGCGGATCAATCCCCGCCTCGTCTACGCCACGGTGACCGGGTACGGATCCACCGGCCCTTGGGCCGAACTTCCCGGGCAGGACCTCCTTGCCCAGAGCCGGAGCGGCCTGACATGGCTGAGCGGCGACGCGGACAGGCCGCCAACCCCCATGGGGCTTGCCGTCTGCGACCTCGCCGCGGGTGCCCATCTCGTCCAGGGGGTCCTTGCCTGTCTGGTGCGGCGCGGGGTGACGGGCCTGGGCGGCCGGGTCGAGGTCTCGTTGCTCGAGTCGATCCTCGACCTGCAGTTCGAGCTGACCACCACCTTCCTCAACGACGGCGGGAAACTTCCCGAGCGCAGCACCGTCAACAACGCGCACGCCTACCTCGCCGCCCCCTACGGGATCTACAAGACACGGGACGGATACCTCGCCCTGGCCATGGGGTCGGTCGTGAAGCTCGGCGAGTTGCTCGACCTCCCGGCCCTCGGTGCTTACTCCGACCAGGCGAGCTGGTTCAGCGACCGCGACGAGATCAAGGCGCTCCTGCGCGAGCATCTCCTGAAGCATCCCACCGCCCACTGGCTCGATCGCCTGGTGCCCGCCGATTTCTGGTGCGCCGAGGTGCTCGACTGGGACAGGCTTTTCAGGCACGAGGCCTTCGCCGAACTGGACTGGGTGATGGAGGTTCGCCGTGAGGACGGACCTTCGATGAAGACGACCCGCTGTCCCATCACCATCGACGGGGAGCGCTTCAAGCCGTCGCTGGGCGCCCCACGCGTCGGACAGCATAACGGACGCATCGCCGAGGAGTTCGGGCTGTGATGAGCGCGCCCGCCCGCAGATACGGCGCCGTGGTGGGGGTGAAGCCCGCCATGCTGGCACGCTACAAGGAGCTTCACGCCGCCGTGTGGCCCGACGTGCTCGCGGTCATCAAGCGCAGCCGCATCGGCAACTACTCGATCTTCCTGAGGACACTCCCGGACGGGCTTCCCTACCTGTTCAGCTACTTTGAGTACGAGGGCGATGACTTCGCCGCCGACATGGAGCTGATGGCCTCGGACCCGGTGACCAAGCGCTGGTGGGCCGAGTGCGTTCCCTGCCTCGAGCTCCTGCCCGACCGCTCCCCCGGGGAGATCTGGTCGCCGCTGGAGGAGGTCTTCCACCTCGACTGACTTCATGAAGAACCCGAACCCCGACCCCTCCGCCCACCGCGACATCCCGGTGTGGAACGCTGAAAACTGGTATTACGAGGACATCGTCCCGGGCCACAGGATCCGCTCGATCCGCAGAACCCTCTCCGAGGGCGAGTCGATGCAGTTCAACGCCCTGGTGCTCGACATGCATCCCTATGTGGCCGACGAGACCTTCGCCAAGGAGGAGGGAATCTTCGGAAGGCGCCTCGTGGCGGGAGCGATGGTCTTCAGCGTCGGCCTTGGCCTCGTCGCCACCAACTGCGTCAACGCCTTCAGCTACGGCTATGACAAGCTCCGCTTCATCAAGCCCGTCTTCATCGGCGACACCATCTACACGATCAAGACAGACCTGGAGAAGAGTCCGAAATATCCCGAAATGGGGCTCTACCGGGCGAGCTACGAGGTGTTCAAGGGGGATGGGGAACTCGTCCTCTACTGCGAACATCTCCAGACGGTGAAATACCGCGATCCCTCGGCGTTCGCGTCGAAGAGCACCGGAGCCTGATCAGCGCGATGCCTCCGGCCAACCCCCTCCTTGGCATCGGTTTCCATGCGATCGGCGCGCTCTTCGCCTCGGTCTGCTATACTCCGCAGAAAAAGGTCAGCGGGTGGTCGTGGCAGAGTTACTGGATGGTCCAGGCCTCCTTTTGCTGGCTGCTCCTGCCGCTGGCGGGTGCCTGGCTGACCATCCCCCGTCTCGGGGAGGTGCTTGCGGCCGCCCCACGCGGGCCGATGGTGTTCTCCTTTCTCCTCGGCGCCGCTTACGGCGTGGGGGGGACGGCCTTCGGGATCTCGATCCGTCATATCGGCTTCTCGCTCACCTATGCGATCGCCATCGGTCTCTCGACCGTTCTCGGGACGATCATTCCGCCCCTCGTAGCGGGGACCCTCGGCGAAACCTTGAGCAAGACAGGGGCCGGATGGGTCGTCGGGGGAATCGCCATCGGGATGCTGGGGATCGCCTTCACGGGGCTTGCCGGACGGATGAAGGAACGCGACCTGAGCGCGCAGGCGGACCTCGGCGCCTTTTCGCTGATGACGGGTCTGCTGCTATCGCTTCTGGCCGGCGTGCTTTCCGCGGTCTACGGCTTCTCGTTGGCGGCCGGGGAGCCCATCGCCGAGACGGCCTCCCGTTTCGGGGCAGGGGTCTTCCGCGGCAACGTGATCTACATTTTCTCCAACGCGGGGGCTTTCCTCTCGGCCTCGGCCTACTGCCTCTGGCTCCATCACCGTCACCGCACCCTCGGGGAGATTGTGGAACTCCCGGCAGGGCCGGAACGCTCCGGTCTCCCGGTGAACTGGGCCATGGCCGCGCTGACCGGCCTGCTCTGGTATGGCCAGTTCTTCTTCTACAACCTCGGCCACGTCCGCATGGGTGCCTACAAGTTCGCCAGCTGGGCGATCCACATGATCATGCTAATCCTCTTCAGTATCCTGGTGGGATGGATGCTCCGGGAATGGCAGAAGTCGAGGCCCCTCACCAAGGGGGTGCTCGCCCTCGCATTTTTCGTGCTGCTCGGATCGGTTCTCGCGATCACCCACGGCAACCATCTTGGCGAAACAACGAGGGTTCACTGAGGACCCCCCCATAGCCCCACGGTCATGGTCGACACTCATATCCACCTGCTTGAGCCGGATCGTTTTACTTACCCTTGGACGGAGTCCTTTCCCGCCCTGACGGGGCGATTCGACTTGTCCGACTACCTCGAGGCGTCGGCGGGCTGCGGGATCACGGCGGGGGTCTTCATGGAGGTCGATTGCGGGGAGCCCTCGCAGGAGGCCGCGCGATTCTGCGCCCTGGCGGAGGAGCCGGGCTGCCTCATCCGAAGCGTGGTCGCCTCGGCCCGGCCCGAGTCCCCGGATTTCGAGTGCGACCTCGACGGCATCTCCCATCCCAGGCTCGTGGGGATTCGCCGCGTCCTGCATGTCCAGCCGGACGACCTCTCGCGATCCGCTCTCTTCCGCCGCCATGTCGCCCTGCTCGGGAAAAGGGGGCTCTCCTTCGATCTCTGCGTGCTGGAGCGCCAACTTCCCGTCGCCCTCGCACTCGCCTCGGCCTGCCCGGGGACGACGATGATCCTGGATCACTGCGGCTGTCCGGACATCGCCGGACACGCGGAGCCGGGACGCTTCGAGGGGTGGAGGCGGGAGGTCGCGGCATTGGCCGCCCTTCCCAACGTGATGCTCAAGTTCTCCGGGATCAGCGCCTACGCACCCGCCGGATTGCGGGATGCCGCCTCGCTGCGGCCGTATTTCGATGAGGTGCTCGGGGCCTTCGGCCCCGGCCGGATCGTCTGGGGGGGCGACTGGCCCGTCGTGAATCTCGGGGATGGGCTGGCCGCATGGGTCTCGACGACAAGCACGCTGGTCGAAACACTCTCCCCTTCCGAACAGAAGGCGATCCTCGAGGGGAACGCCCGCAGGATTTACCGGATCTAGGAAAACCACCCGCCAATCAGGAACCCAACCTTCCCATGACGACATCATCTTCTCGCCGCTTTGAAAACCGTCACGCCCTCATCACCGGGGGAGGATCCGGAATCGGTCAGGCCATCGCGCTGAGACTTGCCTCGGAAGGGGCCGCTGTCTCGATCCTGGAACTCCGTCCCGAGGCGGGGGAGGAAACCGCCCGTCTTATCCGCGAGAAGGGAGGCGAGGCCACCGTGATCGCCGCGGATGTCTCGGACACGGAATCCGTCCGCGCCGCGTTTTCCGGACTCGGGCGCCTCGATATCCTGATCAACAACGCCGGGATCGCCCACATCGGCAATGTGCTCACGACGACCCCCTCCGACCTTGACCGTCTCTATGCCGTGAATGTGCGAGGGGTTTATCACTGCCTCCATTTTGGCGTCGAGAACATGATCGCCACGGGAGGGGGAGTGATCCTCAACATGGCCTCGATCGCCTCCAAGGTCGGCATAGCCGACCGCTTCGCCTACAGCATGACCAAGGGGGCGGTGCTTACGATGACGCTCTCCGTGGCGCGTGACTTCGTGGAAAAGAAGATCCGCTGCAACTGCATCTGTCCGGCCCGTGTCCACACTCCCTTTGTGGACGGCTTCCTGGCCAAGACTTATCCCGGCAAGGAGGCAGAGATGTTTGCCAAGCTCGCCGCGGGACAGCCGATCGGCCGCATGGGTGAACCGGCCGAGGTGGCCTTGCTCGCCGCCTTCCTTTGCTCCGATGAGGCGGCTTTCATCACGGGCTCCGCCTACGATATCGACGGCGGATTCACGCTCCTGCGTTGAGGAACTTCAGGGACGATTCCATGATGCGGAGGGCCGTTCTGGTGTTCCTTTTCTCGGCGCTTACCGCCGTTTCATGCCGACTCATGGCTGAGGAGACGCCCGTTCGGGAAACGAATCCGCCCGTGTCACCCGGCTTCCCGGAACGTCGGGCCGCCGAGCTGAAGAACCTCAAGTGGGGGATGTTCATCTGCTGGAGTCTGAGCACGTTCTCCGGAAAGGAATGGACGCCCGGGGTGAAGGACATCTCGTTGTTCAGGGCGACGGAAGTCGATACCGACCAGTGGGCCAGAACAGCCAAGGAGGCGGGCATGGGCTATATCCTCTTCCTCACCAAGCATCATGACGGTTTCTGTCTCTGGGACACCGCGACGACCGACCGCAAGGTGACCAAATCGCCGCTCGGCCGCGATGTCTTGGCGGATCTCCGCAGGTCCTGTGACAAATACGGCATCAAGCTCGCCTTGTATTTCTCAGAGGGAGACTGGACCTGGCCCGGAGCCAGGGACGGCATCGCGGGAAAGCTGGGCCAGGGTTCCGGACAGGATGCGCAGAGGGAACGTACCCAGCTCACGGAGCTGCTCTCGGGATACGGCCCGATCGAGTTCATGTGGGTGGATCATGCCGCGGGCACTGGCGGACTCAGTCACGCGGAATTTCTGGAACATTGCAGGGCCCTTCAGCCCGGCTGTTTCGTCGGGTTCAATCACGGGGACCAGAAGGGGGCGCTCATCCGGCTCGGGGAAATGGGGAGACCGCACCCCATGGGCACTCCAACACCGGCCGTCCTCCGCACCGATGGCAGGACGTACTATGATTATCTTGTCGCGGAATTCACCTATCCCATCCTTCCGAAGCATCGGGGAGGGGCCATGTGGTTCTATTCGCTGCCGGAGCATGACAATCTCTGCAAATCAGCGGAGGATCTTTACCGCGACTATCTTGGCGCCGTGAAATACGGCAATCTCTTCTCCGTGGACGTCGGCCCCGACTACCGGGGCAGGCTCCGGGAAATCGACGTGGAGACCCTCCGGAAAGTCGGTGAGATGATCCGGAGCGGAGCCCCCATGCCAGCACCCCCGGCGCCGTCCCCTTCGGTCTCCCCAAATCACTGATTCAACCAATCCAAACACCAACTAAACCATGAAACTCATCCGATTCGGTCAACCTGGCAACGAACAATGCGGCGTCCTCCTTCCCGACGGCCGCCAGATTGACGTCTCCGCCGCCTTCGCCCGCTACGACGAGGAGTTCTTTGCCTCGGATGGGACCAACCGCCTGCGCACATGGATTGAGACGAATGCAGCATCGGCACCCGTTGTGCCAGAGGGAACACGTCTCGGATCATCGATCGGGCGTCCCAGCAAGATCATCTGCATCGGTCTGAATTACCGCGATCACGCCGAGGAGTCCGGAATGCAAATCCCGGCGGAACCCGTTGTTTTCTTCAAGTCGACGACCGCCCTGACCGGCCCGAATGACGGGCTGGTGATCCCCCGTGATTCGGAGAAGACCGATTGGGAGGTGGAGCTCGCCGTCGTGATCGGCAAGAGGGCTTCCTATGTCTCCGAGAAGAATGCCGCGGAGCACATCGCCGGATACATTCTCCATAACGACTACAGCGAGCGGGCCTGGCAGCTCGAACGCGGCGGGCAATGGGTGAAGGGAAAGAGCGCCGACACCTTTGCGCCTCTCGGACCATGGCTGGCGACCGCCGACGAGATCGCCGATCCCCACAATCTCCGCCTCTGGCTCAAGGTCAACGGCGAGACCAAGCAGGATGGCAACAGCAGTAACCTGATCTTCAAGATCCCCTTCCTGATCTCCTACCTTAGCAATTTCATGACCCTGCTTCCCGGCGACGTCATCTCGACCGGCACTCCCGCCGGCGTCGGGCTCGGTTTCAAGCCTCCCCAGTACCTGAAGGACGGCGATGTCGTGGAACTCGGCATCGACGGCCTTGGGACCCAGAAGCAGACGGCCCGGGCATTTGCCTGACGGGGAAGACCCCGCTCATATCGCCATATCGATCACACCCGGGAGACCGGGGTGATCGAGGGGATTTTACGCGTGCTGGAGACGCGTGATCAGGTTTTGTCTAGAGCGCCTCAGGTGGGAACGCATGGCCTTGGAAGCGGTGCCGGGATCACGGTTTTCCAGGGCTTTGTGGATCGCGCGATGCTCGGCAAGCACCCGGGCGGCCCTGGAGGGGTCAAGTCCGTGGGTACTTCTGGCAAAGCTCAGCGATGGGGCCGTCAGGAGCCCTTCCGCCACGACGTAAAAGAGGGAGTGGCCGGAAGCCTTGATCACGGAAAGGTGAAAGGCGATGTCGGCGTCCGCAAATCTGGAGGGATGGCCGAGATGCCGCTCCATGGCATCCAGATGAGCGGTGATCCGCGCGATGGAAGCGGTTCCCGAGGCAACGATCCTCGCCGCCTCGGTCTCCACGAGGATTCTAAGGTCCATCAGTTCGAGATAGCGCTTTCCGTCCCTCTGGAGCGACGCGTAGAGGGTCAGGGAATCGCCGATGAGTTCCCTCGAGGGAAGGGCCACGTAGGTGCCGCTGCCCCGGCGACTCTCGATCATGCCCCGGGATTTGAGGGACTGGAGGCCCTCCCGGACCACGGTCCTGCTGATCCCGAACTCGCTCTCGAGTTCGTTTTCGGATGGCAGCCGGTCCCCGGGCTGAAGCTGGCCGCGGAGGATCTTCTCCTCCAGGGAGAGGATCATCGCGGTGGAGAGTCGTTTCGGCATGCCTCGATTGTCTCCGTTCCCGGCGGGGGTTGGCCACCTCAAAGAGGCGCTTGACTCGACGGGACTCTCTTTCAAACTACTCATACAACTTGCCCGTCGTATGTCTTCCCCCATCGCCCCGCTCGACTGGTCGCTCATTGCCATCTACCTCGCCGCCGTGGTGGGGCTGGGACTCGCCGCGGGATTTGTCCATCGCAAGGGGGAACGGGGAGGGGAGGGCGGTCACTACTTCCTCGCGGGTAACACCCTCGGCTGGGGGGTGATCGGTCTGGCGATGTTCGCAGCTAACATTTCCACCGTCCATTTGGTCAGTCTTGCCGAGGCGGCCTACAAATACGGCATCGTCTTCGGGAACTTCGAGTGGATGTCCGGGTTCACCCTGATCCTGCTCTCCCTCTTCTTCGCCCCCCTCTACCTCAGGTCGCGCGTCACCACGCTTCCCGACTTTCTGGAACGGCGCTTCAACCGCGGTTGCCGTGACATCCTCTCGGTCGTCTCCCTCTTTTCCGCGATCGTCATCCACATGGGGGTCGCCCTCTACACGGCGGCCTGGGTGCTGCGTGGCGTCCTGGGACTCGCTCCGGGTGCCACCATTCTGGGCGTGGACGCCCTCATGCTCTTCATCACGGCACTGGGTCTGCTGACGGGACTCTACACGATGTTCGGCGGTCTCCTTGCCGTGGTCTGGACCGAGAGCGTCCAGACAATCCTCCTGCTGGTCGGCGCCGTGGTCATCATGATCGTCGGGTATGTGAAGGTCGGCGGCTGGCATGGCATGGAGGCTACCCTCGGTTCGCATCCCCACCCGCTGGCAGGCGTTGAGGGGAGCAAGATCACCTGGGGAACCGCGAATTTCCTCCACATGCAGCGTCCTCCCGGCGATCCCTCCGGACTGACCTGGTACTCGATGCTGCTCGGTTATCCGGTGATCGGCATCTGGTACTGGTGCTGCGACCAGACCATCGTCCAGCGCGTGCTGGCCGCAAAGGATGAGCGACACGCGCGGCTCGGTCCCCTCTTCTGTGCCTTCCTGAAAATCTGGCCCGTCTTCCTCTTTGTGCTCCCCGGCGTGATCTGTGTCGCCTTGGTGCAGCAGGGGGCCTTTGGCACCGAGGCCCCGGCCGTCCCGGCGGACACCTTCACCTTCCTCGTCACGCACCTTCTCCCGACGGGCCTCAAGGGCCTCGTTCTCGCTGCCCTGCTGGCTGCCGCCATGCAGACCTGCTCCGCCGCCCTCAACTCGACGGCGACCCTGGTCTCCTACGACATCTTCAAACGCTATCGTCCGGATATCGGGGATCATCGCCTTGTCCAGATCGGCAAGATCACGACGGTGGCCGGGACGGTTCTTGCGATCATCTTTTCGCCGATGTTCGGGCATTACAGCACCCTCTTCGAGGGGATCAACAAGCTCATCACCTATGTCGCGCCGCCGATCACGGCCGTCTTCCTCCTGGGCGTGTTCTGGAAGGGGGCCTCGGGAAGGGGCGCCTTTGTCACTCTGCTCGCGGGAATGGCGCTCGGGGCGGTCGCCTTCTGGCTCGATTGGAACAATGTCTACCGCGGCGACTTCATGATGATTGCCTTCCTGCTTTTCCTGGCCTGCTCCGCCATCCTCATTGCCGTCAGCCTGATCCTTCCCGAACCGGTCAAGGAAGAGGCGATTCCCCTCATCTGGGAGGACTGGAAGGAGCCGCTCCTCGGGGAGGCCGGTGGACGGGGACTTGGCAATTACCGCACGGCATCCCTGGTCGTCGTGGTTGTCTTCGCCCTCCTCTATTACGCCTGCCGCTGATTTCCCACATCACAAGCATCCTTCATGAAAGCCCTCCCATCCTTCCTCTCCCTCGTCACGCTGCTCCTGCTGGTGGGCTGCGCCACGCGTTCGGTCGAGCGCCACGCATGGGTCACCGGCCTCCGACCCGAGAAAGCCGCGCACTACCGAGACCTTCACGCCCATGCCTGGCCTGGCGTCACACGGATGATCAAGGAGTGCAACATCCGCAATTTCTCAATCTGGGAACGGGAGATCCAAGGAAAGAACTACCTTTTTGCCTATCTTGAATACACCGGAAAAGACTTCGCAGCCGACATGAAGAAAATGGCCGCCGATCCCGAAACACGGCGCTGGTGGAAGGAGACCGATCCCTGCCAGAAACCCCTGCCGGATGCCGCCGCCAAGGGGAAGATCTGGAGCGACACCAAGGAAGTCTTTCATCTCAACTGACCCGGACATGCTCCTCGCCGACAAGATCATCTTCCTCACCGGCGGTTCGACCGGAATCGGCCTCGATTGTGCCAAGGCCTACGCCGCCGAGGGTGCCTCGGTCGTCATTGTCGCCCGCAACGGGACGGAGGCTGAACGGCAGGCCGCCGCTCTCGGGGAGAGGCATCTCGGGTTTGCCTGCGACGTCTCCGACGACGCCCAGGTGAAGGCCGCGATCGGGAGGACCCTGGAACGTTATGGTCGCCTCGACGCCATCCATAACAACGCAGGGATAGCCACGCCCAGCAAGCCGCTCCATGAGACCACCGACGAGGAGTGGGACGCCCTCTTTAATATCAATCTCAGAAGCATCCTCCACACGACGCGCCACGGATTGGAAGCCCTCAAAGCGTCCAGGGGATGCATCCTCAATACCTCGAGTCTCGTCGGCGTGATCGGTCAGGAAATCCACGCCGCCTACACCGCCACCAAGGGGGCTATGAACACGCTTACCAAGTCGATGGCGCTCGATTACGCCAGGCATGGCGTGCGCGTGAACGCCGTCTGCCCCGCGGGCACGTGGACCCCGATGCTCCGCACGTGGGCTTCCGAACAGCCCGATCCCGCCGGGATCAACCGCTACCTCGACGAAATCCACCCCCTCGGATACTGCCCCGAGGGCGATGTGATCGCCGATGCCAGCGTTTACCTTCTTTCCGAGAAAGCCCGCTTTGTCACCGGGCACATCATGCATGTGAGCGGCGGAGCCGAACTCGGCTACCGCAGGATTTCCTGACAGCCCCGTCATCCTCCTCAACCGCAGATTCAGATCACCATGAACAAAAACTCCTTCATTGCCCTGCTTCTTTGCCTCGGTGCCACCCCGATGGTTTCCGCTGAGAACTCCGCTTCCACCGCAACCACCAATAAGGTCACCCAACCCGTTGTCCCCGTTCCAGTCGATCAGAACGCCGTGAGGAAGTGGCAGGATGACCGCTTCGGAATGTTCATCCACTGGGGGCCTGTCAGTCTCACGGAGAAGGAAATCAGCTGGTCCCGAGGGAAGTCGAACGGGACTCCCGTCGAGGTTTACGATAACCTGTACAAGAAGTTCAATCCGGTGAAGTTCAACGCGGACGAATGGGTTGCCGCTGCGAAGGCTGCGGGGATGAGGTATATCGTCCTGACCGCCAAGCATCATGACGGGTTTTGCCTCTGGGACACCAAGTACACGGACTACAACATCATGAATTCGCCCTTCAAGAGGGATGTGGTCAAGGAACTCGCCGAGGCCTGCAAAAAGCAGGGCATCAAGTTCGGCGCCTACTATTCTCCTCCCGACTCTCATCATCCCGATTATCCCTACGATCTGACCGGAGCCGGACATCCAAAAAGGGCGAAATACAATGTGGATGCCTACAACAGGTTCCTCATGGACCAGACAACCGAGTTGCTGAGGAACTACGGCCCGCTCGTCACGGTATGGTACGACAATGATGGAACGGTGCCTGAATTCTACGATAAGAACCGGGGCCAGCAGGTCATCAACAATGCCCGGAACATCCAACCGGACATTCTGGTGAATAACCGCGTGGGCGCACCCGGAGACTACAGTACCCCGGAGCAGAAGATCGGGGGCTTCGATATCAAGAGACCCTGGGAGTCGTGCATGACGATCTCCGCACACAATCACTGGGCGTGGGGGGGCGACAAGGACGGGGTCAAACCCGTGGGCAACGTGATCACCATGCTCGTCCAATGCGCGGGAGGGGACGGCAACATGCTTCTGAACGTCGGCCCGCGTCCTGACGGCCTCATTGATCCCGCGCAGGTCGAGGCGATCCGTCAGGTAGGCGATTGGCTGAAGCTCAACGGAGAGAGTATCTACGGGACCCGCGGCGGCCCCTACCTGCCGACGTCGAGATACGCGGCCACCCGCAACGGCAAGATCGTCTATCTCCACATCCTGAAGTGGGAGGGGGACACGGCCAAACTCCCTCCGCTCGGCGCGGAGATCTCGGCTTCAAGCCTTCTGAGTGGAGGAAAGGTCGCCGTCGAGAATGCCCCGTCCGGGCTGACCGTGAAAGTCGCCCCTGCCGATCAGAAATCCCCCGACACGATCGTGAAACTGGAACTCAAATCCGATGCCATGGCTCTCGCGCCGATCAAGCCCGTGGTGGCTGTGAAAGCCACCGCTTCCAACACCTATGGCAACGAGGCGGACTATTCGCCCGAGAAGGCGGTGGATGGTGATCCCTCCAGCCGGTGGGCTACGGATGACGGCCTGACCCATGCATGGTTGCGGATCGACTTCCCCAAGCCGACCGTTATCAGCAGCGTCTCCATCTCCGAGGCTCTCGGAAAACGGGTCAGGAATTTCACGCTCGAGTGGCTGGATGGTGATTCCTGGAAGCCGATTCTGAGCGGTTCCTCGATCGGAGCCGATTTCAGGAAAGAGTTTCGGCCAGTCACCACGGCTTCCGTGCGTCTCAACATCCTTGAAGCCGTCGACGGCCCCACCATTTCTGAAATCGACTTCGGCACACCATGATCACCCACATCTCCACGCGCGATGCACGCTATCCCATCGGCTCCGGACATGGCAGCGATGCCATCCACAAGGATCCGATCTATTCCTATGCCGTCACGCTGCTCTCCGATGATTCCGGTCACACCGGAACCGGTCTTGCCTTCACCCTGGGCGAGGGGAATGACCTCGCCTGCCGCGCAGCTGAGTTCTATGCAGCGCGCCTCCGCGGCCGGGACATCGAGGAGGTCATGGCGAATTTCGGAAAGCTCCAGCACGAGATGGCAGATGAGCAGCAGTTCCGCTGGCTCGGCCCCCACAAGGGCGTCGTCCATCTGGCGCTCTCCTCGGTCACCAACGCCTGCTGGGATCTCTGGGCCAAGAAGCGCGGGGTGCCTCTCTGGAGGCTCCTGCTCGACCTTACCCCCGAGCAGATTGTGGCCACGCTTGATCTTTCCTACCTCGAGGATGAGCTGACCGCCGCCCAGGCTGTCTCGCTTCTCCGCGGTGAGGAAGCCTCCCGCGGCTCCCGCATGCAGGTCCTGAAGAACGGCTACCCCGGTTACGACACCTCGGTGGGGTGGTTCAACTATTCCGACGAGCAGGTCCGTGAGAACTGCAAAAAGGCCATCGATGCCGGATTCACCGCGATGAAGCTGAAGGTCGGCGCGAAGGATGCCGAGCGCGATATCCGCAGGGCCCACATTGTCCGTGAGGTAGCCGGTCCCGATGCGCGCGTTATGGTCGATGCCAACCAGCAGTGGACTCTTCCCCAGGCCCTCGAGGTCTGCACCAGGCTCTCCGCCATCAATCCCTTCTGGATCGAGGAACCAACCCATCCCGACGACGTGCTTGCCCACAAGACCCTGGCCGACGCGATTGCTCCGGTGAAGCTCGCCCTCGGGGAACATGTTCCCAACAGGGTGATCTTCAAAAACTACCTGCAGACGGGCAGTGCCGGATTCATCCAGGTCGACGCGGTGCGCGTCGCCGGAGTCTCCGAATTCCTTGCCGTCAGCCTGCTCTCCAGAAAGTTCGGCATACCCGTCGTTCCCCATGTGGGCGACATGGGGCAGCTTCACCAGCATCTGGTCCTCTTCAACCACATCGGCATGGGGCACGAGGCGCTCTTTCTCGAGCACATTCCCCATCTCCGGGAGTACTTCGTGCATCCGGTCCGCGTGGAGGGAGGTGTCTACCGCACTCCGCAGGAACCGGGAAGCGGCTGCGATCTGAAGTGACCTTCCCTGAGTGAGCCGTAGCGCCCCGTTCCGGTTTTTCCCTGAGGAAACGTTCAGACCCAGAGTGCCTCGATGGCGCGGATCGCCTTGGAGTAGAGGGGGTGACGCCCGCCGCGGGCGAGTTCGGCCAGGAGGATCTCCCTGGTTTCCTCACGCGGCGCGCGAACCATCCGACCGGAGCTGGGGATCGCCGTTCCCGAAGCCGAGGTGACGTATTGATCCGAGTCGGGATCGCGGCGCACCTCGAAGGAGGCTCCTTCGGAGACCACGTGCAGGCGCGCGATGCTCGCCCCCACGGATTCGGTGAGTGTCAGCGTCACCGTGGCTCCCGAGGGATCGCGGAAGGAGTTCGATGAATCAAGTTTCCAGCCGAGTCGGTCGGCGAGCCATCCCACAAGCAGGAGCGCCGTGGTGCGGAACCCCGGAGCATGGGTGATCTCCAGGGACCTGATGCGCCTGATTTCGGGAAGGGCGAAGGGGGAGTCGAAGAGTCCCGCGAGCGCCTGCCTGACGGGAAGGCAGCGAGCCCAGTTGAGGTCGCACAGGACGGTGCGTGCCTCGGGCAGCCCCTCGATCGCCGAGACGATGGCGAACTGAGCAACGGGATCTTTCCAGTGTTTGCTGTCGAAGAGCAGCCGGTCGACCCAGCGCCAGAGCTTCCCCTCCACCGGTGAGCGGAAGTCTGCCTGCCACCAGAGGGCGAGGGGAAGATCGGAATCCAAATGCGAAAAAACAACGCTCTGCAGGGATCGGGCGGCGAGGCCTCCCAACCGGAAGGAAATCTGCTCACTGCAGACAGCCCCGCCCTTGGAACCCCGCGGGTAGCAGTGCATGTTGATCCAGGCGGAGGCGGAGCTTCCCGCGGCCTCGGGATCCGCCTCGATGAGGATCGCGCGCATGGCGTGCTCTCCGGCGATGCCCTGCACGATGGCGGAGTTCATCTGGAGGGAGCCCTCCTTCTCGTTGTAGACGGCGAGGTTGATGAGCGAGGCGCGGGTCTTGTCGTCGCCGCTCTCCTCCCAGAGTCGCCCGAGTTCCTTTTCGATGCCACCGATCGGCACCGCGATGCCGGGGACGAAGCTCACAGTCGCCTCCAGGTGACGCCGTGACGGGCGGCCAGCTCCGCGGCCTCGGCCGGACCCCAGGATCCCGCCTCGTAGAGGGCAAGGTCGTCCTTACGGGTCTTCCAAGCTTCCTCGATCCCGTCGACGAAGGCCCAGGCCTCCTCGACCTCGTCGCGACGGGCAAAGAGCGTCGCGTCTCCCGCCATGGCGTCGAGCAGCAGGCGCTCGTAGGCCTCGGGCGTCGCCTTGCCGAAGGAGGTGCCGTAATGGAAGTCCATCTTGACCGGTTCGATGCGGAGGCTGGAGCCGGGGAGCTTCGCGCTCATGCGCAGGGAGACTCCCTCGTCGGGTTGGATGCGGATGACGAGCACGTTCTCGTCGAGTCCCTCGCCGGTGCGGTTGAAAAGGACGCGCGGGACACTCTTGAAGGTCACGGCGATCTCGGTGCCCCCCTTGGGCATGCGCTTGGCGGTGCGGATGAAGAAGGGGACGCCGGCCCAGCGCCAGTTGTCGATGTTCACCTGAAGGGCGACGTAGGTCTCGGTGACGGAATCCTCGGGCACGCCGTCGGCCTCCCGGTATCCGGGAACGGGTTGTCCGTTGATGAGGCCCGGGGCGTACTGGGCGCGCACCACGTGGCGGAAGACGTCGTCACCGCGCAGGGGGCGCAGGGAACGGAGGACCTTCACCTTCTCGTCGCGCACGGCGTCGGCGCCGAGGCTCGTGGGAGGCTCCATCGCGGTGAGGGTGAGGAGCTGGAGTAGGTGATTCTGGACCATGTCGCGCATCGCGCCCGAGGTGTCGTAGTAACCGGCGCGTCCCTCGACGCCGAGTGGTTCGGCGGCCGTGATCTGGACATGGGCCACATGGCCGGAATCCCAGAGCGACTCGAAGATCGAGTTGGCAAAGCGCATCACCATGATGTTCTGGGCGGTCTCCTTGCCGAGGTAGTGGTCGATGCGGTAGGTGTCGCGTTCCTCGAAGACCTCGCTGACCAGACCGTTGAGAGCGCGAGCGGTCTTGAGATCCTTGCCAAAGGGCTTCTCGACAATGACTCTGGCCCAGCTTCCCTCGGCGGCGCGGTTGAGTCCGCTCGCCTTGAGGTGGTCCAGGATCACGGGGAACTGGTCGGGGGCGACGGCGAGGTAGTAAAGGCGGTTCCCCGCGGTGCCGCGCTCCTTGTCGAGGCGGTCCATCTCGGCCGCGAGCGTCCGGTATCCCTCGGCGTCGTCAAAGGGACTGCGGTGGTAGTGGACCGAGGAGGCGAAGCTCTTCCAGAGCTCCTCGTCGAGCGGCGTGCGGGAGAACTTGCGCGCGGCCTCCTCAAGCTCCGTGCGGAATTGCTCGGAGGTTTTGTCCCGGCGTGCGAAGCCGATGATTGAGACGGAGGGGGGGAGTGCCCCCTCGGCGGCGAGGTTGTAGAGCGCGGGAATGAGTTTGCGGTGGGTCAGGTCCCCGGTCGCCCCGAAGATGACAAGCGTGCACGGCTCGGGAGCGAGGCGGTTGGCGATCCCCTCGCGGAGAGGGTTGACGGACGGAGAGGACATGCTGGGAAGAGTGAAAGGTTAAAAAGTGGAACGTTGAAGTGATCGGTTGAAGGCAAAAGGGGAGGGATGCCCCCCGTGGTTTTAAAGCTTCAACTTCAACTCCAAACTTTCAACTAGTTCAGGGCAGGGGAAACCTGGCCGTGAATTTCGTCACCTCGGTGCGGAGCTTGGCCAGCGCCGCCTCGTCGTTGCGGGCCTCGAGGCCGGCGTGGATGAAGTCGGCCACCTGCATCATTTCCTCCTCTTTGAGGCCGCGAGTGGTCATCGCGGGTGTGCCGAGGCGGATGCCGCCGGTCTTGGAGATCGGCTCGGTGTCGAAGGGGATGGCGTTCTTGTTGACGGTGATGGCCGCCTTATCAAGGGCCTCCTGGGCCTCGAGGCCGTTGATACCGCGTGAGCGAAGGTCGACGAGTAGGACGTGGTTGTCGGTGCCGCCGGAGCTGATCGTGTAGCCGAGCACCGACAAGCGTGCCGCGAGAGCCTTGGCGTTGAACACGATCTGCTTGGCGTAGTCCTTGAAACCGGCCTGGAGCGCCTCGTGGAAGCAGACCGCCTTCGCGGCAATGACGTGCATGAGCGGACCACCCTGGACGCCGGGGAAAACCTGACCGTCGATCTTCTTGGCATACTGCTCCTTGCAGAGGATGAGGCCGGAGCGGGGGCCGCGGAGGCTCTTGTGCGTGGTGGTGGTAACGAAGTCGGCGTACGGTACGGGACTGGGATGCACGCCTCCGGCGACGAGGCCCGCGATGTGGGCCATGTCGACAAAGAGGTAGGCGCCGACGGAATCGGCAATCTCGCGGAGCCTCTTGAAATCGATCTCACGGGGGTAGGCGGAGGCGCCGGCGGTGATCATGCGGGGCTTCACCTCGAGCGCCTGCTTGGCGAGGGCATCGTAGTCGATGCGGCCGTCGGCCTGGGTCACGCCGTAGTGGGTGACCTGGTAGAGCTTGCCGGAGAAGTTCGCCTTGTGCCCGTGGGTCAGGTGACCTCCGTGGGCGAGGTCCATGGTGAGGATCGCGTCTCCCGGCTGGAGAACGCTGAAGTAGACGGCCATGTTGGCCTGGCTGCCGCTGTGGGGTTGGACGTTGGCATGCTCGGCGCCGAAGAGTTTTTTCGCGCGTTCGATGGCGAGCGTTTCGATCACGTCGGCGTGCTCGCAGCCACCATACCAGCGGCGTCCCGGATAACCCTCGGCGTATTTGTTGGTGAGGCAGGATCCCTGAGCCTCCATAACGGCGCGGCTGGTGTAGTTTTCCGAGGCGATCAGCTCGATGTGCTCGATCTGGCGGTGCGCTTCGCCGGCGATGGCGGCTGCGATTTCGGGGTCGGTGGAGGCTAGGGCGGGGTTGTTGTCGTAGGCCATGGCGGAAAGGGAAGGATGGGAAAGGGTAGATTGATCCACAAAATCGAGCAGATGATCCAGCGCGCTTTTGATGACATCGCGGCATTTGCGGTAAGCGGCCAGTCCCTGGCCGATTGGGTCGGGAACGTCGCCACCCCTCGCGGTGAACTCGCCGAGGAGACGGATCTTCCCGGAATGCTCTGGGTAGAGGAGTTCAAGAATCCGGTAGTGGTCCCGGGTCATCGCGAAGACATGGGTACAGCGTTCCAAGAGCTCCTCGGTGACCGGTTGGCTGCGGAAGGAGCCGAGTGGGATCCCGAGTTCGGCCAGGGCCTCAAGGGCGTGCTGGCTTGCCTTGGCTCCCTTGGGGGCACTCACCCCTGCCGAGAGAACGGTGATCTCATCGCCTCCCTTGCCCCGTTCCTTGATGGCATGGCGGAAGAGTCCTTGAGCCATGGGGCTACGGCAGATATTCCCGGTACAGACAAACAGGATGGTTTTCATCGACAGGACGTTCCCTGGGGGAAGGGAGCGATGGCAACACAATGGGTATCCGGTTTTCTGAAGTCAATGCACGGGTGAGGGCTCTTGCATCGAGGTTTTAACATCCGTGGTGTTTCTTGCTGTAAGTGGCTTTCAATCAAAGGAGTGACATTTTTTTAGTGACAAGAGTTCGATAGATTGCTACAAAGAAAGTCCGTATTGCCATGCAACGTAAAAGCGCCTTCTCCCGCAAACTCCCTGACTTGGTCACCGAGGAACTCGTTTCCGTGCTGATGAAGAAAGGGGCATCCTTCGAGTTCAAGCAGCTCTTCGACGTCGTCTATGATCGGTTGAAGAAGAGGAATGCGGCAAGTGGAGGCGAGGAGATGCTCCGTCTCCGTGCGTACGAGAAGCTCCAGCATCTTGTCTCGCGCAACATGGTCAAGAAGAACGGGAAAAAGTACAAGGGCCTCGCCTCTCTGGCCAATGCGATCGCTCCCGAGGAACCTTTCGTTCCTCCGTCGTCAACCGTTTCCGCTCCCGCCGCCAAGAAAGCAGCACCGGCGAAGAAGCCTGCTGCCAAGGTGCCTGCTGCCAAGGTGCCGGTTGCCAAAGCCCCGAAGGTAAAACCCGCCGCCACGGCCAAGGCTCCCGCCAAGAAGGCCACGGTAAAGACGGTTGCCAAGGTTATCGCCAAGAAGGCTCCTGCCAAGGCGACCAAGAAAAAGTAAATCGCGAAGAGGCCGTTTCACGGCCGCCTTTCCGATAATCGGCTTTCCATCCCGACTGTTTTCTGGCAAGGATCGCAGATCCTGCCTTTGCCTTTTTCAACCATTCCGAATTTTCACCACGTCCCAAGCGCTTTCATGGATCACTCCCTTGCTCCCTACTCCTCGCTTCTGATCCATATCGTTTCGGGTGTTGGATTTGCCCTGACCACTTGGGTCGGCAGCCTTCTCTTGGGACGGGTCGGCCGTGCCACGGGTGTGAAGAATGTTCCCTACGAGTGCGGCATGCTGCCGGAACCGGGCCCCCAACCGCGTTTCAGCGTGAAGTTCTATCTGGTGGCGATGCTCTTCATCCTGTTCGACATCGAAATCGTCTTCCTCTACCCGTGGTCCGTGGTCTACCGCGAGTATCTCCAGCAGTATGGGGTCGAAATCCTCGGCGTGCTGGCGACTTTCACGGCAATCCTCTTTACGGGCTATCTCTACGCGATCAGGAAGGGCGCCCTTGACTGGTCCAAGTAAGCCTCTCGGGGCTGAAGGTGGGCTTGCAGAGCCCGGTGCACGCGGGGATACTCACCGCATGATCCGCCGTATTTCCCTGCTCCTCCCGTTCCTATTTGTTGTTTCCTCCTGCTCAAAAAAGCAGGAAACCGGCATCCCTGTCGGACAGTTCGGTTCGCTAACCGGTGCCCAGGCCACCTTTGGCCAGAGTACCGACAACGGGGTACGTCTTGCCCTTGATGAGGTCAACGCCGCCGGGGGAGTGCTTGGTCAACCGCTCCGTCTGATTACCAAGGACAACCAGTCCAAGCCCGGCGAGACCTCGACGGCGGTTCGTGAACTCATCACCCGCAACAAGGTCGTTGCCCTGATCGGTGAGGTTGCCTCCGGTCGTTCCCTCGAGGCAGCTCCGATTGCGCAGCGCAGCGGAATTCCGATGATCACTCCCGCCTCCACCAACGAGAAAGTCACCGAAACAGGAGACCACATCTTCCGGGTCTGCTTCATCGATCCCTTCCAGGGAACGGTTTGCGCGAAGTTCGCCCGCAAGCTCGGTGCGAAAAAGGCCGCCGTCCTCACCGATGTCTCGAAGGACTACAGCCTCGGCCTCGCCAAGAGTTTTAAGGAGGAGTTCGTGAAGGAGGGCGGCGTGATTGCCGGCCAGCAGAGCTACAGCGGCGGTGACAAGGACTTCAGCGCCCAGCTCACCGCGGTGAAGGCCGATAATCCGGATGTCATCTTCCTGCCCGCCTACTATACCGAGGCACCGCTCATCATTCGCCAGGCGCGCCAGCTTGGCATCACGGTTCCTTTCATTGGGGGAGACGGATGGGATTCGCCGGAGCTCGTCTCGGTGGGAGGCCCTGCCGTGGAGGGGTGCTACTTTTCCAACCACTTCTCCAACCAGAGCACCGATCCGAAGGTCGTGGAGTTCGTGAAGGCCTACCGTGCCAAATACAACACCGATCCCGATGCCATGGTCGCCCTCGGCTACGATTCGCTCAAGCTCCTCGCCGATGCCATGAAGCGTTCCGGAACGACCGATCCCGCCAAGGTCACCGCGACGCTAGCCGAGACGAAGGACTTCGACGGGGTCACGGGGAAGATTACCCTCGACGCCCATCGCAATCCGAACAAACCCGCCGTGATTCTGCAGGTGAAAAACGGAAAATTTGCCTACGTCGAAACGATCGCACCTTAATGGGTGATCGGGAATAGGGAATGGGGAATGGGTTGTCCCGATACCCGATACCCCAGAACCGAGATCCTATTTCCTAGCTTCCGATCCTTCTCAAGGTCACCGATCCGATCGGCAGGTCGAGTTGACGCGCCGCCTCGCGCAGGAATCCCTCGGAGGGATCGGTCAGCATGATGTCGGGTCCTTCGGCGGGAACGGATGATCCGGTGCCATTTCTCATCGCGGCGACGGTGAGGGCGCAGTTCTCGGCGGAATCGACCAGCGACACTCCGTCGCCGCAGATCCTGCGGATTGCCGGTTTAAGCAAGGGGTAGTGGGTACATCCCAAGACCAAGGTATCGATCCCCTCACGGAGCATCGGGTCGAGATAGCGATGGAGCACTGCGTTGGTCACCGGATCCTCCAACAATCCCTCCTCGATCAGGGGGACGAGTAATGGACACGATTCGGCGATGACCTGCAGATCGGGCGATAGACGGCGGATTGCCTTGCCGTAGGCATCGCTGCCGATGGTGGCGCGGGTGCCGATGACGCCGATCCTGCCGGAGCGGGTAGCCTTCACCGCTGCGGCGGCGCCGGGCTCCAGCACTCCTACCATCGGCACCGGGCATTTCGGTGCCAGTTCCGGAACGGCCAACGCGGAGGCTGTGTTGCATGCCACCACGATCATCGAGGCACCATCGCCGAGCAGGAGGTCGGAAATCTCTCGGGCATAGCGCGTCACCGTCTCGGCGCTCTTGCCTCCGTAGGGGACGCGGGCCGTATCGCCGACATAGACGATCCTTTCCCCGGGCAGGGCCCTGCGGAGAGCCGCGACCACGGTGAGGCCGCCGATGCCGGAGTCGAAGACCCCGATCGGGGCGGTGCTGGTCATCGTGGAAGTCATGGGAATGGGAAAGCGCTGAACAATATCCGCCTGGTTTCTCTTCGGGAAGTCCTTCGGATCAGTGCTGTTCAATTCTTCCCCGGCAGGTCGTGGTCATGCCCCTCGTGGCCGTTCCAACGGCGGAGCGATTCTTCGTGGAGATGCCTTCCGCGGAAAAACCGGATCAGGATGCCGTGACGTGGCGAGCAGAGGTAGGCAACGCCCAGAAAGAGCGCCAACACCAGCACGATGCAGGGCCCGGAGGGGATGTTCGCCAGAAAGGACAGGAGGATTCCGACCACGGCCCCCACCAGTCCCAAAACCGCGCTTCCCCAGAGCATTCTGCTGAAGGAGTCGGTCATGAGATAGGCCGTGGCGGCGGGCAGGATAAGCAGTCCCAGCGAGAGCAGGACGCCGACCGCCTGCAGCGAGGCGACGAGCGCGAGCACGATCAGGGCGAGCAGTCCCGTCTCGATCCATCCGGTGCGGATGCCCGAGGCGCGGGCAACCGAGGTGTCGAAGAGGGTCAGGAGCACGGGGCGCTGGAAGGGGACGAGGATACCGAAGGTAAGCACGGCCGCTCCGTAGGAGATGAGCAGGTCGCCGTCCCCCACGCCAAGGATATTGCCAAAGAGAAAGTGGATGAGGTCGACCTTCACCCTGGCGTAGCGCAGGAGCAGGATGCCGAGCGCGAAGGCAATGATGTAGAGCGCGGCGACAGCGGTCTCATCCTTAAGGCGGGAATTGCGGGCGATGAGTTGGCCTCCCAGCGCCACCAGCAGGGCCGCGATCAGTCCTCCGAGGAGGAGCCCCCATGGGGAAAGCCCCACAAGGATCGCGGCGACGGCGAGTCCGGGAAGAAGCGAGTGGGAGAGGGCGTCGGTAAGCAGGGCTTGGCGGCGCAGGATGACAAAGGTGCCGAGGAACCCGTTGGTGAAGCCGATCAGGGCGCAGGAGAGAAGCGCACGCTGCATGAAGGCGTAGGAGAACGGCTCGGTGATCGTGTGCAGGAGGGCGGACACGTTCATCGGTGGTCGTGGTGATGGTGGCCGGAATAGACAGCCGTGCCATAGGCGCATTCCAGATTTCGGGGTGAAAGCGTTTCCGCCGTCGGCCCGCAGGCGACCATCTCGCCGTTGAGCAGGATTGCCGTGTCGAAGAGGTCGATCGCTTCCGAGAGCGCGTGATGGGAGACGAGCAGGAGCTTGTCTCGTGAGGCCAAGGTGCGGAGCGCGCCTGCGAGGTTGGCGGAGCTGCCGCGATCAAGTCCCGCAAAGGGTTCGTCAAGCAGGTAGAGGTCGGCTTCCTGGGCCCAGGCCCGTGCCAGGAAGGCCCGCTGTTGTTGGCCTCCGGAGAGTTCCTTGATCTGTCGGCTCGCCAGATCCGAGAGTCCGAACAGAGAGAGTGCTCCGTCGACGGCCTCGTCATCCTTTTTCGAGAAGGGGCGCAGGAGTCCCACATGGTGGTAGCGCCCCATCTCGACAAGTCCCCTCACGGTCACAGGAAAGTCCCAGTCGACTGATTCGCGCTGAGGAAGGTAGGCGATGAGCGGGGCCGCCTTTGGAAGCTCGCGCCGGCCGATGAGGATACGTCCCGTCTCGGGGAGCAGTAGGCCCGCGATACTCTTGAGCAGAGTTGATTTTCCCGCGCCGTTGGGTCCGAAGATCCCGGTACAATGCCCCCGGCCGAGCGAGAAGGAAAGATGGTGGATTGCCGGGACGCGGTGGTAGCTGACCGTCAGATCCTCCACGACAAGCAGGGGGTCGGGATGCACTTCCGCTCTCATGGCAGGCTCAGGACATCCTCCAGCGTGCGCTCCGACCAGTAGTCTTTTGCGATAGGGGCCTTGGTTCCGGTCGGCAGGAATTCCGCATGGAGCGCATGCGGTCGATCATCCGCCCACTCCGCCCGCACGAGGAGATCACTGCCGGATGCGAGGGAAAGTTCCTTGGTAAATTCACCGTGCCCATTTGTCTCCGCTGCTTCCAGCACGGTCTTTCCTGAGGCCGTCACCTTGAGCCGGAGCGGCGCTGGGGCAGTCCTGATGCGGAGCGTTCCCGTCAGAGAGTCAGGCTGCCTGGTCGGAGAGGCCGGAGTGGAGGTGGGCGCGGTCGCCGGATGCTCGTCGTGCGAGATCACCCGTGTGATAGGATAAAAGACAGCCGCGAGCACCAGCAGTACCAGCACGGTTCGCAGGGCGGGATTTCCCTTCATGTGCCACACATCCTATCCGCCACCCTATCCCCGTGGAAGAGTGTTGACGATTACTGGGGCAGATATTCCGTGATGAGAGAATCGAGTCTTCCCCACCAAAGTGAAATCAGACCGGAAAGCAAAAATCATAGACTGCAAAGGCCAACAGGAGGAGGCCTGTCGCACGCATCGCAAGATCAAAGCGGCGGCTACGAAGCATCAGGCCACCCCCGATGCCGAAAGCATGAAGAATCGAAGTGGCGGCCACCATGCCGGTAAAAAACAGGAGAGGAAGCGCGCCGGAGGGCATTTCTGATCCGTGAGCATATCCATGGCAAAGTCCGGCGATCCCGACACAACTTGCGGCAATCCAGAGTTGGGGGCGCCATGTCACGCCTAGTGCCACTCCCAGCAAGACGATCGAGGCCAGAATGCCATGCTCGACCAGTGGTTGGTGGAGACCGCAGAGACCGACCAACCCGCCCAACATCATCGATCCCACGAAGCAACATGGAAGTAACCAAAGGGCTCTGCCTCCTAACTGGACGGCCCAGAGACCGACCGCCACCATGACGAGCAGGTGATCAAGGCCCGTGAAGGGATGGAGAAAACCGGCATGGGCGGCTTCCGAAACGTTCATGGCATGATAGGCTGCCGGATGAGCCATGGCAGGCAGGCACGAGACAAGGAGAACGAGGAATGGGAGGTGGCGCTTCATGCAGGTTGTTTAACAGCCCATTCAGTCCCCGGACGAGAGGAAAATCATAGCTGTCCGCTTGCGTAGGTCAGGCTGGCAAGGCTTGCGGCGATGGCATTGTCGGATTGGGCCTGGGTGGCCATTGCCTGGGCCAGCGCGGTGCGTGCCGTGAGCACATCCTGGATGGAGGTACGGCCCAGATTAAAGCTCTCCATCAGGGAGTCATAGGCAGCCTGGCTGGCTAGGACGAGGGCGTCGGCGGACTGCTTGCGAGCGAGTGAGGCGCGGGCGGTCGTGTAGGCTCGCCAGACTTCGGCCAGAGCCTGATCCCGCGCCTGAATCACCGCTTCGTTCGCCTCCCTCCAGGAGGCGGCTGCTTCCTTGACCCTGTTCCGGTTGAGACCGCCGTCGAAGAAGGGCCACGAGACATTCACGAACCCCCCGTAGTTCTGGAAGCTGAGGCCGATGTTATGAATCGCGGCGCCGGTAATGCTGGTGTTGAAATCCTGATAACTCTGCACCCCCTTGAGGGAGAATTGGGGTAACGTGCTGGCCTTGGTCGCGCGGAGGGATTGCTCGGCCGCCTGGGCCTGAGCGACCTTGGCTAGCAGATCGGGTTTTTGCTTGAGGGTGAACTGCACGAATTGGTCGAGCGGAGCCACCAATCTGCCGTTGAGCCGCGAGAAGTCATAGGGAGTCACCCTAAGGCCGCACTGCGGTTCGGCGCCGATGAGTTCGATCAAGTTGAGTCGGGCCACCTCCCAGTTGGAGCGAGCGTTAACGAGGTCGTAATCGGCCTGTGCCTTGGCCTGCTTGGCCTGCAGTAGAGCGGGTTCAGTGAGGAGTCCCTGGTCGTATTTGGCCTGGGTAGAGGCAAGGACGTCGGTGGCCGACTTGGCCGAGATCTCGGCTGTGGCGATGAGGCGCCGGTCGGTCTCCAAGGTGTAGTAGGCCTGGGTCACCTGGAAGGTGACCTGCTGGTTGGCGGCGTTGAAGGAGAGTTTGGCGGCGTCCTGCTTTTGCCTGGAGGCCTTGACGCTGGCAATCCTCTGTCCGAAATCAAACAGGGTATAGCGGAGATTCACTCCGGCGCTGAGGCTGGTGTAGTCACCGCTGGCTTGGTCTTCAAAGTTGACCGGCACGACGATACCCGACTGGCTTTTTGCCCCGGTCAGGGTCTGGTTCCAGTATCCGCCGCCATAGCTGCTTTCCACGGTGAGAGTGGGGTAGAACTGCGCCTCCGACATTCCGGTGGAGGCTGAGGCCTGGACGGCCGTCTCCCAGACCATCCGGGTGCTCGGATTGTGCCGTTGGGCGAGATTCACCAACTCGGGCAGTGTGTAGCTCTTATCGGGGTCGACGAAGCTGTGGTCATGGAGCTTGGCCATGAGTTCCAACTGGCGGGCCATTTCCCCGGAGGAGGGAACCGGGGCGGTTGTCCCCGGAGGCATTGCATCCGCATCCTTGGAGTTGCTCACTCCTGCCGGGAATGATGTCGGCATCATGAAGACCATGGCCGTGCAGGTCAGGAGGGATCGCGCTGGCCTGTTCATCAGTCGACTAGCTAAAAACGATCGGGAATACCTGTCGAGGATGCTTTGCCCTTGCCTCGCATTTCAGGCCCTCCCTAACGTGCGATTGGATGGATCGTTTTTTTCTTCTTGGTGCTTCCCTTGGGGTGGCCGTCCTGCCCTCCGGCTGTTCCTGCATCCAGGAAATCGGCGGCGCCTACTTCCCGGCGTGGCTACTTTCGATTCTTGTGGGTTGGATTCTGACCGGGATCATCCGTTTCATTCTTATCAAAGTGGGTATGGATGGATGGATTAGGCCCCGTTCGATCGGTTATCCCTCGCTGGTCGTTTTCCTTACTCTCCTGATTTATCTGATCTTTTTCACCCACTGACCGTCATGACGACCGAAGAGCAAAAGAATCCCACCGGACTAGCTGAAAACACGGCGGACCGTCATTCCAGAAAGGCCATCCTTGGGGCGGTGATCGGCTGGAGTTTTGTGATCCTGGCGATCATTGCCACAATGATCACCTATGTGTGGAACTCCCGCAACCCTCGGTGCAACAACGGCGTGCTCATGGCCGACATGATCGGCATCGCTCCGCGTGTCTCGGGTCCGATCAAAGAGCTGCCGATCAAGGATAACCAGCTGGTGCACCGGGGCGATCTGCTCTTCGAGATCAACACCGCCCCCTACGAGATCGCGGTGCAGTCGGCGAAGGCCAATCTCGCCATGGCCGAGGGGGCGCTGACCAACGCGCAGCTTCAGATCACCGCCCAGCAAGATCAGGTCAAGGCGGCCGCGGCCTCGCTGGACCAGGCTCAGGCCAAGTTGGCGACGGCCAAGGACAACTATGAGCGTATCGCCCCCCTGTTGGCGAAACATTTCGCCAGCGCGCAGGACGTGAACGACGCGAAAAACGCGATGCAGGCCGCACAGGCCGCCGTCGCCGCTTCGCAGGCCCAGGTGCTCTCGGCGCAATCCTCCGTCCTGAGCATCGCGGAGGCCACGGCCAAGCGTGACTCCGCCTCCTCCTCCCTGGCGCAGGCCGAGCTGAATTTGAAATATTGCACGGTGAAGGCCCCTTTCGACGCCCTGATCTCCGGGATGACGATCTCGCGCGGAGCTTTTGCACCCGAGGGACAGCAGGTCTTCACCCTGATCGACACCCATTCGTGGTGGGTTTCCGAGCCGTACCGTGAGGGACAGCTTCGGGGAATGAAGATCGGTGATCCCGTGACCGTGGAGTTGAAGACCGCCGCAGGGAAACTCTTCAAGGGGACCGTTGAGAGCATCGGCTGGGGTGCCACTCCGCATGCCCTGCAGAACAGTATTCTGCCGGTGATACCTCAGGCTCTCGACTGGGTGCAGCTAGAGCAACGTTTTCCCGTGAGGATCAAACTTGAGGATGACGTTCCGGCGGAAATACTCCGCGTCGGCACGACGGTGGCTGCCACTGTCCACACCGGTCGTTGATCCATGAGATCATCCTCCGGAACCCTCGACAGCATGGGATCGGGCGGGGGTGATATCCCGAAGTTCCTCCGTCAGGTTCTGGAGGAACTCAAGCCGATGTCTGATCGGATGGGCGGGACCTTGAGGATGGTTTGCGCCTGTCTTCTGATCTGGATTGTTGTCCTGACGTTTCGCAATCCCATGGGCGATCTTGGCGTGTTCATGGTTTTCATCTTCCTGCAGAGGAACAAGACCATGACCCGTTTTGTCGCCGTTCTGGTGATTGCGGCGATGATTCTTGCTTCTCTTTGGATCATCGGGATCGCCTGTCTGTCATGGAATATCTCGTGGCTCAGGATCCTTCTCTGGGGGGTGATGTTCTGGATCAATTTTTACTTCATGAGCAGGCTCCCGAAGTTGAGCGTCCTCTTCATGCTGCCGATCAGTTTCGCTTCCGTTTTCTGTTTCAGTTTTGATCAGGATCCCAATCCCAATATCTTGATCAGCCAACTCGGGTGGGTCTGGTGCGCCATCGGGCTCACCATCATGGGATCGTTTCTCGTTGAGTACTTTTTCGGCGCACCCAGTGCCCTGGACCTGCTCCGGGCTGAAGTCCGGAGGAGCTTCGATCTTGCCGAGTCCCATTGTCTGGAACGGGCCGAGGGAACCCTCTCTCCGCTGACTCTCGGTGTGAATGTCGGCGTCGTGCACGACCAGGCAAAACTGATCCAGAAGTTCGGGGGCTTCACGCCGCTGCAGAGGGAAAACTGCACGTGGATCATCAACGCCGTCGGTGCAATCGACCGGATTGCTTTTGCGGGCGATCTCTCTACGCCACCCGATGCCTCCGGTCGGGCCGAATGGCTTCTGGTTGCATCGCACCTTGCGCAACTCAGGAAGCGTCTTCTGGCTGGCGGGACGCGCGAAAAGGAAATCCCGGGGGTGCCGGCCATCAGCAACCCAGCGCTTGCCGAGGCGTTGAAGGAGTTGATGGAGGCCGAAACCTGCCTTGATCCTTCATCGACAGGTTGTGCCGTGCCGTCAAAACGGGTGACCGAGGAACCAAGCCTTCCGGATAAAAAAGATTTCACCGATACGGAATTCGCCACCAGGGCAACGGCCGCCACGATGGCGTGTTACATGTTTGCGAGCATGACCGACTGGAGCGGCATTCATACGTGCATGATCACCTGCGCGGTCTCGGCCATGAACAACGTCGATTCCCAGGTCTTTAAGCAGCGGCTTCGCATCATCGGGGCCTCGATCGGGGGGCTGATGGGATTCCTGGCGATGTTCCTGATTCCCCATATGGACAATCTGACCGGAGTCCTACTCATCATGGCTCTCGGAACGGGGGTCAGTGCCTGGGTCTGCATGGGCCGGGTGAAGTATTCCTATATCGGGGTCCAGATGGGGCTGGCCTTTGTGATGCTCCTCGCTCAAGACCCGCATGCCACCACCGAGTTCACCGTGATCCGGGATCGTCTTGTTGGCATCCTGGTGGGCCTCTTCGCGATGCGTTACGCCTTTATCTGGTGGACACCCAAATACATCCAGGGAGAGACACCCTCCTCCGCTCCACGACTCAGTCCGATTTGACGGCAACGCTTCCCCCTTGTTTTCGGCAGGGGCAAAACTAGAATTCCTTGCATGCGCGTAGGACTAGCCACCGATCACGGCGGTTTCGAACTCAAGGAGGAACTCGTTGCCAAACTCAAGGCGGCCGGTCACGAGGTTGTCGATTTCGGAGCGCACCAACTCATGCCCGACGATGACTATCCCGATTATGTCACGCCGCTGGCCCGCGCCGTGGTCGCCGGGGAGGTGAAGCGCGGGATCGCGATCTGCGGAAGCGGCGTCGGTGCCTCGGTCTGCGCGAACAAGACGGAAGGTGTCCGCGCCTGCCTGATCCACGATCATTTCTCCGCGAAGCAGGGGGTCGAGGACGACCACATGAATATCCTCTGCATGGGGGGGCGCACCGTCGGTCCCTGCGTGGCCTGGGATCTGGTGGAGACCTTTCTCAATGCGCAGTACAGTCAGGAAGCGCGCCACCTGCGCCGTCTGGGCAAGGTCGCCCGTCTGGATGCCCGGGCGTCCTGATTACCTTCGCACCCCGGGGCCATGAACGATTCCCTGGTGAGGTCGCTGTCGAATTCCCCGATGATCCATGATTCGGAACTGATCGCCGGGTTTTTCTCCCCGCTGGGGTTTGCCGGGGTGATCCTGCTGCTGGTCCTAGTGAACCACGCCCTCTTCTCCGAAGCGGTGATCTGGATGCACGAACGCTTCATGGATCCTTTGCTTGCAAAGGGTGATGCGCTGAAGGCCCGTCTGGTCGGTTATGCCTGCATCCTGACCATGGTGGCCGGGCACCTGACCGAGATTGTGATCTGGGCCACCTCGCTGGTCATGGCCGGCTTGATTCCCTCGATGAGCACGGCGCTCTATTACTGCGGCAGCACCTACACCACACTCGGCTATGGAAGTGACCCGATGGCGAACGGACGGAACGCCATCACCGTCGTCATCGCTCTCTCGGGCATGCTGACCGTCGCGGTCACCACTTCGATCCTCATGTCGCAGTTCTCGAGGTATCATGAGAGCCGAAGGATCTCAAAGGCCAAGCCATCTGTGTCGTGAAGTCCCCTTCTCCCCTTGGACCAGACTGGATCGCCTGCCACCATTGTGAGGCGCCTTGCCGGATCCGGCATGTTCACCCCGGCACCGAACTGAGGTGCGGGCGTTGCGGTTCGACGGTGTTGTCTCCCGCGGGCAGGAAGACCTTCCAGCCTGCGCTGGCACTCTCGATCGCCGGTCTCTTCGCCCTGTTCCTAGCTAACACGAACCCGGTGCTGACTTTTGACGTGGCAGGTAGAACCCAATCCGGCTACATCGTGACCGGAATCGGGGAACTTTTCCACCAAGGATACTGGCCGATCGCCGCCCTGGTCTTTACTGCTTCGATGCTTGCCCCTGCACTCTATCTCGCCTCGGTGGCCTATGTCTCGGCCGCCTGCTCGATGAAATTCCCTCTTCCCGGAATCTTCGCGGCCTTCAGGATCTCAACGTGGGCCGAGCCGTGGAACCTGATCCCTGTCTACTCCATCGCCACCGTCGTCTCGGTCGTGAAGCTTCGTATGATCGGAGGAGTGACCTGGAATGACGGTGCGCGCTGGGTGCTGGCCGTGGCGCTGCTTACTCTTTTCGCCCAGCAGGTTTTCGAGCGGCGCATGGTCGACCTGCGCCTTGAGGCGATGGCTGCCGCGAGGAGGAACGAGGGTAGGGCGTCATGACTGATTCCTTCCGCATTTCGACCGCTCGCGCCCTGGTGACCACGGCGGCCGTGCTCTACGTGCCCTCGAACGTCATCCCGGTGATGACCATGACCGTGGCTGGGAAAACCGATCCCCTCACCGTGCTCGGCGGGGTGAAGGAGCTTTGGGATTCCAATCTTCCCGCCATTGCAGGCGTCGTCTTCCTGGCGAGCTTCGTGGTTCCCTTCCTGAAGGTGGCCTCTCTAGGCTGGATCCTCTGGTTACATGGGACGGACCGCCATCAGGGCGTCCGTGACAAAGTTCACCGGATCGTCCACCGCATCGGAAGCTGGTCGATGATCGACATCTTCCTGCTCTCGGTGCTGGCGGCGGTCGGCCAACTCGGTGCGCTCGGGAGTGTCACGGCCGAACCGGGAGCGATCTATTTTTGCAGTGTGATGATCAGTTGCCTGCTTGCCGCGGAAATTTACAAACCACGCCTGATCTGGGAGAGTCCCGGAGAGACAGACCCATGAGAGACCAAGAAAACATCCCCCGCGACCATGGCGTGATCGTCTCCCGGAAGAGAATGAGAATTTCCTGGGTCTGGCTCTTCCCTGTGCTGGCGATGCTTGCGGCCGGCACCATGTTCTACCGGAACGTGAGCAACGAGGGTCCCACGATCTATGTCCAGTTTTCCTCGGCTCCTGGTATCAAGCCGGAGAAGACCCTGCTCTATTATCGCGGGGTCGAGGCCGGTACGGTGACGGGAATCCAGCTCGGCAAGAATCTGGACAACGTCTTGGTGAGTGTCCGCCTGCGCAAGCATGCCGAGGAGCTGGCCCGCGAGGGCACGCTGTTCTGGATTGACCAGCCCGTCTTCAACCTGGCCAAGCCCTCCGGCATTCAGTCTCTTATCGAGGGAAACTCGTTGCAGGCACGGATGGGTTCGGGGGAGCGAGCCTATTTTTTTATTGGCAGTGACGAGGTGCCCATTGCACCGCTGGAAGGGGAGCCGCTTTTCGTCCGCCTAACCTCGCAATCGATACCCGCCGTGGAGACGGGTGCGGAGGTCATCTACCGGGGGCTTCCCGTGGGGCTCGTTCGGAAGAAGGGGCTGGATGACAAAGGCAATCCGTATCTCGAAGTGGGGTTTGCGAAACGGTATGTCGACCTCATCCGATCAACCTCCCGCTTCTGGGTCATTCCGCCGCTCTCTGTAAAAATCGGGTCAGGTATCCTTCAGCTCGACATGCCCTCGCTCAAGAATTTCGTCCTGGGTGCAATTGCTGTGGACAACTTCGGCGACCGTCAGGGGGCTCCGGCGCAGGCCGGCGCCCTGCTGGCGCTTTATGAAAGCGAGGAAGCGGCGTCCGCCACCTCGGAGCCGATTACGCTGGAATTCAAGAACGGCCAGGGGCTCTCTCCGGGGCTGACCCAGCTGCGTTACCTCGGCGTGCCCGTCGGTATCGTGGAGAAAGTCGACGCCTCGGCGGGCAAGGTCGTCGTGACCGCCCACCTGCGCCCGGGCTTCGAGATCTTGCGTCGCAAGGGATCCTCATTCTCGATCATGCGCCCCGTTCTCGAGTTGCAGAAGGTGAGCGGACTAGAGACCCTGGTCAGCGGCATCTATATCGACTGCATCCCCGGGCCCAAGGGGCCGGAGACATCGCGCTTTGACGGGATCAGTCAGGAGGATGCCGAAATGATCGACTATCAGGATCAGGGATTTGACGTTGTCCTGACCGCCGCCTCCTCCAAGGTGGGAGTGGGCACCCCGGTCATTTACCGCGGTTTGCGCGTGGGCAAGATCACCCGCAAGGATCTGGTGCCCGGGGGAAGCGGGGTCCGTCTGACCGCCTCGGTCAAGAGCCGCTACGCCTACTTACTCCGCGAGAACAGCCGCTTCTGGAACGCCGGCGGCGTCAAGATTTCGGGTGGTCTGATCTCGCTGAATGTCCAGTCCTCCGTGCTTGAGTCCAAGGGGCTCGGCGGCGTTGAGTTTTCGACCCCCTCCGGGGATGGCGCCGGCAACCCCGTGAAGGAGGGGTATCGCTACGATCTCTACGATTCACCCAAGAAAGAGTGGCTCCAGTGGGCGATTCCTAACTTCAAGTAACGCGAGGAAATGGGGCATAGGCTATAGGGACAAGGTAATGGGGGATGCGGGACTTCCAAAACCCTGACCGCCATAATTTTTCGGTGGATTGGTTTGCTTGCCGATTTTCCATGCCCGATTATTGATCGCCCGATTCTTTAACCCAAAATTTGCATTAGGAGCCGCAAGCCGGATGTCCGAGGGGTTAAAACGTTAGAAGGGTTGAAACGTTTCAACGTGGAGCTGGGAATCCAGCGGG
>Ga0208105_1000067_pt1 | contig 51140 bp, 56 predicted proteins | sample CryBogCBE16Jul07_FD_184574 | JGI IMG/M metagenome (GOLD analysis project Ga0208105, IMG submission 184574) | Freshwater microbial communities from Crystal Bog, Wisconsin, USA - CBE16Jul07 (SPAdes) | ecosystem: Environmental > Aquatic > Freshwater > Lake | place: Crystal Bog, Wisconsin, USA... | reverse complement strand
TTCGAGCGCGTCGAGCTTCTGAAGAAACGCGGTCAGTTCAAGCCCGGTCAGCGCGTGATCGGCCTGCCCAAGACCAAGCCGGAGGATTAAGCCGATCGCCGGAAATTCCAAATCCGGGAAGCCGTCCATCGGTCTCCCAGCCTCCAGGCGCACGTCCGACGCAACGGGCATGCGCCTGAATCGTTTTCTAGCGGCCGCCGGCCTCGGCTCCCGCCGCTCCTGCGAGGAGCTCATTCTCAGGGGAAGCATTTCGGTCAACGGCACCTATGTCCGCGACCTGGCCACCCGGATTTCAGACGAGGATGACGTGCGCGTGCACGGCCGAACGGTCCATGCCATCGCCACCCGCACCATCCTGCTGAATAAGCCCGCCGGCTACACCACCACCCGGGGCGACCGGCACGCGGAGCGGACGATCTTCGACCTGCTCCCCTCCGACTGCGGCCATCTCTTCCATGTCGGCCGCCTCGACCGCGAGAGCGAGGGCCTGCTCCTGCTCACTAACGACGGCGCGATGGCCCAGGAGTTGATGCACCCCTCCAAGGGGATCGAGAAAGAGTATGAAGTGGTTGTCGACCGACCCTTTGGGCCCAAAGACGCCGCCGCGCTGCTCAAGGGAACCTGGATCGAGGGATCGGTGGCCCGTGTGCAATCCATGCGCACCCTCGGACCGACCAAGATCATGGTCATCCTCCATCAGGGTCTCAAGCGACAGATTCGCGTCATGCTGGGCCAACTCGGCTTCAAGGTGCAGCGTCTCGTCCGGGTCCGTCTCGGGCCCCTCACTCTGCGCGGGGTGAAACCGGGAAGCTACCGCGAACTCCGTCCGGAGGATCTCGAGGCACTCCGCAAGGCGGCCGCCGCCCCCAAGCCCAAGAAACCATCATCGCCGCGCAAGCCAAAGGCTCTGAAGTTCACGAATTTCACCGTTGTTCCCGCTTCGCCCAAAAAAGCGACCGACTCCGCCTTGGCTCCGAAAAAACCGCGCAAGACCTCGCCCACCGGAGAGAGGGTGAAGAAAGGAGAAGGCAGGTTAAAGGGTTGAAAAGGTTGCAACGTGGACAAGGCCTGCCCACCCTTCGTCCCCGCTTGGTGCATCATTTTAACGGTTCAACTTTTTCACGTTTTAACAGATTCTTATCGCGATGAAGACGACCTTCCGCTCGATTCCGGACTGCCCTCCGGCCCTCGGACCCTACTCGCTGGCCGTCCGCTCCTCCGGCCTTCTTTTCGTGTCGGGAATGACGCCTTGGGATCCCGCCACGGGAAAAATCGAGCGGGGATCCATCGCGGAGCAGACAAGACTTGTCCTGGAAAACATCAGGCGCATCGTGGAGGGGGCGGGCGGGGTCCTGGCCGACACTGTCTCCTGTCGCGTCTACCTGCGCGATCTGAGCACGGAGAACTTCCAGGCCATGAACGCCGTCTACGCGGAGTATTTTCCCGGGGACCATCCCCCGGCACGTGCCACCGTGGGGGCGCAGCTTCCAGGCGAGTTCGATGTGGAGATCGAGTGCGTCGTGGCGGTGAAAGAGACCGACGCCAACTGATCCGATGAAGCGGCTGATCCCCTTCCTGCTTCTCGCCGTTCTCGCCGCTCCGCTTCTGCGTGCGCAGGAGAGTGCAGCCCGCGAGTACATCGTGATCTCCGGAGGGCCCTCGCTTATCGAGTGGGAGAAATTCAAGAAAGTGCCGCACGACCACTGGTGGGCGAATTTCGTCCGCGCCGCCCGCATCCGTCTCGGCGAACTCCGCGAGCGTCAAGGTGACGGGGCGCTGGTCACCTGGATGGTTTACAAGCCCGGCTATGTGCGCCGCGGCACACGGCAGGAGAAAAGGGATCTCCTGAAGGAGATCGGAACCGTCCGGGACAAGTTTAAGGTCAATCTCGTCTACTTCAGCAGCCAGCGGGAATTGCTGGACTACATCAACAAAGGCTCGGCCAGCCACCCGCGCCCGAGGTGGAAGATCGCGGATCTGGAATACTTCGGCCACTCGAACCGCGCCTGCTTCATGTTCGACTACAGCAACGAGATCGACAGCGGCTCCAAGGCCTGGCTCCACGAGACCGAACTAGGGAAGCTTGACCGGAACGCCTTCGCACCGCGTGCCTTCTTCAAAAGTTGGGGCTGCCACACCGGCGAGAGCATGAGCAGGTTATGGCGCAAGGCCACCGGCCAACCGATGATCGGGGCAGTCGGCACGACCGATTACTCCGGCAGCGATGACCCGGGCTGGCATCCGAAGCTCGGAAGCAGCGACGGCCGCTGGACCCGCTGACTCTCCCTCCCGAGAACCAGTCATCCCGGCTCCGACATGCCAACAGTGACCGGTTGGAAAAAGGCCCTGCGCTACCTGGGGCGTTCCCTTCTGCTTCGCTGCCCTGTCTGCGGAAAGTCCCCCATTTTTCCCTCCCTCCGCTCGACACGGACTCTGCACGACTGGTTCACCCCGCTCGACGGCTGCCCGCGCTGCGGTTATCCCTACGAGCGCGAACCCGGCTACTTCCTGGTCTCGGTCTGGATCATCAACTACGGGGCGGGAAGCGTCCTGGGCATCGTGATCTATCTGATCCGGGAGCTCTTCTACCATCCCCCGATCGGGCAACTGATCCTCTCGGTCATCGTGCCGATCTTCTTTTTTAACCTGCTCTTCGTCCGGCATTCCAAGGCACTCTTCATCGCCCTCGACCATTACTACGACCCGCACGAAAAGGATCCCGGGGAGGACGGGGGAAACCTTCCCATGCCGGAACGTCCCAAGGACGGACCCGCCTCCCCCGACAAGACGATCCCGAAACCCAAACCGGAACCCGCCCTGCGCTGAGGGCCGAGCTTGCGGCCCGGCAATCAGATCGCCCTGGAAAGAGCCTTGGGATAACGCGGCTTCATCCAAGCCCAGATAACGAAGAGGATCCCTGAAACGATCATGAAAAGGGAGAGGAACTGCCCCCGGGTCATCCCCGCGGTGAGCGGCGCGTCGGGCTCGCGGAAACACTCGCCGGCAATCCTCACCAAGGCGTAGGCGATCAAAAACACGCCGGTCAGCACGCCGTCGGGCAACCTTACCCGTGTCCGCAGGATCCAGAGCAGCAGAAAGAGAAATACCCCCTCGAGAAGGGCCTCCACGATCTGGGAGGGATAGCGCGGAGTCAGCCGTGCAGCCAGCAGCGCCCGGAGTTCCGGTGATGAAGCCGCCCCGGAAACGAGGGCGTCGGGCGAGGAAAAGGCCGGACTGATCGCGGAGGCCGTTGCCAGTAGCTCCTCCTGTCTGCCCGGCGACCAAAGAAGGATTTCCTTGGGGAACTGCATCGCCCAAGGGACATTCGCCGCCCGTCCGTAGAGTTCCCCGTTGATGAAGTTGGCACAGCGACCGAGTAAGATGCCGACCGGGGCGACGACGACGAGATTGTCCCCAAGATTACGCCAGGAGAGGCCGTGTTTGCGGGCATACCACAGGGCGTAGATCGCGAGGCCCAGGATGCCTCCGTGGCTAGCCATTCCCCCTTCCCAGATCCGGAAGAGCATCAGGGGATCGTGAAAGAACCCGATCGGATCGTAGAAGAGCATGTATCCCAGCCGGCCGCCCAGAAGCACGCCGAAAAGGGCGCCCATCGTGATGAAATCAGCCACCTGATCCGGCTTCAGGTCGGAGTACCCCTGCCGCGCCAGTCTACGGTAAAGCAATGTTCCAATCACGAATCCTGCCAGATAGGCCAGTCCGTACCACCGGAGGCCGAACCCTCCGATCTTCACGAGAAAGGGGCTCAGGTCATGGACATAGTAGGCGAGCAACATCGTCAACGGATCGTCGCGGAGAAACACGCGGCGGGCAATTTCTTTGACAGGTCGGAGTTCCCGGAATGATCCTCTTCCCAGCATTCATGAAACTCATCCGCTTCCCCCTGATCACGCTCTTCTGCACCCTATTCCTCATCATCCTTTGCGGATGCACCACGCTCCAGAACAGACGGGATCTGTACTTTCCCGGGAAGGTCGAGGGCCCCTACACCAAAATGCTCCAACACAGGCTTGCCACTCCATCGCCCACTCCGGTCCGCTTCCCGAGAGGAACTGGGGGGGCAGGGAGCGGGAAAAACGTGATTGAACCCCAAAGCTGATCCTGCCTGAGGATCCCGGGTCTTTCCCGGGATCCCAGGGTAAGAACACTACTGCGGGGAGTTCACCATGGACTCTTGCGGAGAGGCCGAGGAGGAAGGCACCGAGGGAGGTGCGACCTGATGGAGTTTTTCCAGAATGGGACCTAGGGAGGGATCGGCCTTGAGCAACGCCGCATCCGCTGCCTGACGCAACGCCTCATGGGCTGCGCGCCTTGCCTCAGGGGTGGCGGCCGTTTTCAGGGCCTCGCGCGCGGAGACGACGGAGGGGTCGTTTTTGACCTTTTCATGGGCCGCCTTGAGTTGCTCCCGCTCCTGCTCGCTCAGGTTGGCCAAGCCGGGAGGGGGGCCATGGCGCCTATTTTCCTGAGACGCGTCCGACTTACCGGGACATTCTCCCCATCTGCAATGACCCGCCTTTTTCGGCGGCTCGATCTTGGACAAGATCGGAGCGACGGAGGAATCGACCGCGATCATGGCGTCGTGAAGATCCTTCCGGGCCTTCTCCACGGCCTGTCGGGCATCCTTCATGGCCTGCTCCAAGGCAGGATTCTGAGCGATCGCCTTGTCGTGGGCTGCCTTCAGTTGGGCGCGTTCCTGATCGCTGAGATTGCCCATCGGGCCGCGGGGCCCCGGCGGAGGTGGTGGAGGAGCCTGATCAACCGTGGGAGCATTGCTTGAATTCATTTCTTGTGCCTTGGTGGCATGGGGCACGCAAAGCACCATCAGAGCGCCCAAGAAAAGCGGGATGCGGATCGTTTTCATCGCGTTGGATTGTTTGTTTTGCAGGTGGTTTCAGGCAGCGGAGGGCTTGGAAGCCTTGAGTTTTTCCAGAATGGGAGCAAGGCCCGGATCGGCCTTGAGCAGAAGATCCCGCCGGGTCTGACGAAGGGTCTCGTGGGCGGCCGCCTTGGCCTCCTTGGTCTGTGCATCCTTTGCGGCCTGACGGGCGGCGACCAACTGAGGGTCATTCTTAACCCGCTTCATGGCCGCCTTGAGTCGGGAGCGTTCCTGGTCATTGAGGACGGCGAGCCATTCCTTGCCATGGCACTTCCCGTGTTTGCCGGCACAGAAGGGTGTGGCGGCCGGTGAGGGTTCGGGAGTCTGGGCCTTCAGGGGGAGGCTCCCGAACCAAACGACGGAGAGGAGGGATACTGTGGTACGGGTGAGGGTGATTGTTTTCATCACCCGGAACAACACCGGTGTGTGGCAAAGGTTTCGGATTTTTCCCGAAAATTCACGCTTGGAGATTTCCCTGAAGATCTGACCTCAAGGAAAGCAGCCTAGAGTTTTTCAGGATGGGCCAGCAATTCGGCCACCCGCTGGAGCAGTCTTCCGGCGGCCCCTCCATCGAGCACGCGGTGATCGAAGCTGAGCGTGAACTGGGCTTCGGTGACGGGAAGAAAGGCCTTCTTTTCAGGATCCCACGAAGGGGTGATCCGCCCCGCTCCCATCCCGAGCAGCAGGGTCTGTTCGGGAAGCGGAATGGGGGTCGCCATGGTGAGGCCGAAGACCCCGTAATTGGTGATCGTGGCAATTGAGCCTCCCGTGTCCGAGCCGGGCAACCGGCGAGCCCTTGCAAGTTCCACCAACCGGTTGTAGCGCTCGACCAAGTCGGCCAACGGAAACTGATCGGCATGACGGATCACCGGCACCAACACACCGTCCTCGGCCTCGACGGCAAAGCCAATGTCGACAGAGCGCGGATGGATAACCCGGTCGCCGATCAGGCGGCCCGCGGTGGCGGGCATCTCGGAGAGGGCGATGGCAAGGGCGCGGAGTGCGTAAAGGGCGGGACCAGCTTTCACGGTCTGCTTCTTGCGGTGGGCAAGCAGGATGTCGAGATTGACAGGCAGGACGACCGTCGCCAGCGGACGGGTCCAACTGCGCCGCATGGCGTCGGCCACGGCGACCCGCATTGAGGAGGCCGGGGAGATGTCGTTTCGCTCGAGATCCTGCAGGAAGCGTTCCAAGTCGTCGATGGTGACGCGACCGCCGGCCCCACTGCCTGCCACACCAGCCAGATCGGCGGCGTGAAGGCCGAGTTCGGCCATGCGTGCCTTCATCCGGGGCGAGAGGAAGCTGGCACCGCCCGCGTGGGCGGGAACAGGAAGGCCGCTGATGGTGGGCTCCACCTCTTTCTTGGCCGGTCTGGCCTCATCCTTCCCGGTGAATTTGCCCTTCCTGGTTTTTTTCTCAGGAGTAGGGAGAGGGGCGTCGTGAAGGCCCAACCGCTCCGCGTCCTCGTCACTCACCTCGAGATATCCCAGAGTCGCACCGACGGTGTAACTCTCACCCACGACAGCGGTGATCTCCCGTAGGATCCCGCCACAGGGGGCCGTGACACCCATGACCGCCTTGTTGGTCTCGACCTCAAGCAGATCGGTGTCGGCATCGATCCGGTCGCCGACCGCGAAGGCGGCGCGGACGATGGTGGCCTCGGCGATCGATTCGCCGAGCTGCGGCATGATGATGGGAAGGAGGTTGGCCGATTCGGGTGACGGGAACATGGCTTTGTCTCGGTTGGTTCAGAGTTCGAGGAGATCTCGCAGGGCCGCCGCAATGGTGCCGGCGGTGGGACGGTGTGTTCCCCAGAGGGCGGGGTGGTAAGGTACGGGGGTCTCCTTCGCGTTGAGGCGCTGGGGTGGGGCGTCGAGCAGTCCGAATCCCTCGGCCGCCACCCGTGCCACGACCTCGGCAGTCACACCTCCCCACGGCCAGGCCTCGCCCACGGCGAGTAGGCGACCGGTCCGGGCCACCGAGGCCAGAATCGTATCGGTGTCGAGAGGGCGGACGGTACGCAGGTCCACCACCTCGATATCGTATCCGTCCGAGGCGAGTTCCTCAGCGGCAGCCAGGGACTCGTGGAGCATCGCTGCATGGGTCGCGACGGTGGCGTCCCTGCCGGGGCGCGCGATGCGGGCCTTGCCGAAGGGAAGGGCCTCGTCGGGCAACCGGTCGGCTTTGAGATGGTAGTAGAGAAACTTGTGCTCGCAGAAGATGACGGGATCGTCGAGCGCCACTGCCTCGAGGAGCATCGAGTAGGCATCCTCCACAGTGGCGGGCGTCATCACCACGAGGCCCGGGTAGTGGGCGTAGAGCGCCTCCATGCTCTGGCTGTGGAAAGGGCCGCTACCGGGGGTCCCTCCGCTGGGAAGACGCACCACGATGGGGCAGGGAGTTCCGGTGCGGTAATGGAGCGTGGCGGCTTGGTTGACGATCTGGTTGAAGCCGCAGGTGGAGAAGTCGGCGAACTGCATCTCCACGATCGGTCTCATCCCCTCGACGGCGGCGCCGATAGCCATTCCCACCATGGCATCCTCGCTGATGGGGGAGTCCAGGACACGGCCAGGGAATTCCTTGGCAAGGCTCTTGGTGGCCTTGAAAGCCCCGCCGAAGTTCCCGATGTCCTGGCCGTAAAGAAAGACGCGCGGATTGTCGGCAAGCGCCTTACGCTGGGCCAGACGAATCGCCTCGAGGTAGGTGATGCTGCTCATCTTCCTTCCTCCCTTCCGAGAACGGCGAAAGCGTTCCAATCCTCATCGGAGGGATCGGGGGCGGGCTCGCGGAGCACCTTTGAGGCGGTCTCCTCGACCTCGGCCGCCACGAGGGCCCGCCATGCCTCGGCCTCCCCGGCGTCGAGCCAGCCCTTCTGCAGCAGTGATTCTCGTGCCAGCGGCAGGCAGTCGCGGCCGAGTTCGGATTCCTTGAGGCTCTCTGGAATGTAGGAGGCGTCGTCGTGCTCCCCGTGGCCCACCAACCTGAGGAGATCAGCCACCACGAGCTGCGGGCCCCCGCCCGAACGTGCCGCGGAGACCGCCCGGCCAATCACCCGGAGGCAGTCGATCAGGTCGTTGCCCACCGCGCGCCGTCCGGCGACGCCGTAGCCCGAGGCACGTGCCATGAGATCGGAGCAGGCGAACTGCCTGTCGTTCGGCGTGGAGTAAGAGAACTGGTTGTTGGCAACCACAACCACAAGGGGCAGTTTCTCGACGGCCGCCATGTTCATTCCCTCGTGGAAGCTTCCGGTCGAGGTGCCTCCCTCCCCGATGCAAGTGGCTCCCACCACGCCGCTCTCGCCGCGGAAGCGCCGCGCCAGCAGACCACCGCAGACCGTCGAAACCATGGCCCCGAGGTGGCTGATCATCGCGTGGTATCCCTCGGAGGGACGGCCACGATGGATGTTTCCGTCACGGCCGCGCATAGAACCAAGGGAGGATCCGAGGTAGGTGCGCAGGGTGTCGAGGATGGTGTCGCCGAAAGCAAGCCTCCCAGCCTGATCCCGGATCAGCGGCGCGTAGATGTCACCCCGCCGGAGTTGCACGCCGAGAGCGACGCTCAGCGCCTCCTGGCCGCGCCCGAGAAAGACGCCGCCGACGATTTTTCCGGAGCGATAAAGGGCAGCGAGTTTCTCCTCGAGGAGGCGCGCCTCGAGCATCGTGCGGTACGCCCTGCGAGCGGTTTCGCGGGTGACGCCGCACAGGTCATCCGCGTCATCCGCCCCAGAGAGGCGCTTCGCGGCGGACTTTGTCACCTTAGAGACCCGAGGCCTGACCGATTTCGCAGACTTGCTCGGTGTGGTGACGCTACCCTTGCTCATGGCGGGAGAATAGGAGGGTGGATCCGGCTTGCAAAGCCCGTTTGGAAATGACGGAAGGATAGCTCCATCAGCGGATGGATTTCCAGAGCATGATCAGGATGAACGCAAGGACACCGCAGAGCAGCAGGAACTGGACCCGCGCGGCGCGCTGCTCGGGAAGGGTCATGCGTCCCGAACCGGAGCGGCGCAACGGAGCGTGACGCTTGTCCCGGAGGCGGCCGAAGGAATCGTCGGTCACGGTGGTCACGGCCCTCATCTTGATGAGTTCCCGCTGTTTCTTTTCACGTTCGGCGATTTTTTTCGGAAGTTCCTCCATCTCCTTCCTCTTGAGTTGCTCGAGGCGACGGAGTTCCGCTTCCTTTCTGCGTAGCTCCTGGAGGTCACGTTCGATGCGCAGACGATCCTCGTCCAGGGAGGCGACGGGGCGGCTCCGCGGCGCAGAGGATGTTTTCTGGCCGCGGCGGCCGGAGGGGGAGGTGGCCATGACGGAACGCGACTCAGCGCGGCGCAGTCATCAGGTGCCAGATCCAGGCGATCAGGGCAATCGAGCCGAGCACCAGTAAGGGAAGCGTGAAAGCCACTCCGCTGCGGAGCCAGTAGGCGAATCCCTGGTCTCCCAAATCGGGCAAGAAGGCCGAACCGTTCTCCCCCTGGAAAGCCGCCTCGGGGTCTGCCGTGGGGGCAATCTTTGCGTGGGAACGGGCGTAGGCCGAGCGGGCCTCGTCGACCGTTCCCAGGGCTCGCGTCAACTCACGCGGAAGGTCTCGTCCAGACCAAGCCTTGGGATCGATCTCCTCGAGGTTATGCAGATGTTCGGCGAAGGAATCCTGAATGCCGTGCAGTTGCTCGAGCCGGCGCTGCGATTCCTCGGTCTCGCGCTGGACGAGGATCAGGGCCCGGGAAAGCTTGTCGGCTATTTCGTTGCGTCCGCGTTCGAGCTCCTCCTGACGGCGCGTCAGGTCCTCGAGGCGCTGTTTCTCCTTCTCGATCTGGTCTTGTTTCTGCCGAAGGGCCAGCAATTCGGCCTGTGCTCGCTTGACTTGGTCCTGAAGTTCCTCAGCGGAAGCGGGTTGCTCAAGATCGAGCAGTTCGTCGTGGTCTTCTTGAAAGTCTGACATAACCACTACCCGTAGCGTAGTCGCGGCCTTTTGACTTCAAAAATCTTCCATTAGGGGGATTTTTTTGAACACGTCCCAAAGTACCCGGAGATCGGTTTGCGATCAGCGAGACCCGAAAATCGTCGATCCGACCCTCACTAGGGTCGCCCCTTCCTCCACGCCCACCTCGTAATCGCCACTCATCCCCATGGAGAGCGTCGGGAAAGGAATTCCAGTGCTTCTTGCCAGGCGATCCCTCAGCTCCCTCAGCAAACGGAAATGTGGCCGCGAAGCTTCGGCTTCGGGTGCCAGGGGAGCCATTGTCATGAATCCCTCGATCTGCAGGCGCGGCAGTGCAAGCAACTTCTCAAGTTGCTTCTCGAGCTCGGCGGGTTCGAAGCCGTGCTTGCTCCCCTCGCCCGAGACATTGACCTCCAGCAGCACCCTTGGAAAATGCCCCTCCTCGGCGGCGATCCGGTCGATGTCGAGGGCAAGGTCGAGCGAGTCCACCCCGTGGATCAGTTCGAAGTGAGGGAGGGCCTTTCGGACCTTGTTCGACTGCAGGTGACCTATGAGATGCCAACGCAGCCTGCCCGGCAGCAGGGGTATTTTTGCAAGCGCCTCCTGAACACGGTTTTCGCCGAAGAGGACCTGCCCCGCCTCCGAGGCCTCGCGGATCACCTCGGCAGGATGGGTCTTGGAAACGGCCACCAAACTGATCTCCGAGGGACTGCGGCCAGCGCGTTCCGCAGCCCGGGCGATTTTTTCCCGCACGGATTGAAGGTTTTCAAGGAGAGAGTTCATGGCGGTGATCCGGGTGATCTTTTCGGCTTGGGGTTAGGCGGCGGGACAGGAGAGACTCTGCGTCATGAACCTCGACGGCTTCAAGGTCTTCTGCGACCTCTGCGACACGGGAAGTTTCTCCAGGGCTGCGGAGGCGAGCGGGATCACCCAGAGCGCCGTCAGTCAGCAGATTCGAGCCGTCGAGAAGCGCTTCGGTGTACCCCTTCTCGATCGGCGCAAGAACGGCTTCAGCCTCACCCCCGAAGGACTCGTCTACCTTGAGGTCTCGAGGGACATCCTGACACGCTGGGACAGCCTTGATTCACGCTTCCGCATGGCCCGCGGGAAACTCGGAGGGAAACTCCGCGTCGCCAGCGTCATCAGCATCGCGCTGCACGACCTGCCCCCCCTGCTCAAGAAATTCAGGAAGAACCACCCCGGCGTGGAGGTGACTGTCGATTACCGCAAGGCGGAGGAAATCTACGAAGCCGTCGGGGACGGGCGCGCCGATCTCGGTCTGGTGGCCTACCCAAAAGCCAGGCCTGGTCTGCGGGCCATGACCTGCTGGCAGGAAAAGCTGGTTCTGGTGATGCCCCCCGGCCATCGCCTCAAGGGCAAAAAACCGCTCCCCCTCCACCAACTCGACGGAGAGCGCTTCGTCGGACTGAGCCCCGACATCCCCACACGACGGTATCTCGACAAGATCCTGCGCCAGGCCGCAGTGAAGGTCTCCTTTGTCGCTGAGGTTGAGAATATCGAGACTGTGAAGGCGGCCGTGGAGGCCGAGCAGGCACTTTCGATCATTCCCGAAACATCGGTGCGCCAGGAGACACGGCAGGGAACCCTCGTTACCCGACCGATCGATGCCGGACGCCTGTGGAGGCCGATGGGGGCGGTGACGCGCCGCCCGATCCCGGAAAAACCCTCCCTGCTCGAATTCCTCTCCCTGCTCACCCCGCGCGCCCGAGCCCTCTTTCCCCTATCTTGACCGAAAACCTCCGCGAGGGGCGCGTTCCGCACGTGCATCTTCCGGAATTTGTGTCAGGTTCGTGGATCACCATGACCTGCGTTTCCAGACTCCTCGCCATTCCCGCGACGTTTCTCCTAGCGATCGCGACGCACCTCCATGCCGCTGAAATGGCTCCCTCCGCGATGGCCATGCAGACGCCGGAGCAGCCGCCCGCACAGTCAGCCGAGCGAACCTCCTTCAACTCGGTGCAAGTCGACCAACCCGTCATCGCGATGACCTTCGACGACGGCCCGAGCGCCGTCCTCACGCCCCGGCTCCTTGACATCCTCAAGCAGCGCAACATCAAGGTCACGTTCTTCGTCCTCGGGCAGCTCGTGCAGGAACATCCCGAGATCCTTCAGCGGGCCGTGGCCGAGGGTCACGAGATCGGCAACCACAGCTGGGATCACAAGGCTCTCAACAAACTGGGGGAAGGCGGACTCCGCCATGAACTGGCCGATACCTCGGCGGAAATCACCAAGGCCACGGGAAAGCCCGTGACGCTGATGCGCCCTCCCTACGGAGCGACCAATGCCCGCCTGAACCGCTCCATCGAGAAGGAATACGGCATGAAGGTGATCCTCTGGTCGGTCGATCCTCTGGACTGGAAGCGTCCGGGACCGCAGGTCGTCTCCCAGCGCATCCTCAAGGAAACCCAGCCCGGCGCGATCATCCTCTCCCATGACATTCATCCCGGCACGATCGAAGCCATGCCCGCCACCCTCGATGCCCTGCTGGCGAAGGGCTACAAATTCGTGACCGTCTCGGAACTTCTGGCCATGGAAAAGCCGAAACCCGTCGCCTCCCCTTCCCAACAGATACCCTCTCATCCCCCTGCGGCCTCCCCTTCCCCCATCAAAGCGGGACAGGGCTGACCGCATCCCGTCCGTGACTCCATCGGCGATCCTGCGCGGCACTCTGCTTGCGGCTCTTTGCGTGGCCGCGCTCCTTTCCGCACTACAGGCCCGGGAAGCCGGGGAGATCCTCGAAGCGGCGCGACTCACGCCGACGCTCCGTCCCGCCGTCCTGAACGCCCAGATCCGCTCTGAGGAGAAGACATCTCCGCTCCGACTCAGTTTGAAGGATCACGTCATCAGCTATGAATTCTCCGACCCTGCGCAGGTCATCCTGCTGAAACTCAATCCCGAGAACACCAGGTTGCTCGAAAAAAAAGATGGCAAGACACTACCTGTCGCTCCGGCTCACCTGCATGACCAAGTTCGCGACACCGGGGTCTCATACCAGGATCTCTCGCTTGGCTTCCTCTACTGGCCTCGCCCCGTCCTGCAGGGGGAGGAAGTTGTAAAAACACGCCCCTGCTGGAAGATCGACCTTCAGGCTCCTTCGGACGAACCTATTTATGGGGTGGCCCGGGTCTGGATCGACAAGGAGTTCGGAGGGATCTTGAAAATCGAGGGTTATGACAAGAAAGGGCTTCTGCTCCGGCGCTTTGAACTCATTTCACCGCAGAAAATCGACGGGCTCTGGATGCTCAAACAAATGCGCATCGAAAGTTTCGCGCCCGGCAACTCCTCCCCCCTCTCCCGCGTCTACCTGGAAGTTCTGGGAAAAGACTCACAGGGATGAAGGGGGTGGGAACCTAAACCCACTTGGCAAACTTCTGGATAGTCGACCCGGAGATTGATCACCACGCCGCGTTGTTCCCTTGATGGAGTAACTCCATCCCTTTCATTCCTTTTATTCCTGTAAATTTCCTCAGACCTTCTCCGCCGCGGAGCTTCCGAAGAGGCCCGAAGGGCGGATGAGAAGAATCACGATGAGGATACCGAAGGCGATGGCGTCCCTGTAAGAGGACAAGAAGGATCCTCCGAGAAGGCATTCGGTCAACCCAAGCAGCAATCCCCCCACCGCGGCACCTGGAAGACTTCCGATGCCGCCCAGAACGGCAGCCACAAAGGCCTTGATGCCCGGAAGGGTTCCCATGAGCGGCTCGATCGAGTGGATGTTCATCGCGTAGAGCACCCCGGCCGCGCCGGCAAGCGCCGAACCGACCGCAAAGGTCAGCGAGATGACAGCGTTGCCGTTGACCCCCATCAGCGCGGCTGCGTCACGGTTCTGGGAAAGGGCGCGCAGGGCGAGGCCGAAGCGGGTTCGCAGCACCGTCTCCCGGAGAGCGACGAGGAGCACAAGCGTCACGGCCATGACCAGGAGATGATTGCCCGAAACGGTCACCCCGGAACCGAGCGTCACCCGGATGGGAGGCAGGAGGTCGGGGAAGGCCTTCTGGTTCACCCCGAAGAGGATCTGCCCTCCATAGGAGAGGAGCAGAGAAACGCCGATCGAGGTGATCAGCACCGCAAGCTTCGGTTGATTGCGCAGGGGGCGGTAGGCAAGCCGCTCGATGACAACTCCGAGAAGGGCGCAGAGAAGCATCGCCCAGAGCAGAACCACCCCCGTGGTCATCCACGGATCCGGAAGGATGCGATGGACGGCGGGGGCGGCGTAGAATCCCGCGAAGGCGCCGATCATCAGGACGTCCCCGTGGGCGAAATTGATGAACTTCAGAACACCGTAGACCATGCTGTAACCCAGCGCGATCAGCGCGTAAATCGCGCCAAGGGAAAGGCCGTTGATCACCTGCTGCAAGAACTCGTGCATGACGGGAAAGCTAAAAGACGAGGGATTGGGCCTGAATGGGAAAACACCCTGAGAGGGGTGCCGCACGGAATACCTGAGGAAGATTTTTTCGCGCTTGCCGGGGCTACTCGATCCAACCCAGCACGTTGAAGTTGAAGGAGATCAGGATCGCCACAATGGCGAGGAGTCCGAGGATCTTGCCGATGATGATCAATGGCAGCGAGACCGTCACCCAACGGATGATCGTCTCCTCGAGGGCGGTTTCCTTCTCAGTCGGTTCGGCGGGAAAGGGAAAGGTGTTCATCAGAGGATTGAAGTAACGGAGAGGGGAGGCCGTGTCAACGGCGCGGCGCCCGACCCTTGCGGGGAGCCCTGGTCTTGCGTCCCCCGAGACGTCCCTTGGGCTTGTGCGATGGCATCCGGCGTGGACGCGGGGCGGGCTTGATGAGTTTCTTCGGTTCCCCAACCTGATCTTCCGGCGATCTCGAGGCGGCGCGGGCCCCTTTCGGCTTCCGGGGTCCGGAGGCCCTGAGCGCCCCCTCCTTCTTCCTGTCCTGCACCTCGCGGGTCTCGCGTCCCTTGAGGCGGAGCAGGATCGGCAGTCCCTCAAAGGACCAGCGCTCGCGCATCCGGTTAAAGAGATACTCGCGGTAGGCGTCGGTAATGAGTTCCTCGTCATTAACAAAGAGCAGGAACTCAGGTGGCTGGAAGGGCCTGGGATTCTCCGGCACGACCTGCGTGGCGTAGAGGAGCTTGAAGCGTTTGCCCGACTTGGATGGCGGCGGGTGCTGTTCGAAGAGGTCGCGGAAGAAGCGGTTGAGCTCGCCCGTGGTGATACGGGTCTGGGAGGCGCGGCGTACCTGCTTGAGCGCAGTGAAGACACGTCCGAGGTGCTGTCCGGTGCGAGCCGAGAGGCAGATGACCGGGGCGTAATCGAGAAAGAAAAGGGCGTCGCGGATCACCGCCGCCTGCTCCCCCTGCGAGGCACGGCCCCCATCCTCCTTGCGCACGAGGTCCCATTTGTTGAGCAGCACCACGCAGGCCTTGCGCGATTCCTGCAGCATCCCGGCGATTCTCTTGTCCTGGGAGGTGATCCCGCTCTGCGCGTCGATGACGAGTAGCCCGGCGTCAGCCCGACGGATCGCCTCCTCGGAGCGCATCGCACTGAAGATCTCCACCGAGGTGTCGGGACGGGAGCGGTGGCGGAGCCCGGCGGTGTCAACCAGCACGTAGGGGGTGCCGCCGAGATCGCAGCGGACGTCGAGCGCGTCGCGGGTGGTCCCGGCAATGTCGCTGACAATGCTACGCTCCTCGCCGAGGATCCTGTTGAGCAGGGAGGATTTCCCAACGTTCGGACGCCCGACGATCGCGAGGCGCGGGGCCTCGGGTTCCTCCGCCGCGTCAGCCCCATCCATACCGCCGAGTTTTCCGAGGATCCGGTCGAGCAGGGAGGTGGTGCCACGACCATGAGCGGCGCTGATCGGAACGATTTCAGGGAAGCCGAGTTCGTGAAATTCCGTGACCATCCCTTCATGGAGTTCCTGGTCGATCTTGTTGACCACGAGCAGGAGGGGGCGTCCGCCCGCCCGCAGCATCTCGGCGAGTTCCTTGTCGAGCAGGGTCAGACCGGCGCGGCCGTCCACCACGAAGAGTAGGAGGTCGGCGCTCGCGATCGCGGCCTGCGCGGCCGTGTGGGTCGCCTCGGCGAAGTCGGGATCGGGCGCGTCCCCGATGCCACCGGTGTCGATGATCTCGAAGGGAAAGGATCCCTCCCGGCAAATCCCGGCAAGGCGGTCGCGGGTGACGCCCGGTTGGTCATGGACGATGGCCAAGCGGCGACCCATCAGGCGGTTGAAGAGGGAGGACTTGCCCACATTGGGGCGTCCGACGATGGCGATGCGTCTCATAGGTTTTCGGAATCGGGTTTTACGGGGTGGGTGTGGCCGCCGGCCTGGAGCAGGCGGATTCCCTCGGCGACGTAACCAATACCACTGAACAGGGTCACCGCACCGGAAATCCAGACCACCGGTTCGTACCATTCCCACTGGAGCATGACGATGGCGACCGCCGCCATCTGCAGGAAGGTGGAGGTCTTGCCCAGCAGGGAGGGCTTCACCTCGAGGTGATCATTGAGGATCCGGAGCACGCCGCACCCCGTGACAATCAAAATGTCGCGCGAGATGACAAGGACGGGATACCAGAGTGGAAGTTCGTAGGGCCACTTGGTGACGCTAAGGGTGATGATTGCCGCGAACATGAGCCCCTTGTCGGCGATCGGGTCGAGCAGCGCGCCGAGGGCTGACTTGAGCTGGAAGCGGCGTGCCAGCCAGCCGTCGATGCCGTCACTGAGCGCCGCCGTCAGAAAGACGATGATCGTGACAATGCGGAGCGTCTCGTCGGGATGCCCGGCGGCCGCGGATCGCCCATAATAGATCGCCAGCATGACGAAGACCGGGATCAGCAGGATCCGGGCGATGGTGATTTGGTTCGGAATCGTCACGCTGCTGCCACCTTCCGTGGCGGAGGAAAAAGCGGAAAGCTAAAAGTTAAAGGGTGAAACCGATCATCGGATGCCCATAGCCTCCCTATGTCAGTCCGATGGAATCAACACATTCATTATCCGACATCCCGAGAAATCTGCGAACCACCGTGCGGCGCAGGCCGTCGAATCTGATTCCCGCCCTCCTGCTACTCGAAGGACATCGTCGAAGCGACGCCCTGCTCTTCGGCGCGTGGTGCCGTCATGTCGATGACATCGCCGACGGCCCCTCCCCCGACATCGCCGCCAAGCTCAAGACCTTGGAGTCCTGGCTCCGCGCGTTGGCCCCGGAGCATGAGGGAACTCTCCCTGACGACTTCCTCGAAATGATCCGACGCAGGCATCTCGACCGGGATCTGCTCCGGGAAATCGTCCGGGGCATGCTCATGGACATCGGACGAGTCCGTTTCGCAACGTTCGCGGATCTCCACCTCTACTGCCGCCGGGTCGCCTCGGCGGTCGGCCTGGTGAGCACGAGGATCTTCGGCGCGGAGGGCCCCGACGCGGAGCGCTATGCGGCTCATCTCGGGATCGCCCTGCAACTCACCAACATCCTGCGCGATGTCGCCGAGGATGCGTCAATGGACCGGATCTATCTTCCGATGGAGGATCTGGAACGATTCGGCGTGACCGAGAAGGATATCCTCAAGGGGTTCACCTCCCCCGCGATGACCCATCTGCTCAATCATCAAGCGGAGCGGGCGGACTCGTGGTTTGCCAAGGCGGAACTGGCCTGGTCGGAGCTCTCCGCCAACCAGAAGAGACTGATGCGTCCCGCGCGACTCATGAGCGCCATTTACCGGGAACTCCTGCTCGCCATGCACCGCGACCGCTACGATGTCTTTGCAAAGCGATACGGGGTTGCGGGCCCAATCAAGGCCCGTTGCCTGCTCCGGGTACTCATCGGTTCGTGATCGGTTCTGGGTTGACCCAAGGGATCTGCCGCTCTGTTATCTGACGCGTCACCATGAAATCCCGTCCATTTCTCCCACTTGTGTTTCTCACTGTCCTGATGACGTCGGGACATGCCCAGAACCTGATCCAGAATGGCGGGTTTGAAAATTTGGTTTCATATCCCACCACTTACAATCAGTTGGTAAATAATGTCCCCGGTTGGAGCACCACGGCAACAGACCAGAAAATTGAAATCTGGAAATCAGGTTTCAATGGCGGGTCGATTCCCGGAGTGCCTGTCTACGCACTTACTCAACCCGACAGCTTTTTCCCAAACGGTGGCACGTATTTTGCAGAACTGAACGGCACCCAACCCTCCACCCTCTACCAGACTGTGACCCTCAATGCCAAGGGTGCCTTGTCCTACTCGTTCTGGACAAGGGGACGCGCGGGCGTCGACACCATGGCGCTTCAGATTCAGACTCTGGTGAACGGCGTCTGGACCCAGATCTTCTATCAGCAATTCACCACGGGACAGACTTGGACGCTCTATCAGGGCAAAAATGTCGTCTTCGGTCAGGCGGGACAACAATTCCGCTTCAACTATATTGCCGTCGCGACAGCCTCGGGCAATTTAACCATCGGTAACTTAATCGATAATGCCGCTTTTGGACTACTGGTATTCACCGATCCGCTCCCACCTCCCGGTACGAGTCAAGAGCTCCAACAGAATGCCACGGAAGGATTGGCCACTCAGGCCGGAGTCGCGGACCAGACCCTCCAGCAGGTGAAGCAACTAGGGCCCGAACTCTACAATCGCTTTGCCCTGAACCGTGCCACGCGGCAATCTCTCTTCCGCGAGCCCGAGGATCAACCCCCAACTCTTCCCTCGGATGGCAAGGAGGTGCGTGATCCCAAGACGGTCACATCGCCCGGAAAAAGCTTCACGGCCACGCTCAATGGCAATCGGACCACCATCGAGGATCCCGAACACCTTCCCTGGAATCTCTGGGGGCAGGGTAACGGCATTCTTTCCGACGCTCCCTCCCTCGGCCAGATCCCGGGACAGAACAATGAGGGGGGCGCCTTCCTCGTGGGACTGGATTACTATCTCACCCGCAACCTCACTGTGGGCATCTACTCCGGATATCTTCTCAATCGACAGAATTTCACCGGCATGGGTGGAGGCTCCGCGTGGAGCGATGGCGTCGCCTATGGTCTCTACCTCAGTTACGCACGTCCCCAGGGAGGATGGTATGGCGATCTCTCCGCGGGCGGCGGTAATTTCCAGTCACAGGTCACGCGTCCGATCAACCTCTACGGAGCGAACGACGGATCGGCCTCCAGTCGGCCGACGGAAAACTCCTTCATGATCTACACCGACACGGGATACGACCTGATCCGAGGAAACTGGACGCTCGGCCCCGTCGCCACCTTCCAATACACCGCGCTCAACGCACCCTCCGTCCAGGAGACCGATCCCTACGCCCTCAATCTCAAGGTCAACAGCCAGCAACTCTCCAGCCTCTTTTCCGGGCTGGGAGGCCACGTGAACTACCGGGTTCCGGTCAGCAAATCAGTGACCCTCGTGCCGGAATTGCGGTGCTTCTGGAACCACGAGTTTGAGAACGGCTCCCGTAACGTGACCGGCGCCTATCAGCCGATTCCGGACTACAACTACTCCTACACAGATACCCTTCAGACGCCCAATTCGATCAACCCCCAGGCCGGCGTCACGGCCTTGTTGGGGAAAAACCTCTCCGCCTCGCTCTTCTACTCGGCGGGACTGGGAAGCGGGGTCTCCGTCCAGGAGCTGACCCTCACCGCAAATCTGAATTTCTAAAGCCTGCGGTTATCCCCGAAATTCATCGGCCCACGCCTTCACCTCGGGATCCATTTTCACAAGCTCGGGCCAGACGCGCGTGTAGCCCTCGCCGGCGAGTTTGCGCGTCGCGTCGAAGCCCATGTGGGTGCCGAGGTTGGCGACGGTCGGAGCATGGTCAAGGCTGTCGCTCGGATTCCGCGTCACGATGCTGTCGCGCTGCGGATCGGTATTGGCCATCCAGCGGAAAAGAACCTCGGATGTGTTCTGCACGTCGCAGTCCTCGTCCACGACGACGATGTATTTGGCGAACATCATCTGGCCCATCCCCCAGAGCCCGTGCATCACCTTGAAGGCCTGCCACGGGTACTGCTTCCTGATCGAGACGAAGACGAGGTTATGGAACGTCCCCTCGGCCGGGAGCGCCATGTCGACGATCTCTGGAAAGTTCATTTTGAAAATCGGCAGGAAGATCCGGACGCTCGCCTCGCCCATGTAGTAATCCTCCATCGGCGGGATCCCGACGATCGTGCAGGGATAGACCGCCTCCTTCCGGTGGGTGATCGCGGTCACGTGAAAAACGGGATAATCGTCCACGGGCGTGTAGAATCCGGTGTGGTCGCCGAAAGGCCCCTCGGACCGCATCTCGCCGGGTTGGACATATCCCTCGATCACAAAGTCGCTGCACGCGGGCACCTCGAGCGGCTGGGTCACACACTTCACCAGTTCCACGGATTTCTTGCGGGCGAATCCGGCGAAGAGAATCTCGTCGATCCCGTCGGGAAGCGGGGCCGTGGCGGCCAGCGTGAGCACCGGATCACCGCCGAGACAGATAGCGACGGGCATCTTCTCGCCGCGCTCGTAGTAACGTTTGCCGTGGCGGGCACCAACCTTGTGGACCTGCCAGTGCATTCCCGTAGTGACTCCGTCATAGATCTGGATGCGGTACATGCCGACGTTCCGCTCCCCGGTGTCGGGATCCTTGGTGTAAACGGTCGGCAGGGTGATGAAGCGGCCCCCGTCCTGCGGCCAGCACTTGAGGATCGGGAGATGATCGAGCGAGAAGGGCTCCCCTTCCTCCCCGTGGCCCATGCGGTGGATCACCTCCTGGCAGACGCCGTCCCGGACATTCTTGGGACGTGCATGAATGAGGTCGATGCCGTTGCGCAGGAGTTTGAGGGCATCCTTGAATCTCTTGGGCGGTTTCGCCTTCATCAGGAACTCCAACTGAGAGGCTAACTCGTCGACCGAATCGAGACCTAGGGCCATCGCCATACGGCGCTGGGAGCCGAGCGCATTGATCGCCAGGGGAAACTCCGAGACCTTGCCATTGATCGTCGGTTTCTCGAAGAGCAGGGCCTTTCCCCCGCCCGGTGACTTCATTTCACGATCAGCCAGTTCCGTGATCTGAAGCTCCGTGTCAACGGGATCGCTGATCCGGCGCAGTTCGCCAGCCTCCTCGAGGGCCTTCAGGAATGCGGTGTAGGTGGTGTGGGCCATGGCGTGTTGGCACGAAGGATGCCCTCGCCTGCCCAGAAAGTCACAAAAAAGATTGCCCCGGACGCGAATGCGTGGATGATTGTCGCCCCTCGGGGTTCCCCGAGGCATCCTTGGAGTTGTAGCTCAATTGGTCAGAGCACCGCCCTGTCACGGCGGGGGTTGCGGGTTCGAGCCCCGTCAACTCCGGGGGGATTTTTCCTCTTAGAGGCTGATAGAATGAGCCTTTACGGCGAACGGAGCCGAAAAACGCACGTGTCGCGCAAGTAGCTTTTTCACCCCTCCCTCCTGATGATTGCTTGCTCGGCAGACGATTTGACCCCAAAACGGCCCCGAGAAGGTTTTTTACCCCCTTGCCGGTGGCCTCTTGAGGGCTTGCGCCGGGGATTGTGGGAGGCGATATTCACCCCATGCCGATTGCCTTGGAAATAGACCGCGAGGAAGACGGGCGCTGGATTGCAGAAATCCCGAGCCTTCCCGGCTGCATGGCCTATGGAGTAACCCGCGATGAGGCGGTGCGCCTTGTCGAGGCCTTAGCCCTTCGGATCATGGCGGAGCGCTTAGAAGCAGGGATTGAATCCGACTTTGCCAGCTTCGCCTTTGCTGTGCCGGCGTGAGTCAGTGGCCTTCCTCTAAGTCTCAGAAAGTCTTGAAGGCTCTCCAGCGGATAGGCTGAAAGGAAGCGAGGCGCTCGGGATCTCACAGGATGCTTCAGCGGAGCGGGTGGCCTGACTACACCTTTGCCTTCCATGACGGGCAGGAAATCGGCTCCGTGATGCTTTCCAGAATCGCAAAACATACCGGCCTCACCCCGTCTGATTTGTGATCCCCCGCCAGGGGTGAATGGTGCAATTCAGATTTTTTCACCCGCTCTCGTGAAAACGACGGTAGTTTGTTAAACCGCAAGCTTTCGCCGGTCATTAAAAGATTCCTTACGGATTAGATCGGAGATTGAGAGGCCCCCTTGCTTCGCCCTCTTCTCTACCCTCATAAAAAGGTTAGGTGAAACATGCATGGTGAAGTTTGAATCGGCATCGGTTTTCATGGGGTGGTTAATGGGTGAGGTGATTATGCGGCGGCGGTGAATTGCAGGATCTTCCCTTCCCTCTTTTAGCCTCATAAATACAGGCTCTACGGGCGACGAGGCCCCTTCCGTCATTTGCGCCAGATAGCGCCCCGTTGGCCAGATTTCTGTTGCTTTTTGTTACCCCTTGGAGAAGGAATCACTGCTGACCACCCCACGCTCATTCACCGAGGAGGATTCGAAAATGCGCAGGCAGTCGGAAACAAGCCCCTCTTCGGATATCACCCAACGGCATTTTCGATGTTCCTACCTAACCGTTCCCAGCGATCCAATACCAATTCTCGGTAACGGTCTTTGACCTCACGAGAACACAACCCCCGTTCAATCACGGACAAAAGCCCCGGCAATCCCTTCTCCAACCGACGCAAGGAATTGGCCATCTGACGCTCCGTGAGCTGAAGCGACTCTCCGCAGGCCAGGAAGTTCTTCAGCGCAAGACGCTTCTTCTTGCCGTTGATCGTGAGCGCCGATTCCTCGGTATCTGATGGCAAAAGCAGATGGGTCGGCAACAGGTCGTAGGAGGGAGAAAAACGGATCTCTTCGTCCTGTGTGCGGATCAGGGAAAAGTTTTTGAAATGCATATCTGCATTGCCTGTGAGGAAGCAAAAGAGCATCATCTCGTAGAATCTCAGGACATCAAATCCCGGATTGGTGCAGTGCCTCAGGATGATCCTGCCGACGCTCTCCATGGAGCCTCGATATTTTTCCTCGGAAAGCCTATCGCCCAGTTGGCACATGTCCTCCATGGCGAGTTTCTCGCCATTCACTCGATCCATACGAAGAACGATCAGCGCCCTTTTGCCATCCTCGAGATCAATGAGCCCGCACTCCGCCGTCTCGATTTTCAGAGTTCGGGCCATGCGCATGGTGAGATGCTCCAACTCGGGCATTCCAGGAAACCTCTCCACCGAGGGCTTCAGAATGTACCCTCCCTCCAAACCAACAAGAGTCAGTCGACCTGAATCGGATCGCCCTGAGCGGTCAAGGTGGAGAGAGAGCTTCGGCTGGACTCCGGGAACAGCGATGTGCTGCCGGATCACCTGTTCCGCCAGCGCATCAAGATCTTTTGCTGAATAGGGAAGCTTGGGCGGCTGTGACGATCCAAACAGCTTCAGAGAACAGGAGGGATGGTAATCGGACACTCCGTCCCGGAGGGCCTCCAGACAGATCTTGCAGAACTGCTCACTCATGGCCCACCTCCCCGCTAATAGGCGCCACCCCCGCTGCGCCGATGCAGTCACGGCAACAGGCCAAAAGCAACCCCATCCGGTCCCGTGGATTCAGTTTCCAAGTACTTTCGGCGATATCGAGCAACCAACCTTCCGGGATCAGCCCATCAAAAAATGGAAAAAGCCTCTTGTCTTGGTAAGGCTCTTCCCGGAGAGGGAGAGACAAACTCACAGGCAGGGCCTCCGAATCCTTCAGGTAATCCTGATGGTATGTGAAACGGTATCCGCCCTCCATCTCCTCCAGAAGTCCAACAGGGCGATCATTCAGCAGAACTTCAGCTCTTCTCATTGCCTACCTCCTTGCGAAATGGCGCAGGCTCCATCCTGTGACCGAAGAGCGCCATCACCTGGTTGACTTTGTCGAGGCGAAGGGTTTGCTTCCCCTGTTCCAATTCACGAATGAACCTCAGTCCAAGCCCTGCCCGATCTGCCAACTCAAGCTGCGTCAAACCTAAGGCCTTCCTCTTGGCTTTCACGAACTGAATCAACGTGTCATTCATAAATAAACCCGATAGGGTATAATCATCTCTACTTTAAGATTTACTATACCCGATGGGGTGTATCAATGATTTAATTTAAGAAAAAGCACCCTTTCGGGTATAATCCCGAATGGATGATGGATGACTCTACTAAACCCCTCCCGGTTAACTCCTCAGGCTCCGGGGATGAAGTCGGAGTCAGATTTCGGGGCATTCAAGATTGACCCATTCTACATCAATCCGCCCGAAGAAAACACCTCGGGAGCCACATCAAGCAGCAGCCTGACGGTACCGAGATAACGGCTGTTCATGATTCTTTGAGCATCAGTATATGAGCATTTAAACTCATAAACATTCATATCGAGATAAGTATTTTAACAAGTCTTAGAAATGGGCAGTTCCTGTTACAACGCCTCGTCAGTATAAATCTTGAGGTCATCGAGTCCATTCTTAGCGAGAGTCAGGGAGCCGCCCTTAGGGTCGGCCTTGAGGGTCAGCTTGGTCCTCCCGCTTTTTTGTCACTTTTAACTCGCTCTGGCACACCCCCAGCTTCAGGTTCGGTGGCTTTCAGCTGATTTAGCGAGTCTAGAATTGCCGAACCTCTTTCAATTATACAGAATACATCTGAAAGGTTCGTCGAAGGAATACTGCTCCTCCAGCTGGGCTCTGCTGTGTATTTCCATTTGTCGCCATACTTTTTCAAAACACCTACTGCTGCCCCTCTTCCTAAGAGTTTCGATTTTTCTTCACTATAAGCTGATCCGACAAGCATATAATTTTCTTCTCCTATGGTAATCTTAATTCCAAAATAAACCCCTGTATAAATAGCTGGCGGCTTGCGATTCAACTGAGGATTTCCATACTCCTTGATATAAGAATCATCAAAATAGAGTGGGATATCTGCGCTGGTAAGATTTAGAGCCCAAAGATCCGATTTCGCCCAAATTGGTGGATTGCCCTCCAGAAGTTTATCGCCGAAAAATACTATGGGAGGGTTGAATTGCACTACTTCCATTTCCATTTTTGATCCAAGGCCTGGAACTGGTGGATTCAGAGTCACAACCCCCTTAGCATGGGAATCTGAATCTGCAGAAAATAAAGCGCTGCTCATGAAGAAGATATAGAAACCTGACAGGATAATTTTTCCCATAAAAATTCGAGATTGAAGCTGTTATTGATCGATAAACGGGAAGAATTTTATAAATAATGTTGACGTTTAGTTTCTAGAAAACTGATCTATTTTCGCTTATTTTGATGGATATCTTACGATTTACTTCTGTCGATTTTGTAAGAATTATTTGGATCAAATATTGGCGGTGGAGAAGACAGTGCTCCTTGGGGGGGAAATCATGCCTTTTATGAATTTCTGCATTTCGGCCAATCGAATTGAGGATAAACGTTTTAGTACCTAGCTGTGGAGGCTCACTAGGTTGTTTGCGGGGAGGTTGAGACGTTGGATGGGAGTTTTGAGTTTTAAAGCGGAATGAGGACGATGCCGAAAGAACCGTTCAAACTGAGGGCTTCCGTCACAGCCATCGGTACCCAATGGTTCTCGAGCTACATCCGTCAGGACTACATCTTTCCCGATTAGAAATCCACCACGGCGCGTGCCCCGACGACGAGGGCATTCCCATACTGCTGGGTACCGCTGGCATGAAGGATATACTGAAGATCCGGCTGGATCGCGATCGCGGGAGCGATCCGTATCGAGTAGGTGAGTTCAGCCACGGCCTCGAAGGAGGCGCCCGGGACACCCGATTGACCGATCTTATTCTGCAGGTAATTGCTCATCTGGGCATAGCCGAAGGAGATGCCCAGTTTGTCAGCATCTCGAGTGGGAATCAGGCCGGTATAGACAAATCCATGGGAGAAATAGAAATCACTGATACTGGTTTGCTGCGGATCAAACCCAACCTGCACAAACGATGATAGCCCCTTGCCCGAAGCATCACTCTGGGGTTGAGCGTCTTGGCCCGTGGAGACGGGGTTCTTACCGCAACCGGCGTTCGCAACTTTCGAAGGAGGGGAATAAAGCTTTTGGTCAATCATGCCATAGAAACCACTGCTGTAGGACACGGCTGACGGTGATCCAAAGGTATAACCATCCTCAGCCCCTTCTCCGGACTGTGTCCCTTGTCCCGTCTGGAACCAACATCCGACTTTAGCAGTTCCAGGCAACCCTTTGGCTCCGGGATCTTTGTTCCAAGAAGCGGCGGCTTCATTCAGATTCAGCAATCCTCCCGCGGATCCGAAGTTCCAGTTAAAGTTGTGAAGATTGTTCTCTTGTTCAAAGGGGTTGGCCTGCATGAACGCACTGCGCAACGTGAGCCAGGAGGTCGGTTGCAAAGCTAGGCGAAGCCCGGGAGTCGCCGTCGGATACTGAGGACCTCCGTTCGGAAGATTCAGCGTGATCAGGGCCATCGGACCAAAAGCCGAATTGAGGAATAGGCTGGCTGTATCGGAAGTCATGAACTCCGTGTCGTATGGAATAAGTCCTCCACGAAGGGAGACAACATCATGAAACAGGTTCTGCTGGAACCAGAGTTCATAGCATCGAAAGGCTGGACTCCCTGCAATGGTACTGGCTGTCAAGGCATTCCCGATGTACTTGGAGGAGACATTATTGCCATAAAGCCAGAGCCAGGTGTTTTTGAGAGAAGCCCCCTCCCAGCCCACCGCCTTCTGAAGATCGACAGCGAGGCCAAAGTTCAGGAGTCCGGAGTAGGTTCCCCCTTGAGATGCCCCACCTGTTGTATTCCCAAGCATGTCGGAAACCGATTGGAGCGAAAGGACGACCCCGTTCGTCTCGGCTTTCGGCCGGTATCCTAGAAACTCACCCGCCAACCTCGGCTGATTGAGAAGATTAAAAGGATCTGGCATCTCGACCGGATCCGCATGAAGCCAACCACCAAGACCGAGGCAAAGAAACAGACCGCTTCTAAAAGGAGATTTTTTCATCACAAAAAGTGCCTTTTGGGTAGGAACGAGCGGAAGTGAAAGGAATGATTGCAGGGAACGCAACTCTTTAGAGGCTGATCCAAATGATTACGCCAAACTGGCGTCAGAGCGGATAGAGGAGAGCTTTCGTGCACCGAAATAGGAGCCTATCACGATGGCGGCTACCAGCACTTGAGCCGCGAGAGTCTCCACCGTGGGGAAGAGTGAGAACCACACCCCGCTCCAAGCAGGAGTCCAGGCCGTGAGCCATGGAATCGTTGTGGTCGGGATCCAGTGCGCCAATTGCATCTCCTGGGCCTGCTCACCCACACTGACCAGAAGCACGAATCCGAGAAGAACACCGGTGATCACGAGCATCTTGCGGTATGGCAGGCGGCGCTGAGCAACGAAGGCAATCACACCCACTCCCGCCGTCAGGACGAGTCCGATCAAGGCCCCTCCCAAGACCACATTGCCTCCCCACTTGAGGCGATAGGTCTGAAGGAAGAGGATAATCTCCACACCTTCGCGATAAACCGAGGTGAAGCCCAAGGCAGCAAGACCGAGGAGGATTCCGATCGTTCCTTTGTTTCCAGATTCCGTTTCGGAAAGGAGGGCACGCTTGCGACGGTTGTGCATGGTGATCCATCCACCCCAATAAACCTTGTGAAAGAACCAATTCATGATCACCAGCAGGACCACGATCGCGATCAGTCCGGTCACAGCCTGTAGCTGGAGAGCCGAGAAATTCTCCGTGAGTTTGTCGACGATCCGGATAGCCACGAACCATGTTGCCATGGTCAGCAGGAGCCCCACGATGACACCACTGGCTATCGGGCGATGAACTTGGATTGCCGTGCTGGTCATTCCCGCGGTCAATGCCGCCAGCACCAAGACACACTCCAGCCCCTCACGGAAGACAAGCACCGCAATGTCAAAGAAGGCCGTCACCGGCGTCGTGCCCTCCGTTGTGGGATCAGGTGATCCAGAAGCCGTCACTCCGGCCCAGATGAGTGCAGCAGTGGCCAGGATTCCCACAATCCAAAGTGTCGCCTTCGCGGTGGAAGAAAGCTTCCTCAACGGTGGAACTTCTAGGGCGGGAGTTGGCAGAAGCGTGGAGCATGGGTTTTCGGTCGTGGTCATGAGCTGGGTATGATTTGGCGGTGAATCGAATATTGAGATTTTATCTCAATGAGAATGAGTCTCATTCTCCATGAATCGAAATTCAAGATTATTCTTTGGACCAAGCAGCAATCCCAATCGCGTTGGATTTTTTCCGATGCGTCTTGATCGGACTCTCCGGTCATGCGCTTCTATTCCCATGAAGGCCTGCGTTCGCTTCCTGATTCCCTGCATCATCGCCTCAACACTCTCAGGTGCCCGTGCCGATCTGAAAGTTGCCTCGCTCTCGACCATCACCACGGATCTGGCCCGCCAGATCGGCGGCACGAATGTTTCGGTGACCGGAATCATCAGGCCGGGGATCGATCCGCATGAGTTCGAACCGACGCCGGGAGACGTGAAAACAGTCGCCGATGCGGATCTGGTTCTTCTCACCGGCAAGGGGATGGAGGGCTACCTGACCAAACTGGAGGAGGCCGCAGGGGGCTCCGTCAAGTTCGTCAACGTGGGAAAGGACATTCCTTCGCTGACCCTTTCGGAAGAGGGGAAAAAGATCGAGGATCCCCACTGGTGGCACAGTGTCGCGAACATGAAGCAGGCCACCCGAGTGGTAGCGGAAGCCTTTGAAAAGAAAGACCCTTCAAATGCGGACAGTTACCGGAAAAACGAATCATCCTATCTCTCCTCCCTTACGGACTTGGAGCGCTGGATCCGGGTAAAGCTCTCCGAACTGCCTCGCGACCGGAGAAAACTCGTTACCTCACACGACGCCTTGGGCTATTTTGCCCGCGATTACGGCTTCACGATTTACCCGGTGAAGGGAGTCAATACCAACGAGGATCCTTCCTCGCAACATGTGAAGCAGATCATCACCGTCATCAGGCAGCAGGGGGTGAAATCGGTCTTCTTTGAGACGATCGAGAACCCCCGCGCGGTCACTCAGATCTCTACGGAAACGGGCGCCAGGGCCGGAGGCACCCTCTATTCGGACGGACTCGGCGACACACTCGAGGGAAACACCTACGACGCCATGATGCGGCACAATGTTGACGCGATCGTCGACGGGTTGAAATAGAGTACATCCACCCGGTACGGCAGGCCTACCGCACCCGTTGTTACGAAGACTTTCCCGCACAGGCTTTGGGAGAACACCTCATCGGTCGACCGAACATCCCATGATCCGCATGATCCTCCTCATCACCATGCTCCTCATGGTGACTCGGCTTTTCGGGGGCAGTTCCCCGCCTGATCTTCATCCCCGGATCGGATCTCCCGTTCTTCCTCAGTTGATGGGCGGGTGTTCCCTACGATGCGCCTTTTTTTGGGAGACTTGGGCGGGGGTCTCACCGGATTCGCTCAAACCGGCCTCGGAGTTCTGCGATGACGATGCCACGACCTCATGGATCTCCCCTGCCCCGGGCCCAGGAGAAATCATCCAGTTTCGTATTCCTAAGAAATTGCCCAAGGACTGCAAAGATACCCCGTTCTATGGAATCACGATCGCCGACGGTGTCATTCGCACGCTTGAGGAGTTCCGTGGCCATGCCCGAGTGAAGTCCATGACGCTGTTCGTGAATAAAAAGCCGATCGCCCGTCTCCATCTCGCCGACACATGGCGTTGGCAGGACTTCCATTTTCCCGATATTTCCCTAAACCAAGGCGATCTCATTGAACTGACAATCGACGAGATTTATCCCGGAAAAACCTCGCAGCGGCCGGGAATCACCGAAATCGTGCTCCAAGGAGCCCACTGAGCGGAATTATTTCTTCCTGCCGAATCCGAAGAAGCGTCCGATTCCCTTGCCGCCGGGGCCTTTGCCGGGCTCTCCGTTCATGGAGACATCGCGAGGCTTCCCGTCGGAACGGCCTCCCCGGCCCCTGCGCGCGTGGTGTCCTGCTCCCTCTGTTTTCGGTACCCGAACCTCACCCGGCTTGCGGGAAGCACGGCGGTTCCCCCCCGATTCCCTCGGGGGACCTGGTTGGCTGTAGTCGAATCCCTCGGCCTTCACGCGGGGCACACCCCGCCTGGTAAAGCGCTCCAACCCGCGGAGGGAATCCTCCTCCTCGCGGGAGACGAAGCTGATCGCCTCGCCAACCGCCTTGGCACGGCCAGTGCGGCCGATCCGGTGGACGTAATCCTCGTGGTGCGGCGGAAAGTCGTAGTTCACCACGTGGGTAATGCCGTCGACATCGATGCCGCGCGCCGCGATGTCGGTGGCCACCAGGACGCGGATCTTCCCCTCGCGGAAGTCGTTGAGCGCACGGAGGCGCTGGTTCTGGGAGCGGTTGGAATGGATCGTTCCCGACTGGATGCCTGCCTGATCCAGCTTGCGGGCGATACGGTCGGCCCCGTGCTTGGTCCGCGTGAAGACGAGCACCATGGCCATTCTCGGATCCTGCAGGAGATGCAGGAGCAGCACGGGCTTGAGATGCTGGGAAATCTCGTGCACCGACTGGGTGACGGTGTCGGCGGGATTCGACCTGCGGCCGATCTCCACGGTTTCGGGTTCGGTCAGGAACTCGCCGGTAAGCTTCTCGATCTCGCGTGACAGGGTCGCCGAGAAGAAGAGGGTCTGCCGCTTTCTCGGAAGCAGTTTCACAATCTGGCGGATCGCCGGCACGAATCCCATATCAAGCATCCGATCAGCCTCGTCGAGAACGAGGAATTCAATGCGGGCAAAGGACTTTTCCCTTCCGCGGATGATATCGAGAAGGCGACCAGGTGTTGCGATGACAAGATCGGCCCCCTGTTCCAAGGCCTTGATCTGGGGCTTTTCACTCACCCCGCCGAAGATGGTCGCCACCGTGAGCGGAAGATGCCTGGCGTAGGCACGCACATTCTCCTCGATCTGGACAACCAACTCCCGGGTGGGAGCCACGACCAAGGCCCTGATTCCCCCGGCAGGTGAAGCCGCCAACATGGAAAGGATCGGCAGGGTAAAGGCCGCCGTCTTGCCCGTTCCGGTCTGGGCGATGCCGATCAGGTCCTTCCGGCTCAGAACGACCGGGATCGCCTCTTTTTGGATCGGGGTCGGTTCGGTGTAACCCGTCTCACGGACGGCTTTGAGGAGGGCGGCATTGAGGCCGAGGGATTGGAAGGACATGGAGAAAGGAACCAAGGGATCAGGAAAAGGCATATCCCGCCATCTTTTCCGTCGGGAAGCGATTCGTTTACGGGCGCTCCCGGATATCAGGGGTTGACCTTGTCTCCCATGGGCCCCACGGCGGAATGATTTTCTTCCCGGACGGTGTCGTGGAATTGCTTGTATTCCAGAACCCCGAAAATCACGACGACCACAAGAACGGCGATCACGAGGAACATTAGATTATTCCGGTCGCGGGGGTTCGTGGGCTGTTTGATCCCGAGGATTCTTGGACAGGGCACGGAGGAATCCGTTTCCTCACGGAATCCCGGATCGATCCTCGGAATCTTCCTGAAGGTGGGTTTCCCGGCGAATTGATTTCCTTCTGTGGAATCGTCCGGTTTTTCCCCTGAGGCTACCTGATCGGTGGGTCGCGTCATGAATCCTTGCTCACTCCATAAACTCACTCCTCCGCGTTTCCCAGAACTATTTCAGGGATTTTTCACAGAAGGCGTTCCTCTCGGTGGAGTATCTTCAGCGATTGGACTCGAGCATTTTACGTTTTTGGGAAGAGAGGAGTTTGCAGGCTGTCATGATAATGTCCCCGATCTTGAGTTCTTTGAAATCGCCCCTGATGGCAACCTTTTGACCCACGGAGAGATACGAGGTGCGCCCGAGAATATTTCCATTGCGGTCACGACGGACCAAAAATGCTTGTGATCCGTCGCCGGAAACTTCGATGGAGCTGTTTTGTGGGATCGCTCCGAAAAGAAAATTGCACTTAACGGAGGGAAGGCTCGCCGAGGCATCCTGCAGGGTGACGACAAGCACCTTGTTCTCGCTGTCCCCGTTGTCCAGCGCGGAAATCCGGCCGATGACCGTGAGCCGGCGATCAGCGTATTTGCCCGTAGCCGCCTCCTCGTTCGAGGCAAAATCACCGGCTATTGTTTTCAGGGAAACCACTCCGTCCTTAGGCAGCGCTTGGAGGTAGGAAGCCGCATCCATCCGTACTATCTTGGAGGGCGCGTAGGTGTCTTGGGCCGCAAGAGGGGCGACCAGGGAGAAAGTAAGCAACAGGATAACCCGGGGAGATTTCACAACTTTCATCCTACCGTCGGCTTTGATCAAAAACAACCCTTCAGGAGGACTCGTTGTTTTAGCCTTCCAAAGCACTCTTGACCTCCTTTCTACTTCGGAGCGCATGAGCGTTCTCTCTTTCCTGATCAAACACCCCTGGACCATGGCGGCCACGGGCGGAGCCATCGGATCGGTGGCCCGGGTCATCGTCAGCACCGGGATAGCCCGGTGGACGGGGGAAGAGTTTCCCTTTGGCACGATCGTGGTCAACGTGACAGGGGCGCTCGTCATGGGAATGCTCGCCGGATACGGACAGTCGGAACCGGGAAAACTTCTCTTTTCGGAACCGGCCCGCACGTTCCTGATGATCGGGGTTCTCGGGGGATACACGACCTTTTCCTCGTTCAGCCTTCAGACATTCCTCCTCCTGGAGCAGGGAAATCTCATTGGCGCAGTCCTGAACGTCCTTCTCTCGGTACTTCTCTGCGTCGCGGGGATCTGGGCGGGCTTTGCGGCGATCCGCTTGGTGGTGTAACCCACCTCCCGATGTGCTCACGGCGGGGTGTTTTTTCTTCGCGAATGGGTCAAAATCCCCCAACCTCACGAGCTCCGAATCTTACCCGCCGCGTCGTGCAACACACCTTCCCGTGAGAAAGGGTTTCTCCCTGCTAGAACTACTGGCCGTCCTGGGACTGCTCGGCCTGCTCACGGCGCTCTCGTTTCCCGCATGGCGCACGTTTCTGGATTCGGGCGCGCGCCGGACCGGAGAGGCATTGGTCATGGAGGCACTGGAGCATGCACGGGGGGAAGCGATCTCATCCGGACGGGAAGTATGGCTGGTGCTCCGGCACGACGGGGAAAAGACACGGGACGCCTTCCGGATCGTGGCTCGGAGCGGGGTTGAAACCGTATCCTTGGGAGGATGGACCCCTCTCCCCGCTGGCATCACTTTCCACACAGGATCCCATGCCATTCCGGACGCCCGTCCTCCGAGGGGAATCCTGGAAACTGCGGGGAATCCGCCGGGTGGGAACGAGAGCTTTGGCGCTATGATGTTCCTGCGTTCCGGAAGCATAGGTTGGCCGAAACCTGGTGAGTGCAGCCTCTGCATACCTCTAGATTCCAAAAATGGGACGCGCGTTGTCAGTCTCTCGCGCGGCACCGGGCGAGCCAGCATCCCGCCTGCACAAAAAGGAAATCCATGAAGATGGGCGACTCGCGCTCACGCGGCTTCACCCTGATGGAAATCCTGATCGCAACGGCGCTGTTTGCCGTTGCCGTCACAGGACTCATCGCCCTGTTTCCCACGGCGCAACGCGTCTCCCGGGAAGGGGAGGAGGAAGCCCGCGCCGCCCTGATTGCCGGCAACATCCTCGACACCCTGGCGATACATTCCTCTTCCGGGTGCTTTTCGTTGCCCATAGGAACAACGGGCGGGATGCTCCAGTTCGAAGCGCTCAACCCCGGGGAGCCCGGGGAGCATTCCGTGGCTTATGGGGCGTCCTGTGAGCCGCTCTTCGCCGTCAACCGCGATCAGGCGGCGATGCCGGCTGGAAATCCGGACGCACTCGCCATCGCCACGTTGCATTTGGGGACAAAATCCTCGCTGCCGGGACTCGTGATAGCGGAGGTCGATGTCGCTTCTCCGGCGGCGGCCCCCGCTTCCGCACGATCGACGCACCGATTCGTGCGGATCTTTCCCATGCCACCCGACCATGGCTAGTCCAGCACACCGAATATCATCCAGTCGAGGCACACAAGGCTTCACCCTGCTGGAAGTACTTGTCTCCACCTCCATTCTTCTCGCATTGCTGGTACTGCTGCTCGGTGCCTGCGAAGGTGGCCTGCGGTTCTGGAATCATGCGGAGCGACGCAGGGCGCCGATCCGGGAAGCCGGCGCTGCCCTCCGGCTCATCGCTCACGACCTGAGGTCGGCCGTGATCACCGCCGATCCAGCCTCACTCCTCATCAGGAGGGAACAAAGCGGCGGGGAGTCGCTCTTTTTTCTCGTTTCCCATTCCTCCGATCACCGTCCGGAAGGGACTGTCGGGGATCTCTGCGCAACGGGATATTTCCTGGCTCCATCCAGGGATCGCCAAGAAGAACGGGATCTCTACCGGTTCCATGCATCGGGTGATGAAGTCCTGGAAGCGCTGCGGTTAGGCAAGCTGGAGGATCTGTACGCCAACGCCTCCCCGGGATCGACAAACACAGAACTCCTGGCGCGTCATGTGGCATCCCTAGATATCCGAGCGATCGATGCCGGAGCCCTTGCTAACACGCCGGCCGCACTCATCTTGGACATCACCACTGTGGATGCAACCACTGACCGTCAGCTTGCGCGGCACGGTGCCGATCAGGCTGCGCGGGAGGAATTGCTCTCGCGCCACGGGGCGCGCCTCAGCTCTGTCGTCGCCCTGCCGACAAAGCGCGACACCATCACCCCCCGATGAACCGGAGACCTTCCTCATCGTCACGCGCCTCCCGGAGCGACAAGCACGGATCGGCCGTTGTCTCCGTTCTCGTCGTCGTGACCCTTCTCAGTATTGTTCTTGTCGGGCTGCTTCAGGGAGTCCGCCTAGAGAAGAAAACGTCTTCCTCGTTTTCCCGTGAAACAGAGTCCCGCTTGGCCGCAGATTCCGCGGTAGCCGCGGCGATGGCGCGCCTCTCGCTCTGCACCTCCAACTTTCCAGCTTTTGTCGTCGGACTTTCCCCGAGAGGCCCTGCAAACGGGGACACGGCTCCGGCCCTTGTCCTGGCGGCCACCAATCTGGGCCGTTCGGAGCAGTTGATTCCCCTCTTCTCCTGCGACCTGAAGCCCTTGGGCTCCTATCCGCAGATTCCGGCAGACTACGCCGAACGCCAGATTTCCAACAGCCTCTCGTCGAATCCTTCCGTCTCCGTGGACCTGAACGGACCCGATCTGATCCCCCCGCCCCACGGGGAAGGGACGATCTCTACTGGAACCGGGCGACTGATCGCCCCGCAGGAAAGATATCCGGCCCTCTGGCAATATCTCGGGGACGATTCGGGCAAGACCATCGCCCGGTATGCCTTTGTCATGACCGACAAATCCGCGTGTTTGAATCCGGCTCTCCATGACGGGGCGGCGCGGACGAATCCCGTTGATTGGGATGCGGGCCCGGAGGATCTTCCACTGACCAATGCCTCAGGCACGCTCCTTGCACCGGAGGAGGCAATCCTTCTTCAAAAAAAGCTCCCCGGGATGCCGACCGAAGAGAGTTTCGCCTATGCCTTCGATGATCAGGAGCGTTTTCAGGAAAAGCAGTTCCTGCTCACCCGCGATCCCTGCCTCCTGCCCGATCTGATTCCGGCAGGTTATCCGGAGGGAGGCCTTCCGAAATATCATCTCAATGATCTGGCTACCAATCCCGCCTGGGGAGCGACTCCCTATGCACGCGCCACGAACATTGCGGCCGTCATCGACCGGAACCTGCCGAAGTTCAAACTGCGCGATCCGTCTCTCCCTGCCGGCCAAGGAATCCTTTACCTGCAGAGGCTCGCCTGCTCCCTGGTCGATTACATCTCCGTCGATCCCGGGCCGACGGGCCCTTCTCCGGAAGAACCGTTGGGACGCGACCTTGTCCCATACGTCACCCAGGTGGCGGAGCAGTGTGTCCGCAGGGAACTCACCAGCAATTCCGTGACCATCGAAAGCCGTTTCTTCGCCGAGGTTTGGAATCCGACCACCTCCACGATTCCCGCGGGAGGTGTGGCTTCTCTGACCGTCTCCAATAGGGCGCGCGTGCTTTTTGGAACCGCGATTGCTACCCCCTTCCGCGATTATCACGGTACTTCGACCTCCCTTCCGGCAATCCGACCCAACGAATTGCTGGTGATCGCTTTTCCTCCCGAGACCCAGAAATGGACCTCACCGACGGCCACCACCTCCGCCCCGTACTGGAAGCAGGGACCGCTTGGAAACGCGAACGACACGATGCATCAGCCCTTCAGCTTCTCTTGGAACGGTCGGGTCGTCGACCGCACGCGTGCCGCGGGGATCTCCCCTTCGGATCAGGCGGGTGGGCTCATGCATCTGGAACAACAACTCACCAACAGCCTTCCCTGCTGGCAATGCATGACAATTCCCACCGGCTCCTCAAGATCGGGAGGTGATTCCGAGGAAGTCGAGGCCGACGAGGCGATCGCGCCCGGCAGCTACCGGGCTGTGGGAGATCCTCGGCAGACCATCCTCTCGGCCTATCTCTGGCAGGCCGTGAAGGATTATCAGGGCAAAACCCGATGGAACGGCGTCAACCCTGCCGGCCTCAGCCAACCGGGTTCGATCCTAGATCCGATGAACACTTGGACGCGTCGCGACCGTGTTCCCGTCAACCCCGTCACGGGGATCCGGCCCTCCTTCGTCAGCCAGACACCCGACACGATCACCAGTTCCTATGACCCGGCCAAGGATGCGATCCTTGCCCCCTCGGTGATCAGGAAGGGGGCGATGAAATCGATCGGCGAACTCGGAAACATCTACGATCCGGCCCAGGCGGACGATGCCGGGGAAGCGCCGAAGGCTGGCGGCAAGGGCCGGGAAAGCGTTTTCTGCTCGGGCGGGGGGCGCACCCTGCGCTTCGGGCAACCGGAGTGTCATTCCGCCAATCCAAAATACGATTGGGACATCCAGGGAAAGCGTGGCACCGATCTGCTCGATCTCTTCACCGTGAAGGACCAGGGAAGACATGCCGGATCCACAAACTGGGGAACCAACGCCGGAATTCCCGGAAGGGTCAATGTCAACACGGCACCCCACGAGGTCCTTACCGCCCTCTTCACCGGAGTCGCGGTCACCTCCGACCGACGTTTTCCCAGTAGCGCCATCAGCGCCAAGGCCGCGGATCAACTGGCGACGCTTCTCGAGGAGCACCGCCCTTTTGACCGACTCTCCGAGTTGGGCTTCCTCACCACCAATCTGGTCAATGCGGAGACCTATCTTCCTACTCTCTCGCGTAACGCTCCCGGAAGCTCGCCCCCGGCGGCGGATGTCTTTGACCGCGCCCGGGAGGAGGCCTTTGCCAAAATCATCGGTCATTGCTGCGTCCAGTCCCGCACCTTCCGCATCGTGGCGGTCGGCCAGGCGCTCGATCCCTCGGGCAAACCCGTTTCCACCTCGATAATGGAAGGAATCATTCGCCTCACCCCCGATGAACGGGGGCACCTCATCCCCTCGCTCCACGACGTCCGCTGGCGCTGAACCTTTCCACCCCCATGCTTGCAGCCTCCTTTCTTTTCCTGGCCCAGAGCCTCGCCCCGATTGGACCCATACTCGCTCATCCCGTGGTGGCGCATCACCATCACGGCCACGCAGCCCCGACCCCCGCGGCAACTCCGCAGGTGAAAATCACCATCGTCAACGCCACGAGCGTTCCTTCCATCGCACTCTCCGTGACGGGCACCAATCTCCCGGTTGCCTATGCGAGCTTTCCACAGGGGGAATGGACGGCCAACGCGGCGGTGTCCAATTCGGAAATCCACTATCTGGCGCGTTTTCCGGAAGGCCCGGTCATTGCCGACCGAGTCATCCGCTTCGCCCCGCAATCCTCACAGTTCCTGCTCCTCACCGGAGATCTGAGCAGAAAGGGCCCCTCCGAAAAACTCCCCCAACTCACGCCAACCGCCTGGGAGCCACCTCATCCCTGGCCACCGAACTTCCAGTTCCATGTCTATCCGGTCGAGTTGGTGACAAAGGATCCGTGCCATTACCGCGTGGTCAACGCGATGCCCGCCAAAACACTCACCCTGCTAACCCCGGCACACGATGGAAAACCGTCGCGAATCCTCGGCCTGCTGTCCCCAGGAAACAGCGTGCTCCTCACCGGGCAACCGGCCTGTGTCAGTTGGATAGCGGAAATCGACGGACAGATGTATCCCGTGACCGTTACCCAAGCGGGAGCCGAGGGGAATTGCCTCATTCCCTTCTTCCTCAGGGATGGGAAACCCGATTTCATCAAGGTCTTCGAAACGCCCTGACGATCCGGGAGGATCATTCAGCGAGGATTGTCCTCAGGTTCCCCGGCATCCGTCCCTCGTAGAGGGCGCGACCGATGATGGCTCCGTGGATACCCGGCACCCGGGCCAGATCCCGGATGTCCTGCGGTCCCGAAACCCCGCCGCTCGCGATCAGATCACAGGGAACGGCATCGGCCATCTCCCGCATGGCCGCAAGATTGGGCCCCTGAAGCATTCCGTCGGTGGCGATGTCTGTGTAAATGATGGTCCGAATTCCCGCGTTCACGGCCTCTCGCGCAAGATCCAGTGCCGTCAACTCCATGGTCTCCACCCATCCCTTCACGGCCACCCTACCGTCCTTGGCATCGATGCCGACAGCAAGACGGGAGGGGCCGAAGGCCCCGGCGGCCTGATCGAGAAAGCCCGGTTCCGCAGCCTTGGTCCCGATGATGACCCGGCGCACACCTGTTGAGAGACCCGCCTCGATGGAGGAGGCGTCGCGCATCCCTCCCCCCAGCTCGCAGGGAACAGAAACGGCCTTTGCAATCTCGCGGATCACTTCGAGATTCCGGCTTTTCCCGCCAAAGGCCGCATCGAGATCGACGAGATGGATCCAGTCGGCCCCGGCGGCCTCCCACTTCCTGGCCATGGCGACGGGATCGTCGGAATAGACGGTCTTTTTCTCGGCGAGGCCGCGCTCAAGGCGGACGACCTGTCCGTCCATCAGGTCAATGGCGGGATAGAGAAGCATGAATCTGGGAACTGGGGACTAGGAGACGGGTGAGAGGGAATCAATGAAATTGCGGAGCATCGCGAGCCCGAGGGTCTGGCTCTTCTCGGGGTGAAACTGGACGGCGCTGAGGTTTCCCCGTGTGACGCTCGCCGCGAACTCGCCCCCGTAGCCACAGGTCGAGGTGACGACACCCTCCTCTTCCGGCACGGGATAGTAGGAATGCACGAAGTAAAAGTCGGGATCATTGCAGAGGCCTTTCATCAGCCGGTCTTCGGGACGGCGCACATGAAGTTGGTTCCATCCCATGTGAGGTATCTTCAGGCCGGCGTCCTTGGGAAAATGCACGACCTTCCCCTTGAGCGCGCCGAATCCCTCCACTCCGGGCGATTCTTCACTCGCCTCGAAAAGCAGTTGGTAGCCGAGGCAGATCCCGAGATAGGGCAGGCCATCGGCGAGCCATCCCCGGATGAATTCCCAAAGCCCGGCCTCGCGAAGTTGCCGGGCACAGTCCCCGAAAGACCCGACGCCAGGCACGACCAAAGCGGAACATCCCTTCGCATCGACCTCGCGGGTGACATGAACGACACTGGCACCCGAATACTCGAGAGCACGCTGGACGCTGCGCAGATTCCCGCTGCCGTAATCTACTAGTCCGAGCCTGCGAGAGGACGTATTCAGGCTCACAGCACGCCCTTGGTGCTAGGGATCCCCGTCACGCGTGCGTCGCGCGAAACGGCAATATCCAGGGCCCGTCCCAGGGCCTTGAACACGGCTTCGGCCATGTGGTGGGCATCGCGGCCCGCCAGGATCGAGACATGAAGGGTCAGGCCGGCGTTGACCGCCACCGCCCGGAGGAATTCCTCCACGAGCTGGAACGGGAACAACCCGATTGCTTCAACGCCGCGCGGAGCCTCGTAGGCCAGGAATGGCCTGCCGCTGCAATCCACGACGACCCGCGCGAGGGCCTCGTCCATCGGAACATAGGCGTGCCCGTATCGGCGGATGCCGGTCTTGTCACCGAGAGCCTTGGCAAGGGCCTGGCCCAGCGTGATCCCGACATCCTCCACGGTATGGTGGAAGTCGACCTCGATGTCACCCTTGGCGGCGATCTCCAGATCAAGGAATCCGTGCCGACTAAAGAGTGTGAGCATGTGGTCGAAGAAAGGGATGCCGGTCCGAATGTCGGAGCGCCCCTCCCCGTCAAGACCGAGCGCGAGGCTGATATCCGTCTCGCCGGTCTTTCTCTGCAGGGTATGTTTGCGGATGGTCATGATAGGTTTCGGCAATCGGGAGGATCCCTACTTCTGCGGTTTTTTTGCCGCCAGATCCAGCCTTGTCTTGAGCGCCGGGATTCCAGGATTGGCCGGCCACATCCTCAGGGCCGCATCCATCTGCTCCTGGGCCTCCTTGAGATTTCCCGCATCAAGGAGATGGGCACATTCCTGCGTTGCCTTGAAACTGCTGTCAGCCGAAGCTAGACGGCGCTTGAGATCAGGGAGATCGGGATTGGCGGACCAGCTTTTGAATGCGGCGCTGAACTGATCCTGAGCCTCCTTCAACTTGCCGTCCGCCAGGAGACGTGTGCCCTCCTTCGTGGCCGTGACGCTGGTCGTGGCGGAATCGAGTTTTGACTTGAGCGCCGCAAGGTTATGGTTGGCCGGCCAGAGCCTCGCCGAGGCATCGTAGCTGTCCTGGGCGGCTTTCAGGTTTCCCTGATCCAGAACCCGTCCGCAGTCCTTCTCCGAGGAAATCCCGGCACTCATCGGGGTTTTCTCAAGCTCCTGAAGCCGCGTCCGTTCGGACTTGGCCAGCATCTGGAGAACTTCCAAGGCTTCCTTGTTGTTTTGAAAAATGGGGTAGAATTTGCTTCCGTCCGCCAAGGCTGCGGCGCTCGCCTGCTTCGACATCAAAACTTCCTGATCAACGGCATCCCTCATGGCCGTCGCCTCGTCGGGGGGGGCGGAGAGCAGAACCTGCTGACGGCGATTGTTGATGATCGGGTAATTGGCAAGCGCCTGGATCAATTGGTCCTGGAGTTGATCCAACATCTGGAGCGCCAAGGGAATGGCGGGAGGCATGACCGCGGCACCGGGAAAGTTTTTCTCCAGCAATTCATAAGACTTGAGGGCTGCAACGGGATCACGGGCCTGGGAATCCTCCTTCATCCGGGCAAACTGAAGCATGGCTCCGGACTGATAAGGATCCGAGTTCAGTTGAGATGGCGTCAACCATTGGCCATCGATCTTGCGTTCACCCCGACGGATCCTGGAGCGCTCGGCATCCAGTGCGCCGAGTTGCCTGCGAAGCTCCTCGAGATGTCTGGAATAGGGGTACTTTGCGATGAATTCCGGAAGCTTTTTGTCGATGAGTGTGTCGTAAAAAGAGGTGTCCAGCGCCGTGGGAGGAATAGAGAGAGAACCAAGGGCCTTGAAAGCCCGCTCGTCATCGGCAACGCGGATGATCTTGATGATGTCATCCTTCGGGATGAGTTTCTGATCCTTGATCGTCGGCGTGACATGATAATCGATCAATACGCCGCCGGGACCGTTATCAACGATATCCCCTATGATTTCCCGGCCGTTTTTGAGCGTGATGGTGTCGGCTCTCGTGAAAGGCACGATGAGCAGGAAAGTCAGGGGAACGATCCTCTTCATGGTCAGGATCCGCCGAAGCTAGCGCAATTCATCGCCCACGGCATTAGGAGTTTTTGTTTTTTTCGACAAGAGACATCAGGAACCCCTGTTGCAGTGAAATCCTCAAGGTCAGACTCTCCTCGGACGGTGTCTCCAGCGTGAACGTCCTTGCGGCATGATGAAAATGTAGACGGAAGGCCTCGGGATGGCCCGCCAGCATGTCGGGACGGATCCTTCGCCTGATAAGCCCGCCGCGAGCCCTGTGGCCGTCGATCTTGGAACGGCAGTCAGCCGGCATGATCCGGGTAAGTTCCCTGCAGATCCCCTCCCCGAGGTGGGGACGTGTCGACGCGATCTCGTAAAGATAGAATCCGCGGGCGTCGTAATCCTCGTGAAGGCAGGCGGCGATGTCGAATCGCCGTCCCTTCATCACGCCCAGTTGGGCGGTGATCCGGGGAAGTTTCCGGGAGTTGAAACACCGGTTGAGATCGCGACCCTCGGCGTCAAACCGGATGTTGCGCTCCAGACCCCAGGGATTGAGACAGGGAAAGATCGTCAGGTTCCAGTCTCCGAGACGGGTTTTGTTCTTCTCGATCCACCCAATCAGGGCTTCGACGGGTGCCGGTTCGTCACCATGGATGCCTGCCGAGACATAGAAGGAGGGTTTTCCGGGATCGAAGGCCTCCGATTCGACGATCGTCAGGGGATAGCCGTCCGCCTCGGCGAAGACCCCCATCGAAAGTCCGTTCTTCGGGACACAGACCTTCAGCCACCGCTCCAAAAGGAGACGATAATCCCGAACCCGGTCGGGTTGCGGATCGGAAGGGCGGGAGGACTTCAAGAACGATCCTAGTCGATGAACCGTTTCTCAAGGCCGCCGTAGGCGTCGATGCGACGATCCCGGAGGAAAGGCCAGTGAGTGCGCTGGGTATCGGCGAAATTCCGGTCAAGGTCGACGACGAGGACCGTCTCCTCGTCGGCCGGAGCCTCCGCCACGATCTTGCCATTGGGTGCCGCCACAAAGGTGCCGCCCCAGAATTCCAGCCCCGCCCCGCCTGCCGGGGCCTCGTGTCCGATGCGGTTGACCCCGCAGACATAGCAGCCGTTGGCCAGGGCATGGGCCCGCTGGGCGAGTTGCCATGCGGCTTTCTGGTCAGCACCGTATTTCTCCTTCTCGGAGGGATGCCAGCCGATGGCCGTGGGATAGAAAAGCACCTCAGCGCCCTGCAGGGCCGTCAGGCGGGCCGCCTCGGGATACCATTGGTCCCAGCAGATGAGCACGCCGAGATCCCCGGCGGAGGTCTTCCAGTTCCGGAATCCAAGATCGCCGGGCGTGAAGTAGAACTTCTCGTAGAAAAGGGGGTCGTCCGGGATGTGCATCTTCCGGTACTTGCCCAGGTATTTCCCATCGGCTTCCAGGACGGCCGTGGTGTTGTGGTAGAGGCCGGGGGCGCGCCTTTCGAAGAGCGAGGCGATGAGGACGACCCCGAGTTCCTTGGCGACCTTGCCAAGCGTCGACGTGGAGGGGCCCGGGATCGGTTCGGCGAGCTTGAAGTAGTCGTGATCCTCGCTCTGGCAGAAGTATTCGCTCAGGAAAAGCTCGGGCAGGCAGACGACGGCGGCCCCCTTGGCGGCGGCTTCGCGGATCATCTTGACGGCCTTCCTCATGTTCTCGGCGGGCGAGGCGGAACAGCGCATCTGGACGAGTCCGACGCGGAGGAAGTCGGGCGTGGAGAGGACCTTCACGGCCTTCTTCGGCGGAACGGGTGATTTGGCTTTCTTTGGCACGCCTCCCTGCTACCCAATAGCGGCCTCATGAAAAAGACACTTTTCACCATTCCCACGATTCTCTTCATGGCCCCCGGCATCACCGGAGCCTCCACCCCCGCCGCGCCGGTCCAGGACATCCGCATCGTCGTCCACACTTCCCGCGGCGACATCCACGCCACCCTCTACGCCTCCAAGGCCCCCGTCACCGTGGCGAACTTCCTCAACCTCGCCCACCGCGGCTTCTACAACGGCATCAAGTTCCACCGCGTCATCCCCGACTTCATGATCCAGGGCGGCGACCCCACCGGTACCGGCATGGGCGGCCCAGGCTACAAATTCGCCGACGAATTCGCCCCCGGCCTCAAGCACGACCGCCCCGGCCTCTTCTCGATGGCCAACGCGGGTCCCAACACCAACGGCAGCCAGTTCTTCATCACCCACGTCCCCACGCCGTGGCTCGACGGTAAGCACGCCATCTTCGGCGCCGTGGACAGCTCGAAGGACCAGGAGGTCGTCAACGCCGTCAAGCAGGGCGACACCATCACCTCGATCGACATCGTCGACTCTCCTGAGCCGCTCTTCGCCGCCCAGTCCGCGCAGGTAGCGGCCTGGAACAAGGTGCTCGGCAAGTAAGGGCGACCGGCACGCTCCAGAACAGTGATCCCGGAGATCCAGTCGACGGTGGGCTTTGCCAAAAGCCTGCCGCGCTACCATGCGATCATCGGGATCCTCTTCAAGTACGGCTTCGCCGACGTCCTCAAACTCGTCGCCCTCCAGCAGGTGCTGGGTCTCGAAAAGACCCAGCTCCGGAAGCACGAGACGGGAATCCTCTCCAAGCCCCCCCAGGAGCGACTGCGACTGGCCCTCGAGGAGCTCGGGCCGACCTTCATCAAGTTCGGCCAGATCCTGAGTTCGCGGCGCGACCTGATCCCCGCGGAGTACTACGCCGAGTTGCGCCAACTTCAGGACGAGGTCCCGCCCTTCGACGGGGAACTCGCCAAGAGGATCTTCCTCGAGGAGATCGGCATCCCGACGGAGGATGCCTTCACGGAGTTTGACGGCAAACCGATCGCCGGAGCCTCCATCGCGCAGGTACACCGCGCCGTGACACGCCGGGGCGAGACCGTGGCAGTCAAGATCCAGCGCCCCGACATCCGTCCCATGATCGAGCAGGATCTGGTGATCCTGATGGATCTGGCGCGTTTCACGGAGGCCTGTGTCCCGGCACTGGCCGCCCTCAATCCCGTGGCCACGGTCCGCGAGTTCGCGGCCTCGCTCTCCCGCGAGCTCGACTTCAACCACGAGGCGGAGAACTCGGAACGCTTCGCCCGCCAATTTCAGGGCAATCCCTGGATCAAGGTGCCGCGCCTCTTCCCCGATCTCAGCAAGAGAAGGGTGCTCACCATGGAGTTCATCTCGGGAAGTTCCGTCACCGATGTGGAAACCATGCGCCGCGAGGGCGTCAACCCCGCAGCGCTCTCGGAAAGAATCTCAGTCCTGATCTTCGAGCAGGTCCTGGCCCACGGTTTCTTCCACGGGGATCCCCATCCCGGCAACATGACCCTTCTGCCGGGCGGAGTCCTCGGTCTCTACGACTTCGGCATGATGGGGGAACTCTCCACATCGTTCAGGGCCAGCATCGCCAACCTCCTTGCCGGACTTTCCACGGGCGACCACCGGCAGGTGATGAACGCCCTGCTCGAAATGTCCGAGGAAGCAAGCGTCGGTGATCCCGACGCGATGCTCCGCGGCATCGAGAGCTTCAGCACCCGGCATCTGGGAGAATCAATCTCCAAGGTCCGCCTCACCGTGGTCTTCAACGCCCTTCTGGAGCTCCTCCAGACGCATCACCTCCGCATGAAGGGGGCCTTTTACCTCGGGATCAAGGCGCTCACCCAGATCGAGGCGGTCGGACTGGATCTCAACCCCGGGCTGAACTTCGTCGAAATCGGCCGCCCCTACGCCGAGAAAATCATCCTGAGCCGCTACAGCCCGGGCCACCTCATGGAGATCCTCAAGAGACTGGCCACCGAGTCGGTCGGCTTCCTCGAGGTCCTGCCCGATGATTTCCACCAGTTCTGGATCCGCTTCCGCAGGAGGGAGATCAGCCTGCCCATTGAGCACAAGATCGACCCCAAGGGATTCGAACCGATCCGCACCACGGTCGATTCCGTGGCGAACAGGTTGGCCAACTCGATCCTCGCGGCCTCCGTCCTGATCTGCTCCTCGATCATCATCCATTCCCGTATCCCCCCCAGGATCTGGGACATTCCCATCCTGGGACTCGTCGGGCTGATCTGCGGCGCCCTCATGACCTTCCGTCTGGTCATGTCGATCTGGAAACACGGGGGGCTTTGATCATGAATGCGCTTCCAGCAATCCGAAAACAGACTGTATCGTGACGCGGATGAACCAACGCCTCCAGGACCTGCTCGAAGGGGGAATTTTTGCCAGCCGGTGGATCCTGGCTCCCCTCTACGTCTGTCTCGTGCTGACCCTGCCGGTGATCGGCATCAAGTTCCTCCAGGAGTTCTGGCACCTTGTCTCGCATTTCAATGAACTCACCACGCAACTGATGGTGATCGCCGTCCTTGAACTCGTGGACGTGGTCCTGATCGGCAACCTTCTGATCATGATCATTTTCAGCGGTTACGAGAACTTCGTCTCCAAAATAGACATTGCCGCGGAAAGCGTGGACCGCCCCTCCTGGATGGGGAAGATCGATTACAGTGCATTGAAGCTCAAGATCATCGGATCGATCGTGGCGATCTCCTCGATCGAGTTGCTCAAGCTCTTCATCGATCTGGGAACCATGAACCCCTCGTCGGATCAGGCGACCATGGCGTTCTTCCGCTGGAAGATGACCGGCATGATCATCCTGCACAGCGTCTTCGTCGTTTCGGGTCTGATCTTCGCTTTCACGGAAAAAAACGCGCATCCGGCAAGCCCCGGGCATGAATAGCCGGTTTCATCCCGGCAGCAGACTGCGCAATCTCTGCCTGCCGTTGGCCGTGGCGCTTTCGACCATTATGTCGGGCGTTGCAGAAAGCGCCTTCACCAAAGGATCCGAACCGCACCTCGTCGTCAACCTGATGTCCTTTGAGGCCGCTCACGGAGACATCAACGCAAGACTCCAGCTCAGGCTTCCCGAATCCGAAGTCACCCCCCAGTTCTCGCCAAGACACGATTACTTTCTGGTGGACGAATTGACGGTAGGTGAGTCGGTTCTGAAGATCAGTTCGAGCAACTCCTACTCGGCGTTCAACAACTACCTGCCGACCCAATACCAGGTTCACGACGCGGGATCCCAGTTCCTGTACCCCTTTGACAGCCACAGGGCCTATCTCAGGATCTTCGTCGACCGCAGCGGAGGAACCAACGCCCAGGGAGTCGTCGAGGAACGGGTTCCCGTCCGGTTGGATACGAGTCTGTGCTCCTTCGAGGGATATAGGATCACCCTGACTCCGGAACCGGATCACTCCAAAAACTACGTTCACCTGAAAATCAACCTGGAACGGACACTTTCCATTAAACTCTTCACCATGTTCGTCTCCATCCTGATGCTGGCTGTCGCCATCGGGTTCATGAACATGGTCCGCAAGTTGGTGAAGAGCAATGCGCCGCCTGACATCAACGAACTGGCGTTCGGAGCCGCCCTGCTCTTTGCCTTTCCCGCCATCCGGAGCATCGAACCCTTTGTCCCGCCAATGGGCGTGCTGAGTGATTTCGTTGGGTTTTTCTGGGCGGAGACCATTGTCGCCGCCTCGCTGATCGCCTACTTGAACTGCTGGATGAAGCGCAAGACGCACGACTGAGTCGGACGGTGTTGCCTAGGGTGCCGGTTCGCCCTAGATTCGCCTGATGCGCCGACGATGGATCCTTCCCGCAGTCCGTGATGAGGGAGCCGTCCGGGCTCTTTCGACCGAACTCGGCATCACCGGAACCGTGGCGGCTCTGCTCTCCGCCCGCGGTCTCGGCTCCCCCGAGGAGGCGGCCCTTTTCCTCGATCCCAAGCTCGCCTCCCTGAGACCTCCGGAGGAGATCCCAGGAATCACCCGGGCCACCGAACGGATCCTCGCCGCGATCGCTTCGGGCGAGCGAATCACCCTCTACGGCGATTACGACGTGGACGGCGTCACCTCGGTGACCATCCTCACCCGCTACCTCCGCGCCGCCGGTGCCAAGGCCGAATGCTTCATTCCCGAACGGGCCGCCGAGGGTTACGGACTGAGCACGGCAGGCGTGAGCCGTTGCCTCGCGGAATCACGACCCGAGCTGGTCGTGGCCGCCGACTGCGGGACGAATTCCCGCTCGGAGGCGCTGCAGCTCCGCGATGCCGGGTGCGATCTGGTCGTCCTCGATCACCACGAACCGGACGCGGAAAACGTCGCGGGTCTCTGCGACGCGCTGGTGAATCCGAAGTTCGGGGCCGGTTTCCATTATCTCTGCAGCGCGGGGATCGCCTTCAAGCTCTGCCACGCTCTGCAGAAAAGCCGCCCCGTTCCGGGACTTGATCTCCGCGATTACCTCGATCTCGTCGCCGTCGGCACCGTCGCCGACATCGTTCCCCTTCTCGGAGAGAACCGCATCTTCGTGAAGGCCGGGCTCCGTCGTCTGGAGCATTCCCGCTGGCCGGGACTCCAGGCCCTGCTGCATGTCTCCGGCGCCACCGCGCCGTTCGATCCGTCCGACGTGGGGTTCAAGCTGGGACCGAGAATCAATGCCGCGGGACGCCTTGCCAGCGCCGCGGAGGCCCTTTCCCTCCTACTCACCGATGACATGGACGAGGCCTTCCGGATCGCGGTCCGGCTCGATCTCCAGAACCGGGAGCGGCAGGCCGTGGAACGTGACGTCACCCTCCAGGCCGAGGAATGGGTCGAGACCCACTTCGACCCCGCCCGTCACGCCACGATCGTCGCGGGCCGACGCGACTGGCACCAGGGGGTCGTCGGGATCGTGGCCTCGCGGGTCTCCCGCCGCTGGCATCGGCCGACACTCATCATCGGATTCGATGACTCGGGAGCCGGCAAGGGAAGCGGACGGAGCATCGAGGGGCTCCCCCTTGTCGAGACGCTCGGCCGCTGTTCGGGACTCCTCGACGCCTTCGGCGGTCATGACATGGCCGCGGGGCTAAGCCTCCGGGAGTCGCGCCTCGACGAACTTCGGGAACATTTCGAGCGCGCCGCACGGGAACTTCTCCGCGAAGAGGACCTGATTCCCAGACTCCGTCTCGACGTGGAGCTGGATCTCGGCCTCGCCGACGAGTCATGGCTGGAGACACAGGACCAGCTTGCCCCCTTCGGCACCGCCAACGCCCAGCCGATCCTCTTTTCGCGCGGGGTCACCCCCCTCGCCGCACCGAAGGTATTGAAAGAAAAACATCTGCGCCTCGATCTCCGGGGTGCTGGAGGGTGCAGGCAGGCGATCTGGTTCAACGGGGCACTCGACGAACTCCCGCGCCCTCCCTGGGATGTCGCCTACACGGTGAACCGCAACACCTGGCAGGGCCGGGACGAGGCCCAGATCCAGATCGTCGCCGTCCGCAGCTGCGTGGCGGACGCGGCGTGATGACCCCGGGAAACCCCTGTGCGAAACACGCCGCCCGGCGTGGAAAGGCGAAGCCTCTCCCCGCGACACCTCCCCACGATCCGGGACTGCCGCTCGACCGCCTCGGCTGGATCCGCCGCCCCCAGCTCACCGCGTTGGGAAAACTCGGCATCACCACCCTGCGCGATCTGTTGGAGCATTATCCGCGGCGTCACGAGGATCGCAGGCGCTTCGATCTTTTCCCGGACACGGAGGGGGAGCGAACCTACTGCCTCAGCGGTATCGTCGGCAAAACAGTCTTTCGTCGCTTCGGACGGATGCGGAGCTTCGAGGCACAGCTGCAGGAGACTCCCGATTCCCCCCTCTCTGCCCTCATCACGTTGCGCTGGTTCAATCTCTTCCATGTGCAGAAGACCGTCCTGAGCGGATCACGCCTCATCGTTCACGGCAGGGTCCGCCTCCGGGGAAGACGCCTCTGCATGGAGCATCCGGAATTCGAGATCGTCACCGAGGAGGACCGGGAGAGCATCCATCTCGATCGGGTCGTTCCGGTCCATCCGACGGGGGACGGAATCAGCGTCCGCGTGATCCGCGGCATCATCCACCGCGCCCTTGCGGAATGCGATTGGGACTCCTGGAGCGATCCCTTTGGCGACCGCAAGGTCGACTGGGGACGGGCCCTGCGCTCCATCCACTTCCCCGTGGAACCCGAAGAGATCGAGCCCGCCCGCCGCGAACTTGCCCTGCGCGAACTGCTCCGCATCCAGACCCTCGTGATGATCCGCAGACAGGCGGTGCTGCGTCCGAGGGGATCTCCCAAGAAGGTCCAGGCAATCCTGCTCGGGCGCTGTCTCGATGCCCTCCCCTTCACCCCCACCGCAGCCCAGTCACGGGCCATCGCCGCGATCCGGGCCGACATGGAGCGTCCGCAACGGATGCATCGCCTGCTGCAGGGGGATGTCGGCTCGGGAAAGACCCTGGTGGCGGCCGCCTCGATGCTTCTCTCCCTCGAGGCTGGCCATCGCGCCATCCTGATGGCCCCGACGCAGATCCTGGCCGAGCAGCATTTCCGGACTTTCGAGGCCTGGTTCGCACCGCTCGGAATCCCGATCACGCTCGTCATCTCCTCGGGCAGGAAATCCTCTTCAACCCCGGGTGATCGTGCGGGAGCCGTCATCGGCACCCATGCCCTCCTCCATGACGACTCGATCCTCGAGGAGGCCGGACTGGTGGTCATCGACGAGCAGCACAAGTTCGGCGTCCTCCAGCGTGCGCGCCTCGCGATGCTGCCCTCGGCCCCGGACGTGCTCGTGATGACCGCGACGCCGATCCCGCGCACCCTGGCCCAGACTCTCTACGGAGACCTCGATTTCTCGGTTCTCGACGAGCGCCCTCCAGGACGCGGCGTCCTGCGCACAGCCGCCCGGGGCTTGGAGAAACTTCCGGAGATCGTGGCCTACATGCGGAAGCGTCTGGAGAAAGGACGGCAGGCCTACGTGGTCTACCCGCTGGTGGAGCAGTCCGAGAAACTCCACGCCAAGGCCGCCGAGGAGGAAGTCACCGCCTGGCAGGAGCGCCTCGCTCCGATCTCCTGCGCCCTGCTCCACGGGAAAATGAAAACCTCCGAGAAGGAGTCCGTCATGGAATCGTTCCGATCCGGGAAAACCCGTGCGCTTGTCACCACCTCCGTGATCGAGGTCGGTATCGATGTCCCCAACGCCACCCTGCTCCTCGTGGAGAACGCGGAGCGATTCGGCTTGGCCCAACTCCACCAACTCCGCGGGCGCATCGGCCGGGGGGAGCATGTCTCGACCTGCATCCTGCTCGAGGGGAGCGGCAGCCCGGAGGCCCTTGAACGACTGCGGATCCTGGAACGGAACAACGATGGCTTCGTCATCGCCGAGGAGGACCTGCGCCTGCGCGGGGCAGGCGATATCCTCGGCACCAAGCAGAGCGGCCTTCCCCCGCTCCGCCTCGCCGACCTCCCCCGCGATGCGGATCTCCTTCCCGTGGCCTCCGCCGAGGCCGCGCGGATTCTCCGGGAGGATCCCCTGCTGGAACTCCCGCTCCATGCCCGCCTGCGACAGCTCAGGGACGCGAACTCCGACCTCCTCCGGGGGGCGGATTGAGCCTTGGGGAACCGCTTAGAACGCTCCTTGTGTCACCCGATGGCTTCTGCGTATGCTTTGCCACTCACCTGTGGTGAACGGCGGGGTAGCCAAGTGGTAAGGCCGGGCTCTGCAAAAGCCCCATGCGACGGTTCGATTCCGTCCCCCGCCTCCACCTCCTAGACCCTTATAGACAAAGGCTCTGGAGGTAGCGGACACCAAAACGGACACCAAAAAAACCGTTTTGGGGCTAGAGCGTTTTAAATAAAGATGTGGCCATTAATTTGGGGGCGCCATGGGGTGGTCTACGAGAAGCAAGCGAAGCGGCTGTAGTCGTTGTGCTACTGCCCGAGCGATGCGACACAGCAGAACGCCCGATGCCGCCCCAAAGAACGGCTATAGAATT
>Ga0208105_1000066_pt1 | contig 52098 bp, 74 predicted proteins | sample CryBogCBE16Jul07_FD_184574 | JGI IMG/M metagenome (GOLD analysis project Ga0208105, IMG submission 184574) | Freshwater microbial communities from Crystal Bog, Wisconsin, USA - CBE16Jul07 (SPAdes) | ecosystem: Environmental > Aquatic > Freshwater > Lake | place: Crystal Bog, Wisconsin, USA... | reverse complement strand
AATGATGGTGTGCACGCGATCAATGAAAATGGCGATCAAGAATTTATTCATCTCGATGACGCCTTTTACTGTGAAAGTGATAGCGAGTATTACACGCGCGACGCACACGACGAGAATGTCATCATTTGTGATGATGTTTCGTGTCAATATTTTCTCGCCGATGAAATGATCGAAACGTCGATCGAGGGCGTGTGGATTCATCGAGAAAATGCAATAACCCCGATTATCGAATATGTGCGATCTCATACCACGTATAAATCGGGCGTCACCGAAACCCATTTTCAAAATTATATCGATGTGAGCGAGGCGCGATTCTTGCCGAATGGCGAGGCGATTCATTTCACCCAATATGATGACATGATCGGCGTGCTAAATTCTTATAAAATTGAAAGCGAGGCAATCGATGCGTAAATATCCGATCGGTGTTTTATTGCCCTATCAAAATCATTTTAATAAGCCTCTCGAGAGCGATATTAAATCGGGCGAGATTATGAAATTGATCGAGCATCTCGATTTAAGAAAATGCAATTATGACGGGCTCTATTATCCACGCGCATATATGATTCTTACAAGTTTCGGATTGATTGCCGAGCAATACGCAATTAAGATCGATGAAAGCGAGTATTCGTGCATGGATAATGAGTATCTCGGATTTATTTTAAATCCAATTTTTAGAAAAGAAAGCGAGGCAGTAAATGGATAGATTATTAAACATTTTGTCATACAGGCGCGAGCACAATTCGATCGGCGAGTTGTCATTCGCTTTAAAATACTTGAGCCAATTCGAGCCGATGCACAATCTCGACGGCGATGTCATCGCGTATCGATTCGATAATACGCACCCCGAGGATAAATCGCGCGTGCTCTTTTCGTGCCACATCGACACGATGCACCGATCGAATCCCGATCGCGCATTTCAAGAGGTGTATCTCGATTCATTCTCGAATCAAGTATTCATTGATTCAAGCGATGATTGCCTCGGTGCCGATGATGGCGCAGGCGTCTTTTTATTGCTCGAGATGATCGATCGAGGCGTGCATGGTGCCTTTATATTTCATCGAGGCGAGGAGAAAGGGGGCATCGGCTCGCGTGCCATGGTTGAGTATCATTCCGATTGGTTATCTACTTTCACCCATGCGATAGCTTTCGATCGTCGAGGCACGCAATCAATCATTACGCATCAAGGCACGTGTCGAGGCGCATCGGATACGTGCGCGCAATTCATCATTGACACGATCGGCATGAATCACGTGCTCGATGATACGGGCACTTATACTGACACGCGCGAATATTTCGGGCTTATTCCCGAATGTTTTAATTTCTCGATCGGGTACGATCACGAGCATTCATCGCGTGAAATACTCGACGTCGATTATTTGATGCGATTACGCGATCGCATTACATCGATCGAATGGGGCGCGCTTGAATTGCCGATCGATCGCGAGCCAAAATATGCCGATTACGATGACAAGTATTCTAGCTATTATTCGGGCGCATATTATTCGATCTATGACAATCCCGATTTAGATGAGGTGCTATACATGGATAAACGCGAGCTCGCTCGATTCATTAAGAAAAGCAAGCCCGAAAAAATCGCCGATATTATGAGCGATCTTATTAATCATGTATTCGAGCTCGACGATTATATTGCGCAAGGCAATTCACAATACGCGCGCGACGATTACGCCGATTATTATTCTTTTAATGATTCGCGCATCGATGAGCGCGCGTCACTATTGAAAGCACCAATCGAAAATACTCTCGAGCGCGATCTCGAAACCGATTATTCGGGGTGAAGATTTAATTTTTATTTAATCATTCGAGCCCCGATCTATTCGGGGCTTTTTTTTGAGTGCTATTCGAGCGATTAAATAAGTATTAAATCAGCGATCGATTCGATCGAATTAAATCGATTTTAAGGGGCTTTTTATATTCATTGAGCGAGGCGATTCTCGGGGTAATGATATTACATCAAGCACCAAAAAATAATCGCTTATAGAGCGATTGTGAGAGCCATATATTAAAAAGGGGCTTTTTAAAGCCATTGAATCACGATCATTTTTTGAAAGGGGGTAAGTATAGGATAGATAAAAAGAATCGCGTATAGAGCGATTGTGCGATGAATTGCACACTATTTCAGAGCTCAAGCATTGATTTGATGCGAGATTAAGGGATTTTTTAGAATAACCCTTTTACCATTATGGTTATTTAATAACCATAATGAGAGTATGGGTATTTATTACCCATAATCTTAACAAGGTTATTTAATTAAAAACCCTCATGTACATAAGCATTCTTTTACTTTGAAATCTGGAAAATCACGATGTACATAAGCATTCTTTTAGAGCAAAATCTGGAAACCATGATGTACATAAGCATTCTTTCATAGCAAAATCTGGAAACCACGATGTACATAAGCATTCTTTCAGAGCAAAATCTGGAAACCACGGTGTACATAAGCATTCTTAAATTCCAAAATTTACACATCAACTATAATAAAATAATATTTGGGTAAATTTTGCTTGACACCCCCCTGGTAATTTGAGACAATTAGGATGCAATACTTAACCACTAAGGAGAAACAAATGTTAATGTCAATGCAATATAGAACACACAACGATACCAAAAATATCGATGTAACCGGAACCTCATTACGAGGCACGATTGATTGTAGCTTTGATCAATTAGTAAAAGCTTTTGGTATGCCAATGTTTGATACAAGTGGAGATGAAAAAGTCAAAGCTGAATGGCATATTGAATTTGATGATGGCACTATCGCTACCATCTACGATTGGAAATCTCTCATTGATCCAGAAAAGAATACCGACTGGCACATTGGTGGATTTGCAAAAGGTAATCCAAAAGATAATGTATTATCAGTATTAGCTTTAATCGCGTTGGATAATGTACCTATCGATAATGATACTACGTTAAAAGCAGTATTAGAATTTTCACCATTAGCACATTAAGGAGAATAGCATGAGCAAGAAAAGAATCGTAACACATAGGCAGTTAGCCAGACATAATGGTTGGCATAATGAATATAGTGACCCTATCGATCATGACCCAATCGATGCTGCAGCTTGGATTGTGATTGCAATCTGCTTCATTGTATTTATCGTGGCGTTCTAATCATGATTACAATCTCAGTAGAAATCACACGTGACCAATATGACTCAATCATCATTGATGCATTGAGTCATAGTTTCACCACCTTATATAAAGAATATGAAAAGACCAAAGACGAGTCATTGATGGAATACATTACGGCTTATCGTGTAGTCTTAAATGATTATATGAGACCAAGTGAATTTGAATCTTTACTTGACAAAATTAAAAAGACCAAAAAATATGACAGCAAAAGGTTGACTGATGCTAATAATGGTCTATAATAGATCTTGCAACTTTAACCACCAAGGAGAATAAAATGAATGACGATTTAGTTAAAACCATTGACACTTTAGGCATGATCGATAAACAGATCAAAGACCTTGAAGCATCTGCACGTAAATTAAAAGATGCTTTGATTGCCAGAGGTGTGGGTAAGTATGATGGCAACTTATTCCAAGTCAATGTGCAACAGTTTGATCGCGCGGCAATTAGTCCAACGCTTGTGCGTGAATTAGGTGACGATGACTTTGTATCATCTGTGACCGAAGTCAAAACAGTCAATGCCGTTGTCGTTAAACCTTTAACACTACACGTTTAATGAAACAACCCGCATACGAACTACGAGATGAAACCGGCGAAGCAATTCGTCGGTTTTATTCTATGGAGTTTGCAGAAAAGTTTTTATGTCAAGGATACACCATCACCAAATTAAATCTTCCTAAACCACCACACCCATTTCAGCAATTACTTTCACTCAACTTAGGAGATCCCCCATTTTGACAGAAGATTATCAACCCAATGATATACTCACCGACTACTTACAATCGCTCTATGGGGTAGACATCTTACCTACGGAAGAAGAGCACCGCCTTGCTTATCGTATTGCAGAGGGTGACCAAAAAGCCCTGGACAAATTGATTAAGCACAATTTGAGATTTGTCGTTTACATCGTACGCAAAATGACAGCGTGGAAATATAGTCGCATGCCACTTGAAGATCTACTTGCCATGGGTAATGAACAACTCACTATTGCAGCACGTCGGTGGACACCTACAAACAACGCACGCTTTGCAACCTATGCCAGATCATTTATTGAAAAAGGTGTTCGTCGAGAGCTTGACAATACGGCTAACCTCATACGACTGCCCGTAAATATTATGGAAGCAGTCAAGAAAATGAATTATAATGAACGTGCTTTATCACAAGTTTTAGGTCGCAAACCAAAAATAAGTGAAGTAGCCACAATGATGGGTGTCGATGAGGAAAGAGTGAGACTGCTTCAATCTTATCTCACACGTGAACCCGTATCACTCGAACATTTAAATGAAGAAAGATTTTTGGAGGAACAAGATGACTAACATCATAGAATTAAAACGTCGTACTAAAGACATAGAAAAAGAATTGGCATCGGAAAAAGGATTAGCACTGCCTACAGATGTCTTTGACAAAGAGGGTAATTTTAAAAAGATAGACTTTCATAATAGCGCAGGCAATTTTATCTTAGAAGCAGTATGGGACGATCGCGATGCACAAACAGAAGAGAATCGTATTGCTTTTAGAAAATGGGCATATCACATGATGAAAAATAAGGGGTACTCAATTGAACTTTAATGATGAAAAGACATGGTGGCAAGTTGCAAAATGGTACGTAATTATCTTATCTGCTTACTTTTTTGGCAGAATTGCCTATGATTACATCATTTGCTATTTGTAACTCATTGATTATTAACACATTGTCACACTTGTCACACTTGTCACACTTAAAACGCACATTACCCTGCCTCTATATTTTATTTTATTTTATTTTAAAAAAGAATATAAGACAAAGAAGTGTGACAAGTGTGACAACTTGTTTAAAATCAATGGGTTACAGAGGGTCAAAGTGTGACACAAAATTGTTACAAATTGTAACAATCCTTTATAATCAAGCACTTAGCTCAAAAGAAGTGTGACAATGTGTTATAAATCAAGGACTTACAGCATCATTTGACACACAAGAAAAAATATATTTATAATTTTGTATAAAATTTGCATTAGTTAGGACGAATATGGAAAACACCACCAACAATAAACCACAATGCTTGCCCGTTAATATGGCAAACATTCCACTCGAACTCAAAACGATACCGCGTTGGGTATTATGGCGCATGGTTCAGATGGGCGATGAAAATGCACCACGATGGTCAAAGATGCCCGTACAACCAAACGGCCAATCTGCCTCATCAACCAATGTAGAACAATGGACAGACTTCATGACTGTCGAACACGCATACAACTCCAACCCAGGCAAGTTTGATGGCATCGGTTTCGTCTTTTCTAAAGATGACAACCTCGTTGGCATAGACTTAGACGACTGCTTAGATCCGACCACACACGAATTCATCAACGACGCATCCGCCCAAATTGCGACGCGACTCAACGGGTATATGGAAGTCTCACCCTCTGGCACTGGTGTCAAGATATTTACACGCGCCACACTTCCATCTGCACACGTCGATCACTCGATCGGATTAGAAGTATATCCGCACTCACGTTACTTTACCGTGACGGGTCATCACATCTCAGGCACAATCCCAACCCAAGAACAAGACGTAACGTCCATAGTGCCACCGAGACAACTTACCAAAACAGGTGACGCATTCTCAGATTACACACCGCCATTAGAAGGATATGATATTGCCAAAGTAGAATCGGAAATCCTACCGCACTACTCACCCGATACAGGCTATGCAGAGTGGTTAAAGATTGGTGCGATTCTTCATCATCAAGGTCAAGGTGACATTGAATGGTGTGAGTTGTGGGATCGTTGGTCATCTCAGTCACATAAGTATCAATCGACAGGGCTTAACTCTTGCGAATCCAAATGGAAAACATTTAAAGGCAGCGGTGCCACGTTGCGTTCACTCGTGTTTGAAGTGAATCAGCAATTACTAAAGCAAGCGCTCGCCAACGGGGACACGATTTTAGACAACAACGTGATGGCGCACGCTCGAGTATTCCTCGATAACTTTTACTCATCGGAAGAAGGATATAAGTTAGTACATTATGCCGATGACTTTTATATTTATGTAGGCACACATTACGAGATCATAGAAGAACTAACTGTTCGCGCTGATCTTTATAAGTTTTTAGATAAGTGTAAAAAGCTTGATCGTAAACAAAACATCTTACCATTCAATCCAACACCGGCCAGTGTCTCGGCTGCATTGGACGCGATCAAATCGATTACGCACTTACCCAATCACCCAAATACAAAACCGCCGATATGGTTAATGCAGCATCGTGCCAATAAACCACCGGCATCTAAATTAATCTCGTTGCAAAATGGTATATTCCACGTTGAAGATAATGTGATGATCCCACATTCATTAGGGTTCTTTACACAGAACTCACTTGCGTTTATGTATGATGAATCAGCATCATGTCCAACGTGGATGAATTTTTTAAAATCAGTATGGGAGGACGACAATGAATCCATCGAAACCTTACAAGAAATGTTCGGCTACATCCTCAGCGGGGACACACGTCAACAAAAGTTTTTTAACATCATTGGCCCTAGAAGATCAGGCAAGGGAACGATCAACAAGGTGCTCGTGTCTCTCCTCGGACAACACAACACTGTGGCTCCCGAGTTGGGTGAACTATGTGATAGCTTTGGTTTACAGCCTTGGCTTGGCAAGCTTCTTGCTAGCTTTACTGATGCCAGGGCACCCGAGAGGAATCGTAATGCTGTTGTGTCTCAACTCCTTCGTATCGTTGGTGGTGATACCATTACTGTTAATAGGAAGAACAAAGAAGCTTGGAATGGTTACTTGCCCACACGAATTGTCATATACTCCAATGAAGTCTTACAGCTCACGGAAAACTCAAACGCGCTCACAGGACGAATGGTGGTATTAAAAATGACTAAATCCTTCTACAATAAAGAGGACACAGAGTTAGCTCACAAATTAGAATCAGAGCTTTCTGGTATCTTTAATTGGGCGATGGAAGGATTGCAAAGACGATTAGCACGTGGTGGATATTTTGTACAACCTAAATCGGGCGCATCTTATTTAGATTTGATGACTGAATTGGGTAACCCTATTGGTTTATTTGTAGAAGATGCATTAGTATTTGATCCAACGGCATCGGTATCCAAAGATGATGTGTTTACATGCTACTCACGTTGGGCGATTAAAAAGAAATTGCCACCAGGTACTGAGTTTTCATTCAAGCGTCGATTCTTGGCAGCAACGCAAGAACATCGTATTGAAGTCGGACTACTACGCCAAGATGGAAAACGAGACCATGTTTACATGGGCATTAGACTTAATGACGAGGCACAGAAATATATTAATAGTGTTATTACATTTGAAGAAGGAGCATTTTAATGCTAGATTTTTTAACCGCTTTTTTGCTATATCATTTTGACGCTAACTATAAATGGTGGATTGGTTTTATTGTTGTCGTCCTTATTGAAACAATACAAGATATAAATTATAAATATGGAGATGACAATGGCAACTAAAGAAGAGATGATAAATAATTTGTTAGAAGATATCAAAATGAAACCTTCTACCATTTTAAAACTTAAAATAGAAATTGATGATAGTGGTTATTACTATGAACTTGATCCAGAACGCGATATTACTGCATACGAAACCACACTCATTTTTAAATTGGTCATGGTGGCGCTAAACTCCGCGACCGAGCCGTCTATGTTGTGGCGTTTCATTACGATGAATAATCTGCAGCGTCATTTTAAAAAGACAAATGAGATTGCTGAATTAGACGAAGAGGAAAACGACGAAGAGTTTGATGATTAATTTATTTAGCATATTTTATCCACTGGTCATGTTGATGTTTGCATTTATTGGGTTTGTAGCAGGATGGATTTTACATAAGGAGTTTGGAGATGGCGAGAGTACTGATGAATGCACACAGGAACATTGCGATCGAGATATCGAGGAAAGATAAGTGGACAATCATTGTGACAGGGTGGACACCCACGCACCGTGAAAAAATACTTAATACCGAGATCGATCGCGAATGGGATACTTATAATTACCCATTTCACGCCGCGATACAACGGTTTCTTTCACCCACATTACCATCATCATTTATTGATGAAACAGCACAACGAGATTTAAAGGAGATACTAAAACATGCAGGTTGATCAATTCAGGAAATGGTGGTTTGAAAACAAACGACCCTTTAAGCCACCATTTAAGAATGCGGTATATTTTACAGACACCACGCACTCACTCTGCATATTTAGAGATAAACGCTATCAAGTATTATTGATCACAGTTAAACCAAATGTAAATGTGCCTAAACACTCACATCCAAACGTTGAGAGTTGTGCGACGTATGTCACAGGCTATTTGCAGTTAGGTTTAGAGCATGATGATTTTAAGAAGACGGAGTACTGGAACACACTGCAAAAAGAAAATCCAACAACGGGCATGCACGCATTATTCGGCACATCAACATCAGCGGGTTATATGGGAGAGCCCCACAGTCTACAATCCAAAGATGGTGGTGGCGCGTTCTTAGTATTTGAGAAATGGTTGAATGATGTAGAGATGACGACCGCACTCATTGATTGGGTGGGTGAACCCATTGACGAAGGACACAGGAGGTTACTGGATGAAAACAAAAAAGTATAGTTATTACAATGTTGATCTGGGATTTTTTCCTCGTTGCGTAAAGTTATGTTTTAACGACGAACAATTCCAAGAGATACTCATTGATCAAAAGATGACCAACGTAGATATTAAGGCACTTCAGTTAGGTGTAGCCGAGGTTCATTACATTGGCGAAGGTAAAAAAGGTGTCATCATCGCAGTATTTAATTTAGATGATATGAAAGATAGTGTAGAAGAAATGGTGGCAACAATTGCACATGAGACAGTGCACATCATTGAACGTCTTAGTGAGTACATTGAAGAAGAAGAGATACTCACAGAAGAGACTCGAGCGTACCTTACCGAATCAATCGTTCGTCAAATATTTAAAGCTTGCGTTATAGAAAAGGAAAAACATGTTGGAAAAACACTTGGAACAGTACTTGAAAACCTCGGTGGAAAAATCAGGGGGCTTAAGCTTCAAATGGATAAGCACAGTGACCGGCGTGCCAGACAGAATCGTATTCCTAAAGGGGAAAGTATACTTAGTGGAACTAAAGGCAAAGTCCGGCCGACTATCTCCAAGACAATTAGTCGTATTCCGACTACTGGAAAAACAAGGGTTCATCGTAACAGTGATATTTAGTGAGGAAGAGGTCGATGCGTTTATCAGATTTATCACCCAAGCAAAAACAGATTAGACAAAGATTTTATTACAATGCAAAATCACGCGCTCGTAAAAATAATCTTCCGTTTAATTTAACCGTGGAATACTTGGAATCTATTGCAACTAATGAATGTCCAATATTTAAAATTCCATTTGAATGGGGACAATCAGGTTTAGGTAAAGGTAATACGAAAGAAAACGCACCCACACTCGATCGCATACTACCACACAAAGGATACGTTAAAGGTAATGTGGCATTCTTATCATATAGAGCCAATCGTATTAAAGATAATGCATCAATGGAAGAAATGTATAAAATAGCAGATTGGATATGGGAACACTTACATGCTGAACAGAAATAACTTACATCAGTATCAAAAAGATATTGTAGATAAAGCATCATCCATTCCATGTATTGGATTACTATTAAATCCGGGACTTGGTAAAACCGCAACAACGCTCACAATTATTGCAGAGCAATGTAAAGGCCGCACACTCATCATAGCACCTAAAAAAGTTGCTGAATCAGTATGGTCAGAAGAAGTAACAAAATGGGAACATACCAAACACCTCCGCGTCTCTAAGATATTAGGCAATCCAAAAGAACGTGTTGAGGCAGTACAAAAAGATGCCGATATATACATCATCAATTTAGAAAATGTAGTGTGGTTAACTGAGTTAAAAATACCCATGACAAAGTTTGATAATCTTGTCATCGATGAGTCATCACGTTTCAAGGACTCATCAACAAAAAGATTCAAAGCGATTAAACCTTTTCTTAAAACATTCAAACGCCGTATCATTCTAACAGGTACACCCACACCTCAAGGTTACCAAGACCTATGGTCACAAGTTGCCATATTAGATCTCGGCCAAAGATTAGAAACATCACTCACTAAGTTCCGTGACAAGTACATGATGCCGATCGAACGTAACAGGCACACGGGCGTGATCTATAAGTGGGGCATCATACCCAAGGCGGATGAGGTAATTAATGACAAGATCAAAGACATATGCTTCTCACTCAAGGCGGAGGATTACCTTACACTCCCAGAAGTCACCAAGGTATATCATACGGTCGAGATTGGTCAAGCTACAAGAAGTGCTTATGATCGATTACGTAAAGACATGGTGCTAGAAGTTGAAGCAGAAACCATTACGGCAGTCACCGCCGCGGCTCTAACAAACAAGCTATTACAGTTTACCTCAGGGTCACTTTATAAAGAAGACGGCACATGGCTAAAACAACATGATGCTAAGTTAGATTATTTGGAAGATCTTGTAGATGAAAACATACCTACATTAGTCTTTTACCATTATAAATCATCACTTGCAGGATTACAGGCAAAATTTTCCCATGCAAGATTATTAGATAGCAATCCACAAACGATAGAAGATTGGCGACAAGGTAAGATTAAGATGTTGTTGGCGCATCCACAATCGGGCGGCATAGGAATTAACTTACAATGTAATGTAGCCGATACGGCACAGATGGTTTGGTATGATTTACCATGGTCAAGTGAAAACTATATCCAAGCAAATGCCAGGGTACATCGCCAAGGTCAAACCAAGCCTGTGATTATCCATCATTTAGTCTTAAGTCGCAGTATTGATAACCAAGTGATACAAGTTTTGGAAGGTAAAATAAATATCCAAAATGCTGTCTTAAATGCCCTAGATTTTGCATTAGTATAGTACGTATGGAAAATAACAAACTAAAACATAAAGTTAACGCTATGATGCCCAGACTATCCGACGAGGACCCTGATCCCATGGAGCGCGATGACTCTAAGGAAGGTAACTTCTCAGCCACACTGATTGATGGTTGGTTACCCTGGACCGAGGAAGACTTAATAGACATTAGAAAAATCATTGACGCTAAGCTTGACCCAAAACAACAATTTATTTTTGAGGCTTACCTTGATGGTTTAACTTACAATGATATATCCGTGACAGAAAAATACTGGAGATATCATTTTGGTAAGGGATTAGAGATTATTAAAAAGGAGCTAAATTTATAATGGCTATAAGCGAAAAAAATTGGCTTGGAATGGTTGAGGATCAAAATGATCCAGTTAATCATCCAAAGCATTATACGAGTAACCCAGCTAAATGTATTTGTGGTGAAAATATAGAGTGCATTCAAATTACAGAACATATGAACTTCTGTCTTGGGAATGCCGTGAAGTACATCTGGCGTGCAGATTTAAAACACGATGCCATAGAAGACTTAGAAAAGGCGATATGGTACATTCAACGAGAACTAGATAAAAGGAGAAAAGTATGACCGATATTAGCAAAGAAAAAATAACATTAACTTTAACAGTGGATCAAGTGAACGGATTGCTTAATGTATTAGGTAATGCACCATTTGTGGCTTCTGCAAATTTAATTAATGAGATTCAAACTCAAGGTGGCCCACAAGTAGCTGCATTACAAGCTGCATGTGAACCTGCTGATACACAACCAGCACCTGATGCTACGGCAGACGCATAATGGCATCCGATCTTTTAAATAAGATGATGGATAGGGGCGGATTTTCAAACTCAGATGCTATTGAGAAAAAGCGCCAAGAACTTGCTGCAGCAGTGACCCGAGTCGTTATTAATGAGGCCATGGCTGAGATGAGGGCTCGCAAAGCTGAGATTGAGCGCATGTCAGTTAAGACCGACGATGGGGCGAAAAAAGACTAGTTTGTGCATTAGTAGGAATAGGGAAACCTATGCCTACTAATAGCCCTTGCATCGGTGTTTGTCGATTAGACAATGAGTATTGTCGTGGATGTAAACGACATGTATCCGAAATAGTAGACTGGTATAACTACACCAATAAACAAAAAGAAGAAGTCATTAGGAGAATACAAGATGGCAGAAAAGTGGATTCAGAAAGCAATTAAAAAACCAGGTGCATTAAAACAATCTCTTGGTGTTAAAAAAGGTGAAAAGATTCCCGCTGGCAAACTTGCAGCTGCAGCAAAGAAACCTGGTGTGACAGGTAAACGCGCAAGACTTGCAGAAACATTAAAAGGTTTAAAGAAATAACATAATGGCAACAAACAAAAAATATAAGTTTAATGAAGAAGATGCTAAGAAGATTTTACTTCTTGGGCAGCAAGGTGCATCACAAAAAGCGATGTACGCCGCAATTGGCATAAGTAAAACAACTGCGCTTAAACTTAAAAAAGAAGATCCTGTATTTGCAGAAGCTATGGATTTAGCAACAACCTATGGTCAAGCATATTGGGAAAATTTGATGTTAGCCAATATCGAAAACAAAGCATTCAATTCCCGTGTTGCAGAGATTGCATTACGAGGCCAATACCCCGATGATTACAAAGACTCAAGAGAACAAAAGATTGATCTCAAAGCAGAGGTTGTAGTCGACTTTAATAAAGAAATAGCTAACCTAATTTCCGCCTTAAAGCAATAAAAATATTTTCAATTTAGTTAAAAAATAATGCCCCGAAAGGGGTATTTTTTTGCATTAGTATAAGTAACTTTTTAACGAATTGAAAGACTAAAATGACTGCACACGCATTTCTCTCAGCCTCCGGATCCAAAAGATGGCTAACATGTACTCCTTCCGCAAGACTCGAAAGTACACTCCCCGATACTCCAAGAAACCCAAATGCATTTGATTATTCAGCAGAAGGCACAACAGCCCACACTTTATCTGAAATCAAACTGCGTCTCCATTATGGGCAGATTAGTAGTGAGGAATATAAACGAGAGCTTGAGATTATTAAACTCACTCAATACTATAATGAAGAGATGGAAGTTTATACAGATAACTATGTTGTCTATGTAAGATCGCAGATTGGTGCCAACGATGAGCCTATGTTTGAACAAAAGGTAGACTTTTCAGAATGGGTAAATGACGGCTTCGGAACTGCAGACGTTGTAGTATTATCAGAAAATTCAATTCATGTCATGGATTTAAAATATGGTGCAGGCATTCCTGTATCAGCTATAGATAATCCACAATTAAGATTGTATAGTTTAGGCGCATGGAATAAATTTAAAGTCAAGTACCCAAATATCAAAGAAGTTAAATATACAATCATCCAACCTCGATTGGATAGCATTACAACAGATAGCACAACCCTTCATAAACTTGTGGATTGGGCAGAGTATTTTGTAAAACCCAAAGCAGCAAAAGCTTGGACAGGATCGGGTAACTATGTACCTGGAAATCATTGCCAATTCTGTAAGGCAAAAGCTTTGTGTCGTGCGCGAGCTGATTATAATAATGAGCTAGCTAAACTCGATTTTAAAGAACCTCCTTTATTAACAGAAGATGAGCTTAATATTGTATTATCAAAAGCGCAAGACTTACGCACATGGGTAAATGATGTAGAAACTCACGCACTTGATCGAGCTGTCAATGAACATAAGATCCCGATCGGTTTTAAATTAACAACGACAACAACACATCGCAAGATCACTGATACTGAACTTGCTGCCAAAGTGCTACTTGAAAAGGGTCTTCCTAAAGATACCATTTATGAACCTGTCAAACTAAAATCTATCGCAACGCTAGAAAAGTTAGCGGCCAAAGGTCAAGTGGTAGCTTGGTTAGGTGATTTAGTACAACGCCCAGAGGGGTCACCTAAATTGGTAAGAGATACTTCAGCCAACGCTGCGGATGATTTCAAATGATTGTCTCCTCAATAGGACGTTGTGGGTCAACAAAGTTTTGTTATGATTTAGCCAAACAATTAAAGGTACCTCTTTACGATGAGATACTTAACATGGATATTAAAAAGCCACTCAAGCATTTAATCCATGAAATAAAAGTGCCGGAGCATAATCCAAAGAACCCTGCATTTTTAAGAACGATTGATTTTGATAGAGCAGTTATAAACAATCACTCAATTAACTTTTTTAATTTACAAAAAACAAACATATTCCTAACAAGAGAAAATGTTCAGGATTCTTTTTGGTCTTTTGTAGAAATCACAAAACGCTACTTCGCTGTTGAGAATCCAAAATTAAAGGGAGACGCCCTGGACAGTATGATAAGACAAATACTTCAAAGAGAGTTGGTGCACGCTCAATTCTTTTATGAGTACTGTTACGTGTACAATGTTCAGCTAGTTATTCCAGATCTCAAGTTCACCGATTCAAAAGTTTACAGAGAACGCTACGAACAATTTACCAATCAGATAGAGAACTTTAAAGAAAAAATAAAGCTTCCGTCTTACTTAAGATATGAATAATATGCTTGTTAAATGCTATGAAAAAGTGTATTCTGTACCAGATAGTTTGATTGGAAAATATACAAAAGAGTTTGAACCGTTGACTAATAGTGGATTACGTGATGAGATCAATTTGCTCCGCGACTCAGTGTATCAGATTTTATTATTGGTATCTGTAGATCCCGAAATGCTTGAAGAAGAATCATATAAAAAAGACTTTATTAATGCATTAGCTATTAAAAAAGCTATGCAAAATAATAAAATCTTGCATGATGATTAAAAGTAGTGTAATATGTTTTTTACGGGTAGACGAATCAGCCCCGATTGAAGTTTGATTCTAACGTTAAGGAGTAATATATGGCAGCAACTAATAAAATTAAAATTGTAACTGGTAAAGTACGTTTCTCATATGCGCATGTGTTTCAACCACAAGCTGCTGTTGAAGGCGGTACACCAAAGTATTCAGTATCAATTATCATTCCAAAATCTGATACTGAAACAGTTGCTAAGTTTCAAAAAGCTTTCGAAGATGCGGCAAATACAAACGCAGCTTTCTTTGGTGGCGCAGTACCAAAAGGTTTAAAAGGTGGTTTACGTGATGGTGACGCAGAGAAGGATGATCCGGCTTATGCTAATTCATACTTTGTAAATGCTAACTCAGCTAATAAACCAGGTGTTGTAGATGCAGATATGAATGCGATCATTGATCCATCAGAATTCTATAGCGGTTGCTATGGTCGTGCATCTGTAACACTCTATCCATACAATGCCTCAGGTTCTAAAGGTATTGCGGTTGGATTAAACAATGTTCAAAAAACAGAAGACGGTGAAAAACTTGGTGGTGGTACATCCGCCGCTGCAGACTTCGCAGTTTAATGAAAAAGATCCTAATTATGGGGCTTCCGGGTGCGGGTAAGACGACACTTGCTCGTGCCCTCTTGAAGCAGTTAATTAATCACAAACAATCTGTGAAATGGTTTAATGCCGATAAGATTCGTGAAGACTTTAATGATTGGGATTTCACTGACAAGGGTAGGTTAAGGCAAGCAGCGCGCATGTATTACTTAGCACGTGATGAAAATACGGACTTTGTGATATGTGACTTTGTTTGCCCTACACTACTTATGAGAGCACTGTTTGAACCACAGGTAACGATATGGATGGATACCATAAAAGAAGGTCGTTTTGAAGATACAAACAAAATTTTTACACCACCCACTCAGTATCAATTTCGTATTCAAGAAAAGGACGCGAACAAGTACGCTGAGTCTATTGCAAGAAAGATAATAAATGGATCAATATAGAGAGTACATTGCAGCGAGTCGATACGCTAGATTTATCGATGAAAAAGCCCGTCGTGAGACATGGGGCGAAACCACGCAAAGATTTGTAGACTACATATTTAGTCACACTGAACCTATTAAAGACAACGAAGAGTTAAAGAAAGAAATCTTTGACGCTATTTTTAACCATCAACTGATGCCTTCCATGCGTGCCATGATGACGGCAGGAAAGAGTGCTGATCGTGATAACACATGCGTTTACAACTGTTCTTACTTACCCGTCGATGATCCTAAATCATTTGATGAAGCCATGTTTATTTTATTGTGCGGAACAGGAGTTGGTTTTTCAGTCGAAGCAAGTAATATTAACAAGCTGCCCGAAGTGCCAGACACTCTATATGAATCCAATCACACGATTGCAGTCCATGACTCGAAAGAAGGTTGGGCAAAAGCATTAAGATTAATATTGGCTCATTTATGGGCAGGCGAAGTACCACAATGGGATGTATCAAAAATTCGCCCCGCCGGTGCTCGATTAAAAACATTTGGTGGTAGGGCGTCCGGTCCACAACCACTGATTGATCTATTTAATTTTGTGGTCGCAGTATTTAAACATGCGCATGGCCGTAAACTCAATTCATTAGAGTGCCACGACATTATGTGTAAAATTGGTGAAGTGGTTGTAGTGGGTGGCGTACGTCGTTCTGCTATGATCTCACTATCAGACCTAGACGATGAAAGGATTAGACATGCAAAAGCGGGACCTTGGTGGGACACAGCACCGCACCGTGCACTGGCGAATAATTCCGCAGTGTACAACGAGACGCCTACAGTTGGCAAATTCATGGAGGAATGGCTCTCCCTCTACAATTCGCACTCGGGTGAACGAGGCATTTTCAATCGCGAGGCAGCTAAGAAGACGGTTTCCAAATTCGGGCACCGCGATCCAAATTTCGAGTTCGGTACTAACCCGTGCTCAGAGATCATTCTTCGTCCGTATCAATTTTGTAACCTCACGGAGGCTGTTGTACGTCACGACGACACCAAAGAAACTCTTATGTACAAAGTCAAATTGGCTACCATTTTGGGTACAATTCAATCGACGTTCACAAAATTCCCGTATTTAAGAAAAGTGTGGCAAAATAACACCGAAGCAGAACGCTTGCTTGGTGTGTCATTAACTGGTATATTTGACAATACATTATTAACTACACAAGGGGAGAAATTAAATGGAATTCTTAACGAGCTCAGAGATGTGGCGAGAGATACAAACAAAGAATGGGCTGAAAAACTTGGCATTGAACCAAGCGCCGCAATCACTTGCGTCAAGCCAAGTGGAACAGTCTCTCAACTTGTTGACTCTGCGTCAGGAATCCATCCAAGACATTCTAAATTCTATATCAGAAGAGTACGTGGCGACAAAAAAGATCCACTTACAACCTTCCTTGTGGAACAGGGCATTCCTAGCGAAGACTGCGTATATAAACCGACGCAAACGACAGTATTCAGCTTCCCTCAAAAAGCGCCAGACGGATTAACAAGGGCAGATGTTACACCCATAGATCACCTAGAATTATGGTTGACCTATCAAAGGGAGTGGTGTGAACACAAACCTTCTGTTACCATATCGGTCGAAGAAAAAGACTGGCCGAGTGTAGGAGCATGGGTGTGGAAACATTTTGATCAAATGAGTGGTGTATCATTCTTACCATATTCTGAACACACTTATAAACAAGCGCCTTATGAAGAATGCTCAGAAGAAGATTACAATACATTAAAAACCTCTATGCCTGTGATTGATTGGACTAAATTCCAAGAATTAACTGACAATGTAGAGGGTGCACAAATGTTAGCTTGCGTGAGCGGCGTTTGTGAAATATAATGGAATTTACAGCTAAACAATTTCATCGTGGTGGTGAAGTGGGGGGCTCTGTAGTTTGGAGCCTCTTTTTATTTGGAGATTAATATGGATGCAGCAGATATTAGCCCTATTACAATAACAGCTAATGCAGTAGAATACTTATATAAAAAAGTAAATGTTACTAAATATTCTTCTGCCTTATCGCCGGAAAAGCAAAAGAAATTTGAAGAGATGATGAAGCAAGACTTTTATAAAGATGATCCCTATCGCGATATGTGGGATCCTAATTGGATATATAAAAAATGATTAGGAGATTAAAATGAAACAACATAAATGGCATAAAGAAATAAAAGCATGGGCTGAAGGTAAAAAGATTGAAGCTAAATGGGTATCTGATGAAAATGAAGAATGGCAATATGTTGAAACTCCAATTTGGGATGCAACTCATTGGGAATACCGCATTAAACCACAACCTAAAGAAATGAAACCTGAATTAAACGAAGAGTTTACATGGTGGTATGAAAGAGTATTTTTACAAAGTCCTAGTATGTGTGAATTAAAATATGACGATGAAAAGATGTGGCAGGCATGGATAGCTGGATATAAATTAGGTCGTGACAATGCTTATAAAAGAAAAGATATCCCTATTGAAATTTTTACCATACCAAAAGAAAAACATATCCATACTATGAATAAAGATAAGGATAAGGATAAGGAATGACTGATAGATTATCAACATTTAAAACCAGACTTGAAAAGATAGGTATAAATGTAACCTTTGCGGCCAATTATCCCTGGATTTATTTTGATACCATTAACGGTAAAAAAGTAACAGGAACATTTCATGCTAATCACGGCTGGACTGCATTTTTTTATCCTGTAGAAATACAAGGTAAGATTAAATTTAGTGATAGACGAGAAGTATTTAAAAAGGTAAGGGAATATACAAAATGACTTGGAACTATAGGATCATTAAACGAATTTGCCCTAAAACAAAAGAAATATATTATGGATTAAATGAAGTCTTTTATAGAGAAACAGGCGAATTAATGGCTTTTAGTGAAAGAGATGAAGTGATAGGCGATAATCCTGAAGAAATTATTAGAGTATTAGAAATGATGTTAAAAGATGCTAAAAAAGATCAACCCATATTAACAGAAGAGGATTTTGGAAATGAAACTCACTAAAAAACAAAAAATGAATCTGATAGAAGGAAAGCTTGAATTAAGTATGTTAGAATTCCATATGAGTTTACCTTGGATTGTTAGAAAATTATTTAGCAAACAAGCATTGAACTGGTATGATAAAGGTAAAGGTGATGCAATGGCTGATTATCTTTGGCTTAAAAAGAAAATAACAAAAATGGAGAATCAAAATGGTAAGTGAAGCAGGCAAAGGTGATAAACAAAGACCCACAGATTTAGAAAAATTCGAAGCCAATTTTGAACGCATTTTTGGTAAACCTAAAAAGTCTCGTATCGATATTATTGGACAAAATGGCAACGAGGGATTACACTATGACTCTGATGATGCTGTTGATCGATGGTCAGCAGTATTGCGAGATGAATATGATTCTAAATATTGGAAAGATTAATAATGAAAGTAATACAAACTAAATACAAAGGATATCATTTTAGATCTCGTCTTGAGGCTAGATGGGCCGTATTTTTTGATACTATGGGATTAAAATGGGAATATGAACCAGAAGGATTTGAATTAAAAGATGGTACAAAATACTTACCAGATTTTAAAGTAGATTATGGCAATTATTATGAATGGTTTGAAGTTAAATCTAGTTTAAAAGATATAACTAAAGAAGAACTTTTAAAAATAATAAAATTTCAAGACGAATGTGGTTCTGATCTTATTATATTAGATGGAGTTCCAGAACCTAAAATGTATAATACTTGGAAAGAAGCATTTTATATAGATTATGAAGAAGAAGATTACTATCAAGTACTTTTAGAAAAAATTAAAAATAATGAAAAAATAAAAATAAATGATTCTTTTGATAGAAGTGGATACGCATTAAATTGTTATAAAGACAGACTTTGGTGGGATGAATACGATAATTTTTTTACACATAATTGTGAACAATATGCTCAAATTATTGAACATGCTTGTAATAAAGCTAAATCTGCAAGATTTGAACATGGAAGACAAGGATAAATGATCTATAGTATTGACTTTGAAACTAGATCAGCGATTGATCTGAAAGATAGAGGGCTGGATGTATACGCCAACGATCCCTCAACAGAAGTGTTGTGTATTGCGTTCGGCACCGAACCTAACGATGTGTTAGTAACTGACCAAGTTAATAACCCACACTACGGGCATTTCTTATCCAAACTATTAGACCACGTAAACAACGGTGGCAAAATCCAAGCATGGAACGCCATGTTCGAGTATGCCATCTGGAACTGCGTCTGTGTGCCTAAGTACGGCTGGCCACCACTAAAATTAGAACAATGTATTGACACCATGGCCATAGCTGCGGCCAATAATATTCCACAAAGCTTAGATGACGCTGGCACATTTATAGATGCCGAATATAAAAAAGATCCTATTGGTAAGCGTCTTATTCAGAAACTATGCAAACCATACAAAGACGGATTTAATAAAGACCCCGAACTTATAAATCAGCTGTTTGAGTACTGTCGCCAGGACGTTAAGACAGAGATGGCCATAGGGCGTTTGCTAAGACCCCTGGACGCATCAGAACAAAAGATATGGGAGTTGACCCAGCGTATTAATATTAGGGGTGTTCCCGTCGATCCTTGTGAGTTGGAAAATGCGGTTAAGGCCGTAGAAAACGCTCAAGCCCAAATTGATCAAGAAACACTAGCGCTCACTGGGTGCAAACCATCAGAACGAGCCAAATTATTAAAATGGCTAAATGAGCATGGGGCTAACTTAAAAGACTTGACTGCCGAAACAGTTTCTGAGGCCTTGAAAGATGTTTACAAAATCCCTACTATTAATAGGGTTTTAGAATTAAGACAAGAAGGAAGCCAAACTAGCGTGGCTAAGTACGCTAAAATGTTGGAGATACAAAATGAAGGAAGAATACGAAATACATTGGTCTATCATGGCGCGAGTACTGGCCGTTGGGCTTCTCGCGGTGGACTTAATTTGCAAAATATTGCGCGTCCCGTACTTAGCGATGAAGAGATTGCAGTCGCGATTCCAAGCGTCTTTAGGGAACGAGTTGGTACAATGCGAGAATTGTCCTCGCTTGTACGAAGTGCAATACATGCTCCTATGGCTAAGACCTTCGTGGACGTCGATTTTAGCTCGATCGAAAATAGAGTGGCGTCATGGATCGCCAATCAAAACGACAAAGTTGAGCTCTTCCGACAAGGATTAGATGAGTACAAGGTATTTGCCTCTCAGTCATTGTACCGAGTACCTTACGAAGAGGTAACTAAGGATCAAAGGCAAGTCTCTAAATCCGCCGTACTTGGTTGCATGTTCGGACAGGGCGCCAAGGGATTGGTTGAGTACGCCAAGGGTATGGGTGTGTCACTCAATCCGGTACAGTCCAAGAGCGCCGTAGATAATTATCGCGCGTCCTATCCAAAAGTAAAAGAACTATGGTACGCTTGCGAGAACGCGGCGATTGAGGCCGTGCAGACACCGGCGACACCTATTGCGGCTAATAATAAGGTGGTGATGAAGTACGACAAGGGGGCTTTGTGGATGCGTCTACCGAGCGGTAGATTAATATGTTGGCAAAGGCCAGAACTAGAAACTGTTATGACGCCTTGGGGAGCTGAGAAGCTTGCTGTTACTGTGCATGGACTTAATACATTTACCCGTAAGTGGACGAGGAACGTTCTTATCGGAAGCTCCATATTTCAGAGTGCCGTCCAAGGAACCGCTAGGGATTTCCTTGCCATGGCTATGCTCAGTCTTGAAGATAAAGGATATAGTGTGTGTAACAGTATCCACGATGAGGTCCTAATATTAGTTGATGAAGCTAAACAAGATGTTGCACTCGATGAGGTCATTAAGATCATGACCACTCCGCCACAATGGGCGCCCGATTTTCCTCTCGCTGCCGAAGGGTGGGTTGGTAAACGTTACCGTAAGTAAGTTAGCACTTCCAGCGTCTTAGTGACGCTGCTTTTCTTGTGGGTTTGCCGTTCTCGTCTTTCATGGGTCCTGGCATGCCAGACATTCTTGCACAGAAAGATCTTTTACGAGCGCCACCTTCTGGTTGTGGTGCTTTTAAATGACTACCTGTAGCTCTATTATATTTTTCACGACCTTTGGCAGTAAGTCCTGCACCTTTAGATACAGGTAACTTTTCACCACGACCTACAGCTAAAGATGGGCCACCCTTTTTCATTGGTTTAGCAGTCTTTGCTGATTCTTTAAATGCTTGCGCGGTAGGTGCGCCTTTAGATCCAGGCTTACGCATACGCTCACCGCTACCGGCGGCTATGCGTTTTTGTTTTGCGTGAATATTTGCATAAAGTCCAGGTTTTGTTGCCATAATTATTCTCCGTATAAGTGAATCAAACCACCATCACGTTTATGTTCGGGATGCTTTTCATAATATTCATCTATTTTTCTATTAAGATAGGGTGCTAACATAGAAATACCTAAACCACCATATTTTACAATATCTTCAGGAATATAAGCAGATGGAGGTAATTCAGAAGCCAATGCTCCTGCAGCACCTAATGTAGCCAATGCACCTCTACCATAATTACCTTTATTAAATTGATTTGATGCATCAACAGCATTATATCCAGTGGCAGCTAATGATAAAGGACTAGATATTCCAGTAAATAAATTTTTAGCATAAACTGGAATACCGGACTTAATATCTCTTAATACTGGCCCTGCTTTTTGCCACAATGTTTGTTTAGCTTTATCTTCTGCTAATTTTTTAGCAGCTTGTTCGGCAGCATATTCATCAACATTTAATGATGATGGAGTAGCTATTCTCATATTGCCTTTTACATCATACCCAGGCACATTTCTAAATCCCTGATGTAATTTATTGGCAGCCGCTTGTTCTTCATTAAAAACAGCATTGCTTGTAGCACCAGGGTGGAAACCATGTTCAGATAAAATTTGACTTTCTGCAGCTGCATTTGTTGGACCTGGTTGAGCAGGAGGAGCTGTGGGCGTAAATAGATTCTTAATAGAATTAATTCCAAATTTACCTAATGCTCCGGAACCTCCGAGTACAGATCCGGCAACAGCGCCTACAGATGGAGGAGTTTCCTCTGGAGCTGATACAGGAATACCATTCCACTCTTCTACTTTTTTAGGAATAGGTCTTTTATCAAATTCTTGAATAAAGTCTTTATCTGATTTACCATCTTTTAAATAAGCTTCACGATCAATGTCATGAATTTCTGCAAGATGTTTAGCTATATCAGATTCAGGATGTTCTTTTAAAGCTTCTTGTGTATTAAAATAATCTTCAGCCATTATCTTTTAACCTTATATTTATCCCAACTCGATTCAGATTTATTTGAAACATTATTTTCTCCTGCAGGAGTATTTAATAAATGAACTCCAATATCTGGACGTTCATCAGAAGGTTTAAAATAAGAAGGAAATTGTTTTACTAATCTTTCATGTGTTGCATCTTCTAATTTTTTAAAACGATCTGTATTGACATAATCAGTAAATGTAACAAAATTATTTTTATCTAAATTTTCTTTTTGATAATTGTAATAATCTTTTGCAGCAGCTTTATTAAATTGAGCTTTTTCTCTAATAGCAACAGCATTAATATAATTTGTTTGCCAAGGAATATCTGCACCTACACCTTTAGCTTCTTGAGCCAATTTAGTAAATCCGTTGGTCATACGAGTACCAGAAAAAGCTTGGTTTGCATAATCAATACCTAATTTAGTAGCATTAGATTGAATAATATTTCTTTCAGCAATATCTTGAGGACTGTAAATTCCTGTTTGTGGATTTTTGGTAATTAAATTTTCAGCAATTTTACCAACCCCACGGACACCAGATGTGGCATTAAGTATTGAAGCTGCTTTTGTGTCTTGATTTTGAGGGGCAAATAATCTTTGTTTTTGCGGATTAGATGCTAAATTAATAATAGAATTTGCAGCTTCTGCCGTATCATCAGCTTTTAATGCAATATCATTTATTTTCTTTAAATCTGTAGCAGCATTTTCTACATTTTTAATATCACTTGTTTTCTTAACTTGAATATTAGCTAATTTTTTTTGTTTTTCTACTTCTAATTGATTCTTATATTCAGAATATGTCATAGGTTTGTTATCAGCAGATGCTACTTTAACATTTTGACCTGTAAATTGAGTTGTAGGAACAAGTGATGCTTTATAATTATTTAAAATAGCATTATGTTCATCTTCTGTTTTTACATTATCTAATTTATCTTGAACATCTTTAGGTAAATTTTTAAGCACATCATCTGTAACAATTTCAGTTTTATTTAAACCAGCTTTATTACGAACATCAGAAATATATTGAGCGTTAGTAACACCTAATCCATCGGGAGTATTTAATTTAATAGCTCCTGTTTTATCAACAGCACCTTCACCACCATGATAAGCAGCTAATGTTTTATCAACATCACCATTATATTGATTGTAAAGATAGTCAACAATTTTTTCACCAGCTTGTTTGTTTTGATTTGGGCTATTAATATCCCATTCTTTAGGAATAATGCCTCGATTAACATAAGTTTCCCATGTAGCTGGAGTAATTTGCATTGGACCTAATGCTCCATTTACGCTAGGTTTGGGATTTAATCCTGATGAGCTTTCTTGTCCAAAAATACCTTTTTTAACAGTTTGTAAAACATCATCATTTTTTAATTCAGGTTTATTTGTAGGTGCTGAAACTGGAACTGGGGGAGCAACTGGATTATATAAAGGATTTTTTGAATTTTCAGTTAATGCTCTATATTCTTTAGGTGTGAGTGTTTCTTCATGACCTTCATGAGTAATAGGATCAACAATCCAATAAGTTTGTTGTTTAAGGCTTTCAGCATTATTTTCAAAATCTTGACGTTTTTCAGCAGCTTTTTGAATAATTTCATTTTTTAATTTTAAAGCGGCATCAATATCCCCTGCATTCACCATATCATTAATTTGTTTTTGTGCATACGGAGGTATAACGGAAGCCGCACCACCAGATACTACATTTTGAGTTTGATCTCCTATAGTACCTACACCTTGTGAAATATTAGGCCCACCAGAAAGTGAATTTCTTAATAGATTTTGTTGTGCTTGAGAACCTTTCATAGCTGCCATATCCATTAGCATAGCAAGACGATCTTTGCGTTCTGTTTCTTGTTGTTGTCTTAATGCAAGTTGGGCATCAGAGGATTCACCATGTAAATTAGGAATAGCTGCAGCACGTGCTGCTTGCATTCTATTTTGCCAATCAGCAAATTCACTATTACGTAAATTATATTGGTCTTGTAAATTTTTATAAATTTGATCTGATGATGATTGATCCACTACAATTTTTTTACCACCAGGGCCTGTGATTGTAGTAAGGCCTCCAGATGGAGTTGAGGACGACGATGTAGGTGAATCAGAAGTTGGAGTAGCAGATTCAGTAGGTTTCTTTGCTAAGTTTTCTAAACCCATTAAAGTACTGATACCCGATAGTCCTGATAAAAAATCTAATCCCATAATATATTTTCCTAATTAACTATTATTCCTGGTGCATTTGGATCAAACGTTTGTGTTGAGTCCGTTGTTGGGATAGCATTTGAATCATATCCGCCTCCAGATGAATCTGTTTGACCTGTTGTATTAATTTGACTCATATCCGGATTAGTAGAAGCTGCACCAGATGGATTACTTGGATCATAAATAAGTGAACCACCTTGGTAATATTGACCCGTTGGTGAAATAGATGTACCATCTGAGAAATATTGCCAACCATATCCTGGTTGACCTTCAGTTGCAGTATTTGGAATAGTAGATACTGCACTATTTGAAGTGTTAGTTCCAAATAAAGATCCCAAAAGGCCAGTAACAGCATTACCTGCCGCACCTACCATTTGACCTGGAGTCATACCAAGATAATTACCTAATGATTGAAGTTGTGATAAAGGTGATAATGAAGCTGATTGCGTTGTTGTTGTAGGAACTTGTGTAGCACCTAAAATTTGAGCTAAGTTTTTAACTCCTGCTAATGGAGCATTTTGTTGTGCTTGACCTAAAGTAGTTTCTGCTGCAGTTCCTTGAGCACCAGCACCACTTAATCCTGTAGCTGCATTAATACCAGTTTGTTGATTAGCTAAAAAAGCTTGATATTCGCCAGGCAACATTTGAGCTTGAGCATTAGCAATTGCTGTATCTGCAGCTGTTTGATTACGAAGACTACCAAATTGGCCACTTGAAATAGATTCTGCATTAGATGGAGCCACTGTTTGAGGAATAAGTTGTTGAAGTTGTTGTTCATTAGCTTGAAATAATCCGCCTAATGGAGTTGCAGTATTAGGAGATACTGCACCTGTTGATGGATTAGTAATCCAAGGATTTGTTGCAGCTGTTTGCGCAATTGAACTTAAAGTACCTTGGGCTTGTGTAAATGGATTAGATGCACCTGTTAAATTATTAACAGCTACACCACCTGCTGTATTTTGAAATTGAGGAACTTGACTTGCACCAGCTAATGCTTGATTAACAGTATTTTGTTGAGCTTGGTCAAACCAAGCTGGCATTGTGGTGGATTGTGAGGTGGTATCAGAGATTAAGCTATTAATTCCAGACATTATTTTTCTACCTTAGTTTTTGATATTTCTAAATAAGCAAGCGGGCCTTTACTGTCAGGCGGTAATTTATCAGATTCATGTTTAGTTTTATGTTCGCGAATTGTTTTTAAAAATTCATCTAATACTTTTGAACCACTATCATTACTACCGTTACCTAAAGATGAGACCACATCAGCAGGAATAACAAACTCACCATTAGCCAACATAGCTGGCACGCTATCAGAAGTACCATCACCATCTCCCTGAACGTATGTATGTTTTAAACCACCTTCGCTATAGAATTCAGGCACATGTTCTTCTGTAGGTTGAACAGGTTCTTCAACGCGATGACCTTCAGCATATGCACCAAAACTAACTGGAGCTGATCCCATAATAGTAGGAATTGCGCTAAATACACCACCTAATTCACTTGCTGGAATTGAAGTTGCTTGTGTTAAACCTGGAGTTAAATTGATTCGATTATTTGATGAATTATTAGGTGTTTGAGATTGAGCACCAACACCTGTAGTATTAGCAACTTTACCTGTTGTACCCGTAGCTCCTGTAATAGCATGACCTATAGTACTAGCAGCATTACCTAACATACTATTAATAAAACTTTGAGCTGCAGAATTTCCAGCGGTTTTAGCAATTTGGTTAGCTGCAACACTAACTGGATCTATACCTGTAGGAGGAGTCCAACCACCGCCGCCAGTTTCTGTAGGAGTGCCAGTAGATGGTGCTCCAATATCTGTAGGCCCACCAGTAGTATCAGTAGTTGTACCGCTACCATAAGGGCTGCCTGTTGTATCAGTTGGGGTTGTTGTAGTATCTGCAGTTCCTGTTTGACCTACATTGCCTTGAGATGGATCAACACCCGCACTAGGATCAATACCCAATACATCAGATACACCCGGTACAATATCATTCCCTGGTACAAAATCGCTGCCTGGTACAAAATCACCCATTACTTACTCCAATACAAATGAATACACTTTTTCAAAATAATTGCCACCCAATCTTTCTAATAGTCTACCAAAATCATTGCTTGGTTTGACCGACATTAAGATTCTTTGTGGTTTCCTCTTTTTAATTTCTTCTATCGTCCACCTAATAAAAGTAAAACCGGTAGTGCCATTTCGGTACTGTGGTAATAAGTATATAAGTGTGGATGTTGCTGTTAAACTTTTTTTGTAATGTATGTGCCTACCAAGTAGCCACAAACTATAACCAATTAATTTGCCATCATCTCGGGCAGTGTGAACTTCTATTTTATTGAGTTCTTCTAATTTAAAATATTGCTCAAAATTAGGATCGAGTGGTATCTTATCTAAGTGCTCTGATGCTTCATTAGCATGCAGTTTAAATAGGTCTTTAGCGTCAGGTAAAAAGACACTTCCGGGCTCTTTTTGAAAGGTTATCATCTAGGTATACTAATGCACAAATTGGCATTTTTACGCCCATTATTGTGGGGGTTTACCGTTGATAATTAGCACAAATTGATTAGCCCAATCCTCCCATTTGTCATATAGACTTGGATCTGGCACGGTATAACTTGAAAATGTTGGAAGTTGAGTGATGTTCCTAGCCGTTGACTGCCAGTCCTCTTCCTTACTATATGGAATAGGCTCATGGCCGTAGAACATAACAATATTACCGTTAAAGTTTTCCCATGTTGTGTACTGTGGTACAAAAGGAAATACGGGCTGAACTAAATTAGCCACTATGGCCTTTCGTCACCGTACTCTGCGGTGATTAATAATCGACCCATTTCATAATTACCATCAATCGTATTAGACTCAAACTCTAATCTAACTTCTCGGTGCTCTACTCTTAAATCAATTTTTTCTGTATCTGCTGTAAATACATAAGGACCAGAATCTTCTTCAGGACCACGCGCAAACTTACGACCATAAATTGTCATAGTCATTGGACCACTTTGTACAAAATCTGGCTCAACACGACGTAAGTGCATACGACGATTAATACCTGTGGATGTATCTTCTGAGGGTGTTCCACCTACCCAACTAATATCACAAGTTGCAAAAGAAGAATAAATAGCATCCTCACTATTAATGGATACTTTGTTTAATCCTGTCTCATGTTGCCAAATACCATACCCTCCACTAATAATGTACATGGGTGTACCTACAGATGGTGATGATCCAAAAGTAGTAGCCACAGTGACTAATGTAGCACCTGGCATACCTATGGTTGTATTAATAATAAATTGACTTGATGTAATTAAGTATTTAGGTGCTGTTGGGGATGTATTAGATAATGTTACGTACTGACCAGGGGAAAATTGTGTTGACTGATCCCCCAATAAATAAAATTGAAATGCTGTTGCTGCAGACTGCCCTGTAGGTGTCGCAATGACATTTTTAGGGGAGCTGTAGGATACATTAAAATTCCAACCACCAAAAATGGGGGAAGGAAAAACCTCTGTTGTAAACCCACTCGATCTTTGAGCACCCTCTGCCTGCCCAGCGTCATACCAGATCTTATCTTTTACATTATAAATAATTGCATCAGTGCATTCCGTAGCGCCACCACGTGGGTAGAAGAACCAAATCTCATTATACCTAGGAACTTTTGTGGCCCACACTTTTTGACGTTGAGTATAATTAATATTATCAAATAACCAGTTTACATTTTTATCATTAGGTAATACATTCACTTGACCATTGTAAACATAGAATCTATCAACACCCATCCAGAAATAAACGCCATCCATTTCAACCACAGCGCTTGATGACATGATTGATATCTCACTTGATATGATATCGTATTGCCAATAGACTGGAGGATTGTTTACAAATGAGACACGAATCAAACTATCTGTAGCCCAGAATAAACCTGATGGCGACGCTGTACCACCACGCACAGGCATACCTTTTACAATTTTACCTGTAGCAACGTTAACTTGGTTGGCAAATGTACCATTCCAGTCGGTTAGTGTTTGATTAGTGTAGGTTGTGGATACATTGTTATTTGCAATAAATCCATTAGATCCGTACACAAATATAAATGGGTGAAGCACACAAACGCCACCATCAACCACAATAGGTTTATAGGTTGGGGCTACACCTGTCGTATCTGCTAATCCTGTAAATACCCACTGATTACTTGAATTAGGTAGTGTGCTTCCAATGTAAACCTGTGTTGCCACACCGTTATCAATAGAATTTAAGTTAAGTCCGGGGTGTGTAATTAAATTAAGTGCGCCACCTTGGGGATTATACTGATAATCAAACTGCCACAGTAATCTAGGATCCGCTTTAAAATAAGTATTTGCTAAATAAACTTGTGTAAATGACGCACTGTTATTTGGGGAAAAATTAACGGTTGTCGTTGTAGTACCAGAATTATAGGATGATGATGTTACAGAATAAAATGTAGGATTTGTGGATTGACTAAATACAAAATTAGATCCTGTATAAAACTGAGCAGTACGATCCGCACCAGAAATAGTAAATGATGAGTTCGTTACTTTAGTAACAGTAAATGGAGAGTACCCTACTTCAAACTGAGCTACTGATGGACCACTACCAATACCAAAAGATTGGCCTGTGGTAAATACATCTAAACCATTTTGGTTACCTGAGAATACATAGTTAACACCATTGTACCCATTCATAACCATGCCACGTGGGATGCCATTGAATGTGGTTGCTAGTTCAGTATATCCACCAATTTTTTTGGGCACACCGCGTTGAAATCTGCACCAAACACCATCACTATATTCACGTGATTCAAATGTGGTACCATCTCGTTTTATACCGGGCTGGACACCTAGAGTATAAACTTCATTGTACTGTGGTTCAACTTGTTGTTGATCCGCCATTTAGAATGTTCCACCTGGTATTAATCCAGCGTTTAATGTTGCTGGTGTTGATATTTGAGGGCTTCCAGTATTGGTATTATCAATATTTAACATTAATACACTATTAGCTGTTAATCCTAGTTTACTTGTACCTTGTAAATACATACCCGTATGAATATCACTTGTAAAAGAAAATGATGGATTAGTTTGTGATCCATTACTTGCAAAGTATGTTGATGTTGTGGATTGAGTAATTGGATAGATAATTCCAGCGTCCACTACAATTGTGGCCACTGTACTTGCAGGTAATACAAAAGTAGAAGATGATCCAGAAATTGCAAATGTAATATTATATGCGCTTGATGTCGTGCTATTAACTAATACGTATAATTGAGTAATATTAGGTAGTGTTACGGTAAGTGTTGATGTTCTAGTACCGGATAATGCTACATAAGTTTGAATAATTGGAGCGTAAGATACTAAGCTAAATGCATTACCTACAATGCTATCTACATCATATGTTGCCGCAGAGAATGTTACGTTAGCGGGTACGTTCCAACCCACAGTAAAATAATTACCACCCGATGAATTGTAAAGGATAATACCGGAGTCACCTGGATTAGTAATAATACTTGATTGACCATTGATGGTTGCTGGGCTTGGTGGGGTAATAGTTAACGCACCCGTCCCACCATTTCTGAATCCCACGTACCAACCAGAGTTTAAAGTGGATGGGATAGGTAAATTAAATGATCCCGCACCTGATGTCCATACGTATGTAGATGCGCGGCTTGTTTCAGAAAATGTTGGTGATGTTGATACGGTCACTACATTATCAGATGTCGCTAATTGACCCGCAATGGTTGTGGTTAATCCGTAGCTTGCTAAACTTGCAGCGTTTGCTGTCGAGGTTGCTGCACCAAATGTAATGTTGTGCCACACACCCGCAACGGTTGTATTGTCAACAAGATAGAAATATAAACATACGCCAGGTGCAATAGAAACAATAGCAGAACCGGTATTATCTTTGACTGTAAATGTATTGGCACCTTGGTTTCTAATAAGTACATCAGCGCCAAGGGTACCTTGATTACCCGCTGGGAATGTAATAGATAAGCCAGTGGTAGATGCAGAGCAATCCATGACACGAGCCAATGGTACTTCTGTTTGATTAACAACAGTTGGCCAATAGAGTGTTTGGTTGGTTGAGAATGTTAAGGCGTAGTATGAAACATCGGTCGGTTGAACGATGGTGCCTGTAAATGGGGATACAAATGTTGACATAGATTAAGGTTCCTGAACAGTAGTGTTGCGATCCACCCGACGGGTATTGTCTTCTTTTTTGAGAGCCTCCAAAGATTCCGTGTAGTATTGTTTCCAAACAGGAAGCTTGTCAAGTGCTTTTAAATATCCCTGCGCTTGAAGTAATGTGCCAAATAACATCGCTTGTGGACACTCTCTCGTAAATAGATTTTGTTGATTTGATGAATCCAATGGTTGAATCAAACTATAATAAATAATTTCAACAGGATAGGATTGATCTGGTATTGGTGCAATTAACCAATTATTGTAATCGTATTCTGAGTAATAAAGTGGTTGAGTCTCAGTGGATTCAGCTAAATATTGAGCTACATAATCTTGTGATCTTAATAATAAAGGCTCTCCATTAATTTTCATGGATACTGTTTTACGCCATCTTGCTGGTTTTTGTAAAATAGTTTGAGCATCAGCCAAAGTAGTTTCCACAACAGTTAGTTGTAGGAATGACTTTAACTCTGCGGCAATAGCGGCCTCTGCTAAACCAATTAAAGATGGAATCTGTGCCACAAAATCAGCATCAGTTCTTTCCATGTAATTGATAACATCCTGAACTAAATTATCATAAGTTTGTTGATATGCGTTAGTCATTATCTAGTATAGTACGAAATATTTGGTTGATAGTAGATTGGAGATTTATCGCGTTCTTCTGCGGCCGCATCAGCCTCAAGAGATACTGCTTCAGCTTTTAATAAAGCAATACGATTTAAATCAACACCAGGTAATTGTAGTGCAAGTTTATGTGAGAGTGTTGCTTGGATAGAACCAATCCAACGATCAGGCACATAAAGCTCGTTAGTTAAGTTACCAACGTCCATCATTTGTTTTTCTATAATGAGCTGGAATACTTGGAAGTTATTGTTTGGTACTGGCCATAGATACATAGAAGGGTCAATGGTACGATCAAACCAGTACTGTAATGATCTTTGGCTTGGGAATTGTTTGTTAGGTAAGTTCCAGTAATCATCACGATTTAAACGAGCCAATGGAATGACTTGTTGTGATTGTGCAAACTGGATACCACGGAGTGAGAATGTGGATGCTACGGTCTCACGAATTCTAAAATAGTAAAATGCTTGGGTAGCATTGATTGTAAAGTAAGCCCACTCACGATCTGCTAGTGTTGTTTCTGGGAATTGTTCCCATAGCTCCCAGTTCACGCCGTCATTACTTACTTCAAACGCTAAGTTATAAGTAGCGGAGCCACTTGGTGCGTAAGCATTGTAGCCTACGTAAAAAATACGTGTTTGTTGTTGGTACTGAGCACCAAACCAATTTTCACCCACGGTAGATGTTGCGTAAGTGTTTAAATTAAGTGATTGATCAAATAGGTTGGGTGAGTTTAAATTGTCTGCAGGAAGCGCTTCAGCAATCGTTGGATTAACAATATAAACCCAGTTAGCCTCACGCACATCAATCGTGCCATCGGGCATATTAATGTATTGTTGATTTGTTTGGGCGCCAGTCACATAATCTTCAAGTAACCAAAGATTAACACCTCGGTTAGAAAGATTTTGTAGGATGTAAAAAAGTGCTTGTTTACCTGCTTGTACATATTCTGGGGTTAATTCTTCCGCAGTTTTACCTGCGTCACGGTAGGCATAAGATATAAGTTGATCTACATTGATCTTAGTTTGGTTAGTAGTACCTGAGTACGCCAAGATTATCTCCCGCGACCAGCAGCTTTACGCATAGGCTTAGAGCTAAAGGATCGACCTTTATCAGCCTTGGCAAACTCCTTACCTACTTTTTGTGGAATCCCTACTTTTTTTGCAAAAGATGGAGAGTGGGCTACACCCTCCATGAGATTATGTTGTGCTTTAGATTTACTTGGCATTCTTAGTCCCCAGTGTGAGAAAACATACCACGTTTAGCCATTGATCCTAATAATGCATCTACAGCTTTGTTATTTAATCCACTTCTTGAGAATTGATTATTCATCACATCATTCGCTGTGTATGGATACGCAGGAGGTTGATTAGCACTAGATGGAACATTTGCGCCTGTGGCTGCTGCACGATTAGCCATTTGCATTTGCGTGCTTGACAAACGATTAGGTCCATATGGTGAATTTAATGTTGTATTCATTGCATTAGGATTAACTTGTTGACCAGATTGCATTCCTTGTTGTGCTTGTTGACCAGCAGATTGCAATGCTTGTGCTATTGCTAATTGTTGTTGAATATTTGGAGGAAGAATAGGAGCAGTTAATGCGCCGTCAGCCATGTGCTTAATATGACCGCCAGCTTTATGCTTTTTTACAGCGTGACCTTTTTTCATACCATCAATATCATCAACGGCATCTTCACCCTTAGGTGCTTTTTTAACTGCGGCCTTGTTTGGTGCGTCCGCTTTTTTGTCACCTGTTGGTGGTACTTTTTTGATAGTATCTTTTTCGCCAGCTGGTTTTGATTTTTCTTTTTCTACGTCAGAACCTTTTAAGTTAGGTCTTAATGTTGCTTTGTTTGGAGCATCAGCTTTTTTGTTTTTAGTAGCTTTAATCTTCTTAATAGTGTCTAAATCGCCTGAAGATTTTTTCATCTCGATTGCGCCACCCGCTTTGTATTTTTTAACTGTACCAGCTTCTTTTTTAGAACGGCCACCATGTTTTAATTTGATTTCTGTTGGCTCTTTGTCGTGCTCTGCTTCATCATGTTGCTTGAATGCTTTTTTAATGAGGGCTTTGTCTTGTTTAATGTCGCCGCCTTCTTTGTACTTGCCGCCTTTTTTCATTGAGCCGCCATAGCATTTTTTAACAGCCTCACATACGCTGCCGCCTGTTTTCATCTTAGGTAGTTTTTTGAATCCGTCCATTATGGTATTTCCTCGAGGTTAAATTGAATAGAATAGGGAGATCAGCCCTTATCCATACTAATGCATATTTACTATACTTTACGCCCCGCCAGAAATAATTCTCTTTCGACTCTACGTCTGTACTCCAAATTGGCGGGTTTGTTCCATAAAAGTATGGCATTAGCGGCCCCTTTTATGTCATTTTGGTTAAGTCTTTTGACAACCAAAGAACGTTTAAAGTTATCTGCACCAATGTTAAAGCACAGGCTATAGAGCGCATCGTACTGAAACTCACCCAATGGCACATCAATAGATTCCTCTACCGCGGCTTTACAAATACTTAAGTCCGACTCAAATAATTGAGTGACTTCTTTATCAGTTAAAAAAGCTGTCTTAAGATGCTTTTCAGATGGCTTAATAAGGTGACCTATGCCAATCGTATATAGTCCTTTAGCGTCACGGTACGCCGTGTTGCTGTACCCTTCCAAACGTTTGATAAAAACAAGATGGTGTGGTTTAAAATTGTCAAATGTGAATGATTGCCCTGTGTTACATACACTAGAGATAAGCAATCCAATTACGCAAACAATCATATGTAAATGTTTCATTGTGGCTCCTTCCTTTACGCTTTATTACCGTAAATTTAGTAGATTAAAATGATGGGATTTATTTAGGAAAGAATGCGGAAAGCTTCTTCTATTTTTGAGATGCGGCTGTCAAGTCCATTGAGTCCGCCATTGATACGTTTTGTCATCGTTGTATACTCCTTATGATCAGCCAATAGGTTTAGGCTGTTTCTATTCCAGTACCACCCGGCGGTGAGTACCGCGTAAAGTGGTGTGGCTACAAGTTCTGGATTTTTTACAAAATCAGCACCTAGGTCATTAGATGCCACACTGTAGAGATTTTTTCCGGTAATTTGGATAATACCACGGCCCCGAAAGCGATAGCCGTCACCGCTTGCTTCATCACCATTACCTAAGCGATCAGCATATATCTTGTTACCAATTTTAATTGGGTTGTAGTTATATGGAGAGGCCTCTTCAATGGATTTGAAACGATTTGGAAAGACTTGACAAAGACGCTCACTGCTATAGTTAAGGTCTTCCTCAAGTCTTTTAAAATTGACACTTTCGTGCTGGCACTGGCCTATAAAGGCTGCCTGCCTGAGTGGTGTGTTGATTTCATACTTATCGAATACTTTGTTGATTGGGTTTAACCAAACTTCTTCGATTTTTAATGCTTTTATTTTATTTATATCCATAAGGGATATATTACTACTTATCTACCTTTTGGTCAAGCTTATCTTCAATTCTGTGAAGTAAATTGATAATCTCGTCCCAACGGTCATGAAACTCATCTCGTCTCATATAAACAGCGGGAATTGATGCTTTTAGTTCAGATAGGTCTTCTTTGAGTTCTTGAACGGCAGTCCACAGTTCTTTACAGAACCAGCCAATACATACGCAAATGAGCGGTAAGATCGTATTAATGAGTGATTGCATTTCCATTATTTCTCTTCATTGGTTGGCGACTCAGACGGCTCTGAATCTTTTTTCATAAATACCGAGGCTCCGTGTGCGCCGGCGATAATGCCAATGGATTTAGCAAAGTCTTGCATGCTAAACACGTGGCCATAGTAGGTATTCCATATCGCGCCTACTATAATTACAACGGTTGTGATAAACCAAGACCATCTTGCAATATCGTGAGTCTTGTTATCTCTTCCTGTAAGTAATTGGTTTAAAAGGTCTTTCATTTTACTTTAGTTTGTTCTTTAACCCAGTTTTGCAATTCTTTTAATTGCTCGGCAACGGTATGATACGCAGTGTAGTTATCTACAATTACACCCTCAGTAGTAGATAAAGAAGCACTATCAGGCAGAGTATGTAAATTAGGTGGAACAAGCATCAACTCCCCAGGCGGTGTTGGAAAATCAGTCTTTAGCTGCGTTGTTGTGCAACTCGATAAAAGACTTAGGCAACCTGCAATCAGCATTGTCTTTATCACTAATTGTCTTTTTAAGTTTTTCATTTGCAAGTTTGATATCTTTAATTTGTTTGACATAGTTATTTTTAATCTTGGTAGTTACGGTCACTTGTTGTTTTTTAATTATATCTATTTCTTGTTTGTACTCTACCAAAACATCCTGACGGCCTTTTATATAGGCCCCGTACGCGAAGATCGCTAATGCCAAGAGCCTCATAGGCAATCTATAAATACTAGGTACCCTATCGATCGCCTCTAGTATAATCTCAATAAGAAGTAATCCAATACCTGTTACCATAATGGCCGTAGGCAACCATGTGGGTAGGATACCTAAGAGCCAGTTAAATGATGACCAGTGAACTGAGAATATACTTAATAAACTCATAACAATAGCTACAGCGATTCAGGCAGCTGGGGGTGTTGGTGTTGTGCCAGTACCAACCTCTGGTTCGGCATCAGCTTTAGCCACAGCTTCTTCTTTTACAATTTCGTTATTGATTAGTGTGTCTAATGCTAGTGCTAAGATTTGTGCTTCATCTAAAAATGCTTCAACGCAGCGAACAAACACTCTGAAACCAAAAAGTAATACCTCAACAATAAAATCTTTTAATTCTAATAATTTTTGTTTCATACTAATCTCCTTAAGTCGTTAATAAATTTAATACCATCTAATTGGAATTTATCCAATGTGTTGCTATCTAAATCTAAGATCATTAAATGGCTTGATTGGTCTGTGTTAGATTTAAAATTAACTGAGCACCCTATAATAATCTTGTTACCCATAATTTCTAATCCACGTAAGAATGTCACTTTAGGATCCACGATTGGATAAGAAGATACTTCTTTAGTTTCCAAGTTAATCTCTAAAATCTCACCTGTATTAGATGACAAACTATACATATAGTTCTCAATCAATCTGATACCATGACAGCTTTTACCCGCCCTCACAATAATCTCAGCTTCAAGTGTATTTTTATCTAAAATACCAAAGTCTGAATTAGGTATGCCTCGATTGTGTCGACAAAATAATAATTTATCATTAACACTCAGTAATGAATTTAAGTGTCTTGAGTCTAGTTGATCCGCGTTATTTGGCACATGTTGTGTATGATGTACATTTAATAAATTGACATTGAATTGTTTATTCGTATTGTTTTTTAAATCATAAATGCCAATACAGTCAACTGCCGTGTTACATACAAATAATGTATCTTTATCTTTTACAATTTGATGCGTGTTGATATATAAAGGAATATCAATCAGTGAATTAAATGTATAATCAGAACGATTAAATTTTCCTAATTTATCATTTGACGCAATATAAATAAATTTGTCATCATAGTCCACACCAAAGGGTCTAAATACTGGACGACCTCTGTTTGCTAAATTGTGCGCGTGTAGCTCTTCTGTTTTGTCTTGTTTGTGCGTTACTGTATTAGTATTTAAATCAAATACAATAAAGTCGTGTTCGTCTGTGGTAATAAGTAATTGACTCATTCAACCTCCAAAATAAAGTTAATCACTACTCTTCTTTTGTGGTGAAGTGGCACAGAAGATCTGTGCTTTGTTTTAGAGTCAAACCAAATACAATTACCTTTTATTGGTGGTGATGTTTCTACGATGTTATTGTTATCATCATAAATAATGGTATCACCATCTGAATCCATCACATAATACACAAAGGATACGTACTTACCATCTCTTTCATCCTCAATATCACCGTGTATTAAATTATTAAGTGACTCGGGCGTGTGTGTAATGTCTGGTATTAAATTACCTTTTACTCTAACTACACGTTTTATTTTAAGTTTTGTCTTTTCGGCAAAGTAGCCCACAATCATGTTGGCTATGTTAAAGTAGGATGAGTATACTTTTTGGTATATGTAAAATACGTGTGTAAATTGAAATATATGAGAGTCCGGTGTTGCTGGGACTATATTCTCTGCATTCCAGTACCAAGGAAATCCGTTGGCTGTCATAATTTTAAATATTTCGTCCTCAAGTTCTTGAGGTAGTAGCTTTTCAATAATCATGCGATTATTAAGCCTTTCTGTAATGAGTTAGTCTATTTGTGGTAAACTTTAATGTAACACTGTTCCCAATCTTTACTAATGCACAATTGGGCTTCTTCTAGTCCTATTTTACCTAAACAAACTTGTCTATGCAATTCATTTTCTAGCTTATCTTTTTTATGGGCACTATTTTCACCGCAATAGCTTTGTGGCCATAGGTTATCACCACTATTGCTTCCACCTAACTCTAAACTAATAAGGTGATCTATTTCATAACCTTCAGCACATTTAGACTTATCATTACCATTCATGCCATAATTACTAAATACATCTTTTTTCAATGCGTCTGGCACGTTACGTACCAATGAGGTAGAGGTCGTACAGAGTTCTTTTAGTGTTACACTTCTTGTTTGCCCTGGTGTTATTTTTGGGTTGGGCAATTCAGCAGGTACGCCATTAGATAGATGGAGTAATCCTAGTAATAGTAGACCTGCTTTTGTGCTATTTATCATTTAGTTTGTTGTAAAAATTTTAAATACTCTAAAAAATTTCCTTGGTACTTTTTAACACCTATGTGGTTACAAGTCATTGATGGCTCTATAAATACTTTACCACCTAGGTTTCGCCATTTACTACAGAATATGTTGTCTTCACTGACTAATTGCCCATCAATAATTTTAACATCAAACACCATTCTGCACGATCTACCTTCGTTTTGGTATTCAGGACTTGCATCCCAAACCTTTTTCAAAGCTGAACGAGATATCTTCATAAACCCAGTACCGACAGCTTCTACTTCCATCAAACCATTTTGTTGCATCTTTAGGCCATCAGGCAATGCTTTAATATTAAACATCATCTGGTCTGACTTTTTAACGACTGGTAAACCTATGACTTCTTCTTTAAACGCTAGTAACTTAAAAATCCATTCAGGGTTCCACTCTTCGTCACTATCAATAAAAATAAGATCATCAAAGTCTTCTTCTACTGCTAACCTAACTATATCGTTTCTTGCCCGTTGGACTAAGCTATCATACGACATATAAATCGGTCTTAAATCTACTTGTCTTTGTACTGCTAATTTAACTGTGTTGACTAAGCTATTAGCAAACCAAACGTCTATCCTACCATCAAATGCTGGAGTACCTATCATTACTTTGCGCATCATGCGTTCTCTTTATCTTGGAGAAATTATTTTATACTGTTGGTGTTGCTTTTGCAAGTTGTGCTTCTAATGCTTCTACCTTAGCTGCTAATTCTTTGATAGAGTTTACAAGATACCAAGTAAGATTGTCGGTTTGCACAGATAAAACACCAGTTGACTCTTCTCTAACGCAATCTGGAAGTGTTTGTTGAAGTTCTTGTGCAATAACTCCTAATTGAACTCCTTCTTTTATAACTGCATCAGAGGGCTGTAATGTTTCATCCACTTCTTCTGGTAAGCGATATTCAAAGTTACGTACACGAATAGATGTTATTTTATCTAGTCCATCTGTATTGTCTACAATGTTTTTCTTAATTCTTTGATCAGAAGTTGTAGACCAAGCTGTACTATTTGCACCGTTGTAATTACCACCGCTATTTGCATTAATAAATACTGTATTTGAACCCTTACCTACAACACCACCAGAGTTGTTGTTACCTATTACAATTTCATAATTGACATTATTTGCAGATGCTTTTGCATTTGTGCCAAAATAAATACATTGAGTTCCTATAGTAAGTGCAGTTCCTGCATAGCCTGCTGCTGCTCCTATAGCAATATTATTAACTCCTGTAGTTAATCCATATAATGCAGTTTGTCCTACAGCTACATTTGATGTTCCAATAGTTTGACTGTAAAGAGCCTGATAACCAACTGCTACATTAGTAGCACCAGTCGTATTACTATAGAGGGCTTGGTATCCGAAGGCATCGTTGGGTGTCCCTGTGGTGTTTTTACTTAGTGCGTCAAATCCAACTGCTGTGTTATTACTTGCTGTATTTAAGTTTAATGCAGCAAATCCTACTGCTGTATTAAAAGAAGATGATACATTAGTAATTAATGAAAATGGTCCTATAGCAACATTGTTTTGTCCTATTGTATTGGATTGTAATGCTTGTTGACCTATTGCTACATTGCTTACACCTGTTGTATTTGATTGTAAAGAAGCAAAACCCAAAGCAGTATTACCTGTACCAGTTGTATTACTATAAAGAGCTTGGTAGCCGAAAGCATCGTTGGGAGTGCCTGAGGTGTTGTTTCCTAAAGCTCCATTACCAAAAGCTGAATTATTTGATGCTGTATTGTAAGCAAGTGCCGCTCCTCCAACTACTGTATTTCCAGCGCCTGATACATTTGTATTTAAAGCATATGAGCCAATAGCCACATTATTATAGCCTGTGGTGTTACTTGCCATAGCACTTAATCCTATTGCTACATTTTGTTGTCCTGTAGTATTAAGTGTTAAAGAGCTAATGCCTATAGCAATGTTACCTATTCCTGTAGTATTTGCATTTAAAGCACTTAACCCTACAGCCACATTACTTGTAATTTGCCCTGAACCAAACCCTACGGTAAGCGGTCCTGTTATCTGTTGATCCCCACTGAGAACTAAACTCATAATGACACCTCATATTTATTATTTTTACTTAAGTTGTAAGAAGCTAAAACAATCTTTAGATTTTCTATTACATGCAAACCAGATACCAATTTTCCACTAATAGGAATAATGTGGTCTACATGATATTTAATATATCCAGAATGTTCATTAAGCCTATCTCTAAGCTTATAAATCTTTTTAGTCATTTCAATGTTGCTCCATTTAGGTATTGATTGTTTTTGTTTAACTTTTCTTTTTAATACAATTGCCGCCTTTTTATGCGGATTATTTTGTGCGTATACCTTATCTTTTAACTTACGTTCTTCTTTGTGTTCTAGTTCATATTGTCTTGAGTAAGCTAAGTGCTTATCATAATATTTTAGTCTAGACTGCTTGACAGCTAAGTTATGTTTCTTTGGGTCAGACCAATATTTTGCCTTAGCTCTAGCTGCAATCTTTTCTTTGTTCTTTTCATAATAATACTTTGTTTTAGCAGGATCTATAGGTTTTCTAAACATTGTAGCACATACACTACATCTGCCACGTAAACCAAACTTGCCGTGAGGTTGTTTATGAAACTCACTAAATGGCTTTTCATTCTTGCAATGAGTGCATCTTTTAACCTCTACAGACACTATTATGCTGCTCCTTGTGTTGTTTCGTCTGCTGGTTCTGGTGTGTTACCTTTTTCAAGCCATTTTAGGTAGGCTTGGTAGTCTGTGTTAGATTCAACCATAGGAATAGATAATGCTGTTCCTACAATAGTTACTGCACAAGGTTTACCATATCTATCATTTTGTAATTTATATTGTATTTCCATATCTTATAACTCCGAAGAAAAGTCAATCCAAATTGTATTTGATCCACCAGCACTTCCAGAACCTAATGCCATAGAATATCCTACATTAGATGGAGGGGTAGCAAAAGTTCCAGTAACATTTAAATTAGCACTTAAATAAGGTGAACCAGCATATCCACTATTATTTGTAGTAATTGCTGTAACACTATAATCCCAAATTCCAGCACTAAAATTATTAGAATTATTTGTAGTTGGAGCGGTTCTCATTGGAACAGGATGTGGATAAGTTATTGTTGCTCCAGTATTAGAATATACTCTACCAGCTGTTGAAAAATAAATATTAGTTTGATTTGTGCAAGTCCATCTCCAATAATACCTCTGACAATTAGCCAATTCTTGATTATAAAGTCTGCGTTCAAACGGTGTTGCTGATGAGCCTATTTCTAGTTGGACACCTGTGATTTGAAATTGAGCGCCATTAATTATATTGTTATTACCATTATTAAATAACACCCCAACAGTTTGAGCATTGCTAGGAATAGTATAAGTTAATGTTGCTTTTGTCCAAGTTGTAGTATTAGTTAAAGTTAAAGCGGTAGAAGATGTTGTTCCTGAAGACCCGCCAGATATTTTTGTATTTGCACTTGTATTTGAGCTTATAAAAGCTTGCCATTGATTTGTCCAATTAACGGGAACTTTATACCAAAAAGATAATGTAACTGTTTGCCCTGCTAAATCATAACAATTTTGATATTCTATAGATTGAGATAAGTTTATATTTGTGGATGTTGTAGAACCAGATGCTATTTGTAAATAATTGCTATATCCTGTTGGTGGAGATGCGGATAATTGTTGCATAGTGAGTGAATTAAATGAACTACTACCAAATGTATCAATATACCATCTATCAATGTAATATCCATTTGTAGTAGGGGTGACACTTGAGGTTCCGTTATACTGGCTAACATTGAACCCACCATTAATTAGTCTGTTCTTTAGCACATAAGGTGACGCTGCGCTTGTTTGAACTGTGCCATCACTAAATGTTACATTAGTGCTACTTGTAAGAACGTTACCTGATGTGGCTGGCAGAGTGAGTGTCGTTGACCCCGCTATGGCTGGTGCTACTAATGAGACACTTCCGCTCGTATCTCCAGAAATTATTACGCTTGACATTATTTAGCTCCTTCTAGTGTTTCTATTCTTGCTTTTAGGTCGTTGATGATGGTTTGTTGTTCTTGGATACATTTCATAAGAGCATATTGTAGGTCTGTTTGATAGATAGAAAGTCTTTCTTTAGGTTCTTCTTGTGTTCCCCAGTTTGACTCTGTAACTAATTCTGGTGCTACTGCTTGAACATCTTGAGCAATTACACCAAGATTAAGGTCTGTATCTGTTTGGTCATTAAATAAGAAAGTTTTAACAGGAATAGCACAGATTTTATCTAAATAAGAACCAGCTAATTGAATGTCTTTTTTTTCACGCCCATCAGATAAGTTTACGTTATTAGCTGAAAAATTACGTATGCCTCCATTAGACATTACTGCAAATCTTTGTGCACTTGAATCTCTTGCATCAATAAAGTTTTGTGATGCTGCATTTGGTGCTGTTGAATATGAAATAGCTAAACCATAAGCTGTTGTTGCTGTGCTTCTAAAACTTACTGCGTAATCTGAAGTTGATGATTCTGTATATAATTTTGCATTAGCCACAAATCCAGAAAATTGTGATGTAGCTCCTACCAACACATTACCAGTATTTTCTATACGCATACGTTCTGTCATAGTACAAGCCGTTCCAGAAGATCCTGATGGAGCAGTAGAGAATGCCCACTCTCCTACACCATTAAAATTAAATCCTAGTTCTCCAGCAGTTGCTGTCGTAATATAGAATGCGCTATATGATGCTCCTCTATATACATTACTATAAAAACAAGTTGATGCTGAAGTATTACTCCATGATCCAGAATAAAGTGATTGTATTGCTTTTATTGGGCTATTCCAAGGACTGGGTGCTACACCAACCCCTACATTACCACTAGAGTCTATACGCATACGTTCTGTAGAATTATAAATAAACTGTAAATTGCTTGATGCGTTTTCTAAATAATAAATATTTACGTTTGTAGAATCATTTAAAGCCAATGCATTGCCATTAAAAATATTTAATTGGTTTCTACTAATTGTTTGACCATTTATATCTAATTTTACTGCAGGACTTGTAGTACCAATCCCTACATTCTGTGATGTATCTATAGTGACTGCTGTTTGGCCGCTGTTGGTTTGGAATTGTAGAACGCCAGAAGTGTCCGCTGTTTGGACTAGCCCAGAACTCGTACTCGCATTTATCGTTGATGCCATTTAATTCTCCTATAATACAACCCAGCGTGATCCGCTAGGAATGGTGACTGTTACACCGCTGTTAATTGTTATTGGGCCTACTGATTCCCCACTATATCCTGTTGTCATAGTGTAGTTACTTGCAATCACTTGTTTATTCTCATAGACTGCCCCTGATGCTTGCGCTCCACCGATTGAACCCCAGTTAGTGCCGTTGTATCCTTCAAAGCCAGGTGTTGAAGTGTTGAATCTTATTTTACCAGCTACGCCAGTAGGACGTTGTGCTAGTGTGCCAGAAGGTAACTGTAATGCACCAGTAGAGGTGAATGCTGAGTCTGTTGTAGCAGTTAGTGCACCTGTAATAGCTACTGTAGATCCATCCCAAGTAAAGTTTGCTGATCCACCTAATGCACCACTATTATTAAATTGTACTTGAGTATTTGATCCGCCAATGGTACCCGCACCTTTGGTCGCGATAACTTGCACTACGCCACTATTATCTTTATAAAATAATTTACCATCTGCAATATTAATAGCCAATTCACCATTAACTAAATTTGCCGCTAAGGGCGTATTAGTTGTTGTGACGCTATAATATAATGATACTGGCGTAAATCCTGATGCTGCCATAATTTTTCCTTTTTATTTTAAAGTACTACCCAACGAGAACCCGATGGAACTGTAACGGTAACACCTGAAGCGATAGTCATCGGACCCGCACTCATAGCACTTGATCCTGATGGAATTGCATAACTTGCTGATACTGTTTTACTATTTACAACTATACCATTTGATGCTACAACTTGTGCGCCTGTTACATTACCAGCAGCTAAAATATTTGTAGATCCAGCATCTGTCGTAGTGCCTACAGAAAATCCACCTGACACGGATAATCTAGCTTTTTCTGCACCATTATTCCAAAAGCCCATTGGTAAATATGTACCTGTACCATTGATGCCCGAAACTAATTGAACGTCTGTGGATCCGTTTGTAGCAATTAAAATCTTACTTGCATTTGTAGGATCAGCTGCATTTGTTGCTTGCCATGAAGCTGCAGTTGAAGTTCCATTTGGCAATGCATAGATACCAGTGGTTGCATTAGTCGTTGATGTTTGGAATGCTGTTCTACTATTAAACGTTGCATTACTAAAATCACCTTGGAATCGTGCTGCAGTACCTGTAAGTGTTAATACTGTACCATTGTACGTAAAATTAGTGCTTGAACTAAATGCTGATGTGCCATTACCATAAGGTATATAGTTAGCTGTTAAACTTGTTAATCCTGTGCCACCATTACCAACTGCTAACGTGCCTGCTAATGTAATAGCACCTGTCGTTGCACTACTTGGTGTTAATCCTGTTGTGCCTGCACTAAAACTTGTAACACCGCCTGTTGATGCTGCCCATGTTGGCACACCACTAGCTAATGTTAACACATATCCGTTTGTACCTGCGGCTAATTTACTTAATGTATTTACAGCGGATGCATAAATTAAATCACCCGTAGCGTATGTACTAAATCCTGTACCGCCGCTTGTTGCACCTAATGTACCAGCAAGTGTTACTGCACCTGTGGTTGCTGTTGATGGTGTCAATCCACTTAAACTTGTTTGGAATGATGTTACACCACCAGTAGATGCTTGCCATGATGCTGTTGTACCATTAGAGGTTAATACATAACCACTTGTACCTATTGCTAATCTTGTTGCACTATTAACACCATTACCAATAATTAAATCACCAGTTGCAGTAATTGGTGATAGGGCATTAAACGCAGCGCTTGCTGTTGTTTGTCCTGTACCACCATTTGCAATAGCCACTGTGCCTGTAACGTTAGCTGCAGTACCTGTGGTATTTACATTAATTGATGAAGGTAAACTTAATGTAATTGATCCAGCACCATTTGTTACAGTAACTTGGTTCGTTGTGCCTGTTAGTGTTGTTCTAACAAAACCTACACCTGTGCTACCTATATCAATTTGACCATTTGTAGGTGCTGTTGTTAATCCAGTACCTCCGTTTGCTACAGCAACAGTTCCTGTTACGTTTGCTGCATTTCCACTAATATTACCACTAACTTGTGATCCTGGCAAACTTAACGCACTCAATGTAGTAAGTGTTGAGTTAGATGATGCCGTAATATTTGCTGCAGTACCTGTTGTATTTTGGTTTAACGTTGGAACATCTGCAGCTGAAATAGTACCCCATGTAGGCGCAGCAGACACAGAGCCTGTACCTGTTTGTACCAAGAAATTCTTAGTAGATGTTGTATTTCCAGCTAATCTGGCATTAGTATTTGTGCCAGATCCATAAATTAAATCGCCTAACGTTGTTACTGGTGATAAAGCATTAAACGCAGCTGATGCAGTTATTTGACCTGTACCGCCGTTAGCGATAGCCACTGTACCTGTTACATTACTTGCAGTACCTGTCGTATTTTGGTTAAATGTAGGCCAGGTAAATGTACCTGTACTAAAGTTACCGCTTGTTGGTGTACCTAGCGCAGGAGTTACTAGCGATGGAGATGTTGCAAGAACAACGCTGCCTGATCCTGTAGAGGTAGTACTGCCTGTACCGCCAGAAGCCACAGGAAGAGTACCAGTAGTAAGAACAGAAGTTGATGTCGCATAAACTGCCCCGTTTGCTGTAAATGATGATAAATTAGTACCACCGTTTGCTGTAGGTAATACCCCTGTCACGCCGGATGTTAATGGTAATCCAGTTGCATTAGTCAACGTTCCTGATGATGGTGTGCCTAAAGCACCACCGTTCACCACAACCGCACCCGCACTGCCAATGTTCACACCTAACGCAGTTGCTACACCAGAACCTAAGCCAGTGATAGATCCTACCGCTGGAGTGACTGTTGTATTGCCAGCTAAGGTTAATTGACCTTGAGCATTGACCGTAAATGTACCTACTTGGGTAGCTGATCCATAAGATCCTGCAGTCACTGCAGTATTTGTAATACTAAATTGAGTGCCAGTGAGTGTTAATCCAGTTCCTGCTGTGTATGCTCCAGGACCTGCAATTTGGGTAAATAATAGTGGTGTTGTACCAATCGTAATAGGTACGTCTGTTGTTTGAACCCATTGCGTGCTTGCATTTACTGTACCACTAATAATAAATGTGGTGTCACCAGGTGCAACTTCATTTTGACCCGTACCAGTTTGGTCATAATCTGTTGCTCTTGTTAGTACCCAACCTACTGAACCTGAACCTACACTTGTGACAGTATAAATACCGTTATATTGCCCACTTGTTTCATTCTTAACTAAAATTCTTTGACCGACTGTTGGATTTGCTCCATCAATTGAAAGTGTGGCAAATGGCGTTGTTTTAGTAATTGTAGCACCAACACCAGAAGTTCCATTGTTGTATGTAACAGCGCCTAAGTCTACAGTTGTTGCATAATTACAAGCTGCGTGATAGTTAACATTAGAAATTGCAGCGTCTACGTATTGTTTTGTGGCTGCTTGTAATGCTTGTGTTGGATCTTGTGTCAATGTAACAGTTGTTAATCCACCTAAAGTAAGTGATGTGCCACCTAAACTAATTGCTGTTGTACCAATAGTCACTGAACTATTTGTGAGCGCATTATTTGGTATGTTAGTGAAAGTATTTGTACTTCCACTTATTGATTTATTTGTGAGCGTATCTGTTGTGGCTCTTCCTACCAACGTATCCGTTGATGTAGGTAGTGTCAATGTGCCTGTATTATTGATTGTAGAAATAACAGGACTTGTAAGTGTTTTATTAGTAAGTGTTTGTGATCCGGTTAATGTAGCCACAACCGTTGTGTCAATCGATGTTGTAACCGCAGATGATCCGTTGTAACTTGTACCTAATAATCCTGTGCCTAATGTAAGCGCATTAGTTGCTGTTGCAGTCACAGTGGTTGATCCACCTAAACTGACACTGTTTCCGTTGATAGTTACTGAACTATTTGTCAATGCACTATTAGGAATATTAGTTAATGTATTGGTTGATCCACTGATTGACTTATTAGTCAATGTTTGAGTACCTGTGAGTGTTGCAACTGTTGAATCAATTGCAATCGTCACTGCTGATGCACCTGTGTAACTTGTACCAGACAATCCTGTGCCAATGGTTAAAGCATTTGGATTAGCTGCTGTAATGGTGCCACTACCGCCTAAAGAAACAGCGACACCATTATAGGTAACTGAACTATTTGTTAAAGAGCTATTACCAATATTAGTGAGCGTGTTGTTCGCACCACTAATTGTTTTATTGGTTAATGTTTGTGTTCCGGTTAATGTTGCAACTGTAGAATCAATTGCAATCGTAACCGGTGTTGATCCATTAAAACTTGTACCACTTAATCCTGTGCCAATGGTCAATGTGCTTGTTGTCGATGCAGTCACTGTTGTGCTGCCACCTAAACTAACACTGTTGCCATTAATAGTAATTGCGCTATTGGCTAATTGTGCATTTGTAATTGTACCACTTAATGCTGTGGTTGGTATGGTTGTTGATGCAGTAAATGCACTTGTACCATTACCAATTAGGTATCCTGTTAATGTGGTCGCACCTGTACCACCATTAGCAACACCTAATGTGCCACCTAAAGTAATTGTACCAGTTGTGGTAACTGGACCACCTGATGTAGTAAGTCCTGTTGTGCCACCTGATACATCTACACTAGTAACTGTTCCCGTACCTGCAACAGTAACCCACTGTGTTTGGTAATCTAAACCATTTATTTTAGCTAGTACTTGGTTTGTATTACCGCCTGTAGGAACGCCTGGCCCTGCGGGTCCTGTGGCTCCTGTCGCGCCCGTAGCGCCTGTAGCGCCTTGTGGTATGGTAAAATTAAATACTGCCGCACTTGATGTTCCAGAATTATTTACAGATGCATATGTTCCTGGAGCACCTGTATCTGTCACACCTACAGCAATGGTTGCTGCTGTTCCCGCACTTCCTGCAGGTCCCGCCGGCCCCTGTGGTCCCTGAGGTCCTGTGGCTCCCGTAGCGCCCTGTGGGCCTTGTGGGATACCAAAATTAAATATCGCATTCTGCGAACTACCTACATTAGTAACCGTAGCACTTGAGCCGGCTGGTAATGTAGTTGTTGTACCAACTGTGACTGATGCTACAACTGGTCCTACTGTGGATGTTGTGCCATCACTATAATTAAATACAATATTGCTACCTGATAATTGAGCACTTGTGATCAGTTTACCGGGAGATACCGCATTAGCAACCTGAGATACAGAAGTTTGCTTTGTTACACCTCTTTGTACGACAACCGTTAATTCTGAACCCGTTAAGGCAGACGCGACTGGCAGTTGCGATATCGGTTGATCCATCTTATCTCTTCAATTAAGTGTATTTAAATATTCCAACACCTGTACCAATACCATACGGATTGATTACAACGACATCGGCGTAAGCGCCTGCTGTACCTGGTGGTGTTGTTACTACTATGTTTCTGTCGTCTAGTATAATCATACTAGAGCATGCTATTCCTCCAATTGATACAGTTGTTGCATAGGTAAAATACAAACCCTGTACTGTAATAATCGTACCACCTAAATGTGTTGCTGAACTTGGATTTGTTCCAAGTACGCTTGGTGGATTGCCTACTGATGGAGGTGGTGGTGGAACGGGTGGTGTGTATGTATTGCCATATTCGGCAATAGGGCCCACTGTTAAATCACCTTGTTGTCCAGAGTAGGTTGGAACACCTTCAATAAATATTGAGTTTTCATCTTGTGTTTGAATTTGGAGTTTATCTACCGCAACATTTGTATCAGGACGTGGAAAACGTAAACTGATATTTTCTGTTTGCCTTGCTGGTAATCTCCAAGGATCAAAATTATCTAAGTCGTCTTTGCAGACTCTCATACCAGGAAAATTTGGATCTGGCATGAGATCTACATAAGGGAACTTGCGGCTACAGCGATCACATATGCCTACGGATAGGACTGAGTTACCTCTTGTGTCGATGTAGACTGGCATTTAAGTGCCTTTAAGCCGTTTGGCTATTATTTTTAATTAAGTAGCCTTCTACGTTTACACCAATTTGTATTGTGCCTGTATCTGCACTTGCTTGCCACTGTAAGTCTGTTTTTTCAGTATATGCAAATGGAACAACACGTCTAATACTAAAGTTTTGTGTAAATGATGTTTCTAATACTGTTAATGCAACACCAGATACATTGTTTTTAGAATAAACTTGATAATTGACTGATGCAACACCACCTGCTGCAACAGCTGCATTAATGTCTACACGTGTTAAGTAGAATGTATATCCAGCTGGAACTGTATAGATAGCTGCTTGTGATTTTCCAAGACCTATGCTCATTGCTGCGTAAGTTACAGTTTTGCCTGCGTTACTTAATGATAATTTGCCAACGTTAGCAACACCTGATGCTAAAATCATACCATTAATTCTTAAATAACTATTTACTGTAGTTACACCAGTAGTACCATTAGTAAGAACTATTGTTTCTGAAATTGGATTAAAATTTGCATCAAGGCCATTGATTAAAACTGAAACGTTTGTGTCAGAGGCTGATGAACTATAAAGCAACATAGTTGTTGCAGATACTGGGTATGTATACGCAGAAAGGTTTTCCCAAATTGGATACATAGTTGTTGTTAGAGCTGCTTGATAGCCAAAGATATTTTGTAACGAATGGCCCATAATTTGACCACGTGCTACTTGAAGATCAAATGGCTCAAAAGCACCCTGAACCGTCACTGAGTGCGGAGGAGCTACTTGTTGTAAGTTTGTTGCCATAATTAATTGTCCTTTATAAGTTAAAAAGAGGGGGAATTGCTTCCCCCGCAATTAATTAGTTGTTTGTGTAACCAGAACCGTATGGTATGATAGAACCATCAATGTTACGAGCAACATAAGATACATCAAATACACCTGCTAGTGTACCAGTTACGCCAGAAGTTGTACCTACAGTAAATGTTAATGTTACATCGTTAACACCAACGTTAGCTAATAAAGCTGCAGCTGCAGTTGTTGTTGCAGGAACATAAGAAATACTACCGCCTGTTGTTAATGGTGTGATTGTACCAATTGTTGTAGCACCGATAGCTACAGTAATTACCATACCAGTAAATGCTGATGGTGCTGTTGTTTCAAATAATCTTACGTTTGAAATTAATGCACCAGCTGGTAAAACGATTGAATCTGCTGTTGTTGATTGTGAACCAATACCGTAAGTAGTGATTGCACCTGCTGCGTTAACGCCAGAGAATGATACTTGTTGTGAGCATGATGCTGCACCTGTGTTATCTGGAGCGATTACGCCATTGTTTGTTGGGTTATTTCGTTTAAATATACGAATTGGGCCGGTAAATGTTGATGACATGTTAGTTTTCCTTAATCTTAGTGGGTATCCCAAACTGTCTCTAAGTCGCCTATCGGGAAGTGTCGATAGTCAGAGTGAGATTATTCTTCCTATGCCTACTAATGCATATTATTATGCTGTTTCGCCCTAAAATAGATGCTTGTTTGATTTTTTTACGTTTTCGGTAGCGGGGATGACTTGTATATTGGAAGGCACATGCAAACCAGAAACAAGTTTGCCTTGCAAGGGGATAATGTGGTCGACATGCCAATCAATACCAAATAAGTTTGTTCTTAATTGAGCCAATGAATATGCTTCTTCAATAATCCATAAATCATCTTTTGTGAGCCATTTTGGTGTGCGTTGGAGTTGTGATGCTTTTCTTTTTGCTTGATATGATGCTCTTTTATCTTTATTGCTAGACCACCATAATTTATTATATTCATTATGTTGTATTAAATTAGCGTGTCTATATTTTGTCCGTATTTTTGCTTTTTGTTCTGGATTATTTAATTGCCATAGACGAGCACGTTCTTTTACCAAATCTTTATTTTTTTGGTACCATTCTTTTTGTAATCTTTTTATATTTTCTTTATCTCTAGCCATAATGATATTATATAACAAAAAAGCCAGCGTGTGCTGGCTTTTTCGCAATCATCT